>Ga0180433_10004110_pt1 | contig 20658 bp, 42 predicted proteins | sample SS_ome_8_FD_132980 | JGI IMG/M metagenome (GOLD analysis project Ga0180433, IMG submission 132980) | Hypersaline lake sediment archaeal communities from the Salton Sea, California, USA - SS_1_D_1 metaG | ecosystem: Environmental > Aquatic > Non-marine Saline and Alkaline > Hypersaline >... | reverse complement strand
CCCCCCCCTGTGCTAGCAGTGGATCTGGTTGCTCGCTTCGCTCGCTTCTGATATCAGTACTTGACAAATCTAGTCTATATCTAATCGCAAACTAGTGATAGCACTTGACAAATACAGTAAATGTCTACCTGGAAATAGTGATATCACTAGTTCAAACTTGACATAACTTGATATCAGACTAGATTTCTACAGTAGGAAATTGATATCAGATTGTGTGATATAGATCACCGCGCAGTACTCAACTAGTTTGTATATTGATATCAGACAGAACAAACTAGACCGGAGATAGAAAAATGAACTGTACACACATGAAAGCGGCAGACGGCAGAATAGTAGAACGCTGCTATCAGCCAGCAACCCACAAGATGATTAGTCCTGTTGGTCAACCTGTCCCTGGCGGTCTTGTCTGTATCGAGCATGGCAAACTAGCGATTGACGAGTATGCACAGAAGCTCGGGCAGCATTGGTACCTACGATCAATAGACGAACACGGCAGGTTGACCAATGAAATAGTAGAACCTGACTTTGAACCGACTTGGCCGGAGCACTATGAACAAACGATTAGGTGTAAAGGTTGGTTTGGAGTCCATACCAATGAAAGGACTTTACAAGACGCAGGACCGAACGCGCCGATATCAGACGGCTTGTGTGCGGAATGTGACGCGGAAGCTCACAACCAAACCTGGAAGGTACAAAATGACGTTGGCTGATTTCATTTACCGCTATCGAGAAATGATCGATACGCATATCAAGAACAATTCTGACGGTGAAGGGTCGTTCAATCCCTTGCGGATTGACGATAAATTGCGGGAGCAATGGGTCAAGGAAGATTGGTTGCTAAGATCGTTTGCGGAGGGGTATGGAGTTACGTTCACCAAATAAACCTGATATCAGATAATCTAAACGAGGGATTAAATCATGACCGCGAAAGCAGAGCAGAAAAAGACCAACGGTGCCGCGAATCCAACAACGACGAGTAAGAGCGAAATGTTGCGGGTTGGAATTGGTTTCGCTGAATGGGCTAGGGCTGAAGCCGAGAAAGCCGGTACTACCTTGGCTCAGTTTACGGATACGCTACCCGATATCATGGATACGTTGCTAGACTGATAGCAGAACAACAAAGCAGGGGGCCGGAGGGTGGCCCCCTTTTTGTTGCATGTTACTCGGGGGTGCTGTCCGGGTTTGCACCACTACCACCGCCGTCAGGTTGACAGCCAGTGCCGAAACATGCTGAACATTGATCGTATTGTTGGGTATCTGGATTCCACCTACGACCAGAACCACCGCACGAATCGCAGGTATGATACCCCTCTCCACAAGACATTTTACCCCCTATCCTTTGTTTTTGTCTTACTTACCCTGGATGCTATCAGTAGCAGCGAGAAGGGAAAAAGGGGTCAGGCGGTCCCCTTCGTTCCCGTATCCTATCGAATGGTTGGCGCACCACTACGGTATCCCTTCCCGCTGCTATCAGTTCTGATTTCTGAGCTTGTCGGCTACGACGGTAAGGAAGTCTGCAACCGAATCCTCGGTAACATCCGGCAGCGCGTCGGCAAGAGCTTTGCCGATAGGTAGCGCGAGTTTTTCTTGCAAATCAGCGTTGCCAATTACCATCATGAGAATCTGAAGAATTAGGTTGTTCACTCCTACCCCCTTGAGAATAAATGATATCAGAAAACTTTTCATATGATCGTTACTCCAAACCCTGCACTGATATCAGTGTTATTAGCCGATACTTCTGTGCAGGTCCATCTAAGATCGGTTCCAGCGGAAACCAATAAAGGAATGTCGAATTTCCGTTGTATCTGGCTGGTGCCATTTGAATTGACGTGATGATCTACCTTCACATTCCAAGCAGCGTCAGCAATGTTTTCTCGCTGAAGTAGTTGCACCTCTGCCGTTGCGTTTAGCTGTCGCCCCATCTCGACATAGTAAGACGTTAGCTTTGCATGCGATACCGCCAAACTGTTAATGCTAGCAGGTACCGTATATATCGCCATGAGCGTTTGGCCATTACCTGTTGATATTTGAGCAATGGTCGTTCCACCTTGAGTGATGGTGATATCACCCGCGTTTACCCCGCCACTACCCGCCGTTACAACCCTGGCGCGAAACACTCGATAATACTGGTTAGCAAGGGCAACCGCTCCAACGCCGTTTAGAGTTGCCGTTTCTGCTATCAGAGCAAGATTGGTATCAAGCCCTTGTATCCAAACGGTACGTGCTCCCGTTCCCGCTGCCGTGTCGTTTCCGTCGCTACTTTGAATGTTGGTCGCTGCTGCTGCTGTTGGCCAAGGATACACCCCGCCACCGTCCCAAATATCTTCTGGTATCGTGCCAGTATCAACGTCGGGGTTATGTCCGAACTTATCAACAAACGTGAAGTCGTTCGGATCTAATTGCAATGGTGGCGTAAACGTCGTTATCATGCTATCAGTTATGCCGGTGCAATCGCTATTGTTGCAACCGCTCCACCGCTGCTATTTGCTTGCGTGTAGAATGCGCGAGCACCGGAAGCACCTGCCGACGCTTGGATTTCAAAACCTGCATTCACATATACACCCGCTGCCCCAAGTGTTCCACGGGAGTACAGGAAATGAGTACACGCAACGTTGTTGTAGTCGATTAGATCGTTAACACCCAAGCCGCGCATGTAGTCGCCAGCCTTTAACGGTGCTGTCAGCACTGATCCACGTTGACCGGTCAACCGAAGAACAATTGCGTTATTAACCGTTGTAACAACTGACGGTGCATTGAATGGCCCGAGACTAGCGGCGGCAGTTTCAGCGCTCCCGCTTACGTTGATCGGCGTTCCACTGATATCAGCGCCGCGAATGAAGATGACACCCGCACAACCGTCACCACCTCCCGTTGTTTTTGTCCATTGGAAAGAAGCACCTTCAGCACCGGTAATAACTCGATACGCTACACCGGTATGTAAGATGTTTGCGGTTGTGTGTGTACGATTGATTATCGAAGTCCAGCCAGCAGGGAACGTCAACGAATCCCCCGCTTCTTGTGCTGCACTACACCAACTGATAGCAAGATCGTCGGCAGCTATCGAAGATGGAATTTGGAGCGTGTAAGGAACGGCGCTTTGTTTGCTCACTTCAGTCATTCCAACAATCTGCATTCCACTGCTAGCAACAGCGGCGGTTGTTTGTTGAGTGCCGTCAGCAAACGTGATGCCGTCATCACCTACATAAACTCCCTTAGGCCTTCTATCTTCACCGGCTGGCGTTCTTCCTATAGCACCACCGCCACCCGTTCCGCCAACTTCTCCGAAGATCCAATTAGCGGCAAACGTAAGCAAGCCGCTATCACCGTATTGTGCGTTTCCTGGTCCTGGCATTATGCCGCCGTAGTTTGTTGTGTACCGTCAGCGAAGGTGATTCCATCGTCACCTACGTAAATACCTTTAGGTCGCCTGTCTTCACCGCTAGGCGTTCTACCGATAGCACCCGTGTTGTTAACCTTGGTAAAGATCCAATTGGCGGTAAACGTCAACAGGGCGCTATCAGCATATTGCGCATCAGATGGATTAGGCACAAGTACCCTCCCACAAGTCACATATCCATGTTGGTGATATCAATCCCGCAACGAGAGCACAACCATACCGTTCATTGTAGTGATAGCAGTTATCACAACTTCTACATGCCGGTGCAGGTCGATACCTAACGCTGCGTTTGTTGTGCTTTTGCACGTTGCTCCTCTTGTCGAACCTTCAGGTAATTGGCACCGTTATAAACTGAAGTCAGGACGCCAGAAAATGCTAGCACCGCCCGTGCCCAACCTGGCTCTTTGTTGCTTCTGTAGGCGTACCACACCATGAACGGCCCCAATGCAAACACGTCAACCAATCGCACAACCTGACTCTTGCCGCGCATTGGCTCTAACACTCGCGTTGCAAGGTTTACCAACTGGATACCACTTTTGTCATTCATTCACTACCCTCTGTTGAGCACACAACATTGCATGCTCTGATATCATATCGTTGACCTGATCTTTTGTAGGGACGTGCTGGATAGTGGTTTTCAACCCCCTAACATCCAACGCCATTGAATGCACGGTTCTTAACACCCATAAGCATATGAACAACGTTACCCCTGCTATCACTTCCAGAAGATACGAATCCATGATATCACTTGCCTCGCCACCACCAAAAACCGGTCAAGAGTAGTAAGAGTATCGCGGGGTTTACCGCTTTCTTCACTATTGGCGGGTAGCACCTCACTGTCCCCGCTGCTGCCCGAAAAGGGAGCCGAACACCCTCCTTGGCCGCGAAGTATTTCGCGTGCCTTTCAAACCGTGTTACGTGTTTCTGATTGCAGTACTCGCCAATTGGAACAATGCGATTCATGCAACGAACACCTCTGCGTTCCATCCTCTTACCGAAACCTAGATGTGGTCGGTATCCACCGTTGTAGGCTGACACGGCATCTCGCCAATCGCCTTTGTACAACTGTGATAGCAGTTTGGTTCCGTAGTAGATGTTCGTTGCAGGATTTCGCAAGTTGTCAGGATGGCCGGTAAAACCAAGTCCCCTAGCGGTCTTCTCGGTAACTTGCATTAATCCTCTGCTAGCACCTGTGTCAGAACCAAGCTCGGGGTTGTATGCGTTTGGGTCAAAGCATGACTCGGTTGCTATCACTGCCTTAATAACCCAAGAGGGCACGTCGGGAAAATCGCTTCGTGCCCTGGCTATATACGCATCAAATCTATGTTCGTTGGGGTATGCCATAATCCCCCCTAAAACAGTAGTGCGCTCGGTGATTCTCTTGAAGATACCGTACGCCTTACCCTAGTGTCTGCGTTTGCTGGTGCAATTCTGCTATCAGCGATAAAACGCCTACGTTCATCTAGGTAGCGCTCTCTTTCCATTGTTTCTTTTCGTATCCGTTCCCGCCGTGCTGCCTTCTCCGCTTCAATTTGCTGAAGCGACTTGGCCCCGAGACATTCGGTGCCGGTCCATATACCGCCTCTGCTAGCACATTCGCTTTCCGTCATGTTCGGTTCTGGTCGCGGTAACGGTGGCGGTGGTACAGGTCGCATCGGTCCCGTTGGTTGCGCTGATCGTGTTTGCGCTGTCGCTGCCCTTGGCTTTGTTGCCATGCTCAAAGCAGCACCGATTAAAGCTAGTGCTAGCATGTTCATATCTGTCCTTGCCCCCTTAGTATTGACCATTGGTCAGGATCGGCAAAGATTCTACTAAACAGATTTTCAGACCGTGATTTTGGCGGTTCTGGCATCTGTTCGCGTTCAAACGAAGTTGGAAAGGGGATTGGCTTATCTACCGGAGCATGGACCGTCACAGGCGGTAGTTTTACGGCTTCTTGCCGTCGCTTCAACAGTAAAAAGCCAATCCCTGCTATCAGTGCAAGATGAATCGGTTTCATTAGGTCAACTCCGTTCCATCAAATGTATATCGTCCTGCCCTAGAGCGGAAGCCCGTAACAAACATCGTGTCGGCTCCCTCGCCTGAGTTTTGCCCAAAATACCGCCTAAAGGTTCTACCGGTTGCGGCATCTGCTAAATCGGGAAGCGTTGTTCCCGCACCCCAATTGCGCGAGATAACCAAGTTGGTGCTATCAGTAAACCAGATACGTAATTGGCCTGCACCGGATATGTTTGCGGTTTGGTGTTCTACGATTACCTTCACCCACTCGCGAAAGTCTGCTTCAGGCCAAGTGACCGCAACGTTTTCCTGTAGCACTCCACCGATAGTTGAGTAAAACTCGATACCTCCAGAACCGTCAACACGCAATCCGTAATGAACACCGCTATTTCCATACAGCGCTGTTTGGTTTGCGCTCTGATCGGGAACCGCTCCCCATAGCATTGTGTCAGTACTGAGAGCGGGGATTGTTGCAGTGCTAAATGCTATCAGAAATTCATCTATGAACACCCGTTTCCAAGACGGTACGGGAACGTTGCACAAAAAGTTTTCAGCGGCATTAAAACCTTCGTTGTTCATTGGGCCAGGAATGTTGACATTCGTGGAGTAGAACAACGTTGATGGACTAGCTCCAGGTTGCGGAGATATACAAAGCAACCCGTTATGCACCGCCCAATTGGGGGCGATATTTACCCCCGATACCCGTACCACAAAGTCTTGAGTGATAGCAGAGGAGGGAAACGCACGCCTTGTGTTTGGCAACTCTCCAGTAGCACCGATAGCAGAACCGATTGCTGCAATATCAAAATCGGACGGTGGCCAAGTTTGGTCAACCTCCCATTTCGGAAACGCTGGCGGAATCACTTGTTCAAAAGGCATTAGGCCACCTCCGTTCCCGCAACGTCAAACCGCCCTTGACGACAACGAATTTGGGCAATGTTCATACGGTTTGCGTTGACCCCCTGACGGAACTGTGCACGCATCATACAACCGGTTCCGGCTACAGCATCGGAGAAATCAGGAAGATTAGTCCCCGCCTCCCAAGTACGTGATAGCACCGCTGCGTCATTTATGAGAATATCAAGCGTTGCCGCTCTGCTAGCATTTGCAACTTTGTGTTGCATGCCGACTTTCACCCAATTACGCAAGTCTGCCTCTGGCCAAGTGATAGCAGTATTTTCTTGCAACACTCCACCGATGGCAGAATAAAACTCGAAACCTCCAGCACCGTCACCTCTGATACCGTACTGCGCTCCAGCGATCCCACTTGTATCAATATTGGTGACACTCCCGCCGTCACTAGGAACGTAAAGAAGTGGCTTGTCATCGACCGCTATTGTTGGGGCTGCCGTATCCCAACACACATACAATTCCAATATGTAAACCCTGAAAGGTTCGGGCATACTGAAATTGATATCAGTAGCTAGCAATGGGCCTAAGACGTTTGCAACGTTTGCAATGTAGTAAGCAGAAGGAAACGCCGCACCGTCAGTTTTCATACAGACTACCCCGTTGACATCGGCCCAATCCGGTCTACGGAATCCTGCACCGCCCGTAGGTAGTATTCCGAAATCTTTGTTTGCGGGGTACCCGTCAAAATAAGTCAAGCCGTTGATATCAGTAGCCGTGACATCCGACCCGATGACAGTGCCACCGGATCGGGTGTCTGGCCAACCAACGTCAATATCCCATTCGGGAACTGCCGCTTGTAACAGTTGCTCAAATGGCATGATATCAACCGTAGAATTTGAAGCGGTTGTGAATGTCTTTGGAGTAGAACCAACCACGCCAACTACAGCCTACCTGATACGCGCCAGCGTCACCCACCTGAACGGTGATAGCAACGCGAACAGCTTCAGGAACATGCAACACGGTGCTTTCTGCCGGAAATGCTACACTCACGCTTGCTGCGGCGCGAGGGAATAACTTGAAGGTGTAACCTTCTACCGGTGCTTGGTTGAATGTCACCCTGAAAGTGATATCAGAGGTGATAAGCATATTGTTGACGCTAAAGTTCAACTCGCGAATGACCGCAACGTTCTGTGCTGGTATTTGAAAGACACTACCGGCAAGTTCGGTCTGTACCACAGGACCGGCAGCAAGGGTAGTGTCTTCCTCTCGAAAGATGTACCTAGCTGCATCCCCTGGAGGATACATCCACGGCGGTGGCACCATGAGCGCACGGCCAAGCGGTTGCATTTGCGTACCAGCACGCATGCCAATTCCGCCACCTTGGACCTGTGGCGCATCTGGCGCACGCTCCCACTCATGCACATCTCTTGGAACGTTAGGCGGTACTCTTCTCGGTGCCGTCATGATATCAGTATCCCGAGAATATCTTGAAACCGAGATACGACAACTTCACAACATACGCATTCGCCGTATCGAGATTGGCAAGCGTAGTCGATAGGGTTGAAGCCCTCGGGATCAATTTCGGAAACGGCCAGTATCCAGGGAGTTGGCCCGTACCGAAAAAGTTGTCAATGTGTGTGGCTCGGTTCATGAGCCTACGACCGCTGCCGTTATCGAAGATCGTAACCAAGAACGGTTTTTGTGGTACCGCTGTTTCTGGTGACGCTGAAGCATACGCAACAGCGTTAGACGCAACGATCAAAAATTCGCTATCAGACTCGATAGCTATGTCTTGGGTTTCCGTCTCGCTGGCAGCAAGCTCCGTCCACTCAACTGAGTAGATGAAGAAATCCTTTGCTTTGTTCCATAGCTCTTGTGGGAGCAGACCAAAGAAAGGATTTAGAGCCGGTGTGATAGCAGGTGAAGTCATGCTAGCACGTCTTTGCTGTCCTGCGTTCATTACTTGGCCTCCGTAGTTAGATGGAGTCTCGGCACCCCATCAGGCCAAACGCCGAGACTCCACCAAATGATATCAGCAGCGCGACTAGAGAACGCGCCGTGACAGAATACCAAACAGGCTCATGCGGAGCTTGACATCACCTGTCGTGTCCTGTGCCGCTGCCCAATTGACTTCGATGGTGAAGTTGGTTTTCGGCGGGATAATCAGCGTCCCGTTGTAGTTCCAACCAGGGTTGAGCGCGTTGTGACCGTACTGTGCCGTCACATCGTTTGCAGCGCCACCACCGGCAGACACATTACCGGTAGGTGCTCCGGTGCCGTGCAAGCTCGAAAGCGAGTATGGCCCATATCGCTTATCGGAAATGGTGAGCGTCCACGTCGGACGGCCAACCATGAGCAGCAAGCTCAGGTCGTTCAGTTGACCGGTGATAGCAATCGTGCTGTTACCGGTAGGTCCAGCATTGAGAAAGTCGAGCGTAATGTTGTAGATCGACAGCCATTGGGGATCGGGCAACTGCCCTGCCGCTGGCATGTTGGTGATCGTCGCATCGACATTCGTTGTCTGGAAGAACTGCAACCTTGTGGTTGAGTTATCCGTGTAGGTCTGGGTGTCGTAGAACTGGTGCCAAATGGCTTCAGGACTCGCACCACTCGGGGGTGTGGAGCGACTACGCAGTTGCGCCCTTGTCGCTGCCTTGAATCTGGTTCCCAACATTGCTTGTTACCTCTCGGTAAAGGTTTTCGCTTTGCGCTTAGTGTAGGGGAGGCGTGAACACTCCCCCAACCTTTACGCTGCTATCAGTACCCTACGGGTACATCTCCACGTACTCCCCAACACCAACGTCGGGTTGCACGTACTCGCCTACTGGAAGGTCGTATTCTGGACCTTCGCCGATTGGAAGCCCGTACCCCATTGCCTCACCAAGCTCGGCTTGACCTGTTACCAGATCGCCAACCACCGGCAACCCTTGCAAGAACGTTTCCACCGGGGCGGAAAGCGCACCTGCTATCAGGAAGCGCGAGTAGTCGCGGGGTAGGAATTGACCGCCAATGAATCCCACTGCCAGGGCTGCAATACCCTGTTTCGCGAAATTCATCACTGCACCCTCACCGAACGACGGGATGAATCCAGCAACGAAACGTGCACCGACTTTACCAGCGGTTACACCAGTAGCGTCAATGAGTCCCTGTTGCAGAACCTTACCCATGTTCTTCAGAGTGATCGGAGGGTTACGGGTGTACACCTTCCGCCTCACCTGCCGTACTCCTCTGATCCTGCGACGGCGAGGATTCCGTCGCGTCCGTCTCTTCGTCCGTCGCTTTGCCACGGTCCTTTTCCTCCTACGTTTTGGTGAATTTTTGCGTGCAGTGCTAGCAGCACGCCGTTTGTACGTGCGCTTTCTCTTGGGAGCAGCACGCCGCTTGCGCGTTGCAGCAGCCTTGCGGCCTCTACGCTTGGCTGAGTTACGCTTTTTCTTCAACGCTGCCCGTGCCTTCTTAAGCGCACGGCGCTGTGCTGGCGTTGCCTTCTTTTTCCTGGCCATGCGCCGTCCCTTCCGTTTGGGGTTAACAAGGAACTTCATTCAAATTCCTCCCACAGAGGCAATCCATCAGCATGACGCAACAGAATCTGTTTTTCTCCATCTTCGGATTCTACTGCTATCATTTCAACACCTTCGTCAAAGTCATGAAAGTAATCGTTATCGTCTTCAGAATGCTCATACTTGAGCTGATAAACTCTTTCGCTCATGACTTCGCCAAGGGTTATTTCTTGCTCGGCTAATTCCCCTTGAGGATTGCTGTATACAACAAGACTCGGCATTTACTTGGCCCCTTTCAACATAACGAAACCAACAACGCCAAGTGCTATCAGTCCACCGGTGCCAATGCCGCCGAGAAAACCGCCCAAGCCAATGCCTGAATGTTTTGCCGCTGCTTCTACAACGTCGGGCGGTATTCCTGCTTCAATGGCGTCGAGTTGCCTGTCGAGATTGGCTGCTTTTGCAATGATAGCAGTCATGGCAACAGCAGCCAATCCCGCTGTGACCGCTATCGGGCCAACTACTGCTAGCGGTGGTGCGCCTAGTGGTTCCCATTCAATGCCTGGAATGCGGTTGACGTTCCGAATGATACCTTTGACCCTGGCCATTTCGTCAACCCACTTGTGATACTCCGCGTTGGCGTCTTGCTCAAAGCGTTGAAGCTCTGCAACTTTGTTGACGTTCTCCAACGAACCTGGAGCTTCCCGCAAATGCCGCAACAGCGCAAGAGCTTCACGCCGCATTGCTAGCAGTTCGCCACCTTTGCGGCTAAAGTCTTGTATGTGGTCTTCTATGACTTGCAGAGGATTCATTATTCCCCCTACAGCAAGAACATAGCTGCACCGACAATTGCCGGAACCAGCCAGTTAGGAGCAGCACCACCACCGCCACCACCACCACCCTTGACGCTTACTGATATCGGGCCTGACCCTGACCCCTGTTGTGTTTGTGGTGCTAGCGCTCTCGGCATTATCGGTTGCGTGAAAATTGACGTTGTAGTGCTACCGCCACCTCCAGACCTGTCAGGATCAATCATATTCGGCGGTGCACCGTTTGTGTCCTTCCTTTGATCCAGCACGCTTGTTTCAGGCGGTTTCGGTGGCAAGAACGGCTCTTGTGGTACCGGTACCGGTGTAGTTGGCCCCGTTACCCTTGGCGGGATGCACTGGCCGTTCTGATAGGTGTAGCCACGTCCACGGGCAAGACACAAACGCCTAGCTCTTTCTTCGGTGCTCTCGGTAGGTGTTTGCGTTCCCCTTCCGGTCTGACAGGTGTTGCGCGTCGAGTCCCAACGTCCACCCATCAAAGCGCACCGGTTCTTCTGCGCAACAAACGGATCGGTTGAAACACATTGTTTTTTCCTATCGTCCCATCTGAAACCCGTTCTGCTAGCACATTGCGATTTCTGCCGTGCATACGGATCAAAGGTTGGGTCAACAGGTGCAAGAGTCGGGCGCGTCGGGATCGGTTCCGGCAATCGTGCCGTAGGACGATACGCGCTTGTAACCGGAGTCGCCGTAGACCTTACACGAATTGTGCCGGTTACATGGCGTCCCCTAGTCGTACCTCCACGAAGCACCCTATTGGTACGAACAATGTTTGTCGGAATTTCTTCACCCATGTATTCGAGATACATGATATCATTTCCTTAGAAGCAACAACGCTGCACCAATCGCGATAAAAGGCAGGGCAGGTTGTAACCCTGACCAAATATCTCTTTGCACTGTTGAACTGATAGCAGCGCGTCCCTCTGGAGTACGGGCGATTGCCTCACCTCCACGCCTTAACAATTCCCCTCTCGCTTGGTTGTACACCTGTTGTGCAGCATTTTGAATGCTATCAGGGTATTGGACGGTCTGATACGAGGGCACCGCTGCTTCCACTTCATTGAGCGTCAATTGCTGGCGGATTCGTTCTTGCTCTTGCGGTGATTTGTTGAGGAAGGTACTTACCGCTTTCGCACCTCCGGCAGCGATAGCAGCGGGAATACCACCGGTAACGAGTCCGGTGGCAGCGGCAGGAATAGCGGTTACTACACTCTTGCCAACGTTGTAGACCGCTCCACCAACTGATTTGATCCCTCCCCAGATATCACCAAAAATACCCTCCATCTCTCCAAGCTGGTGATCTTTGTAGGGATTCGGGGAGGTAAAAACACCTTCGCTGCCGGTGTGTCCAGGGGACCAAGAGTCAATCCAAGTCCCAGAAGGCCAATAGGTGTTGGCCGGAAAGCTACTGATATCACCTACGTGTTGTGTCGGGTACATTTTGCGCACCTCATACGTTTAACGTCCACTTCCATCTGATAGCAGACTGAGGCGGTAAACCTTGGAAGTCTCGCGTAACATCGACTTCATGCCACCGTTTCTGCATCGGTGGTGACAGTTCCGCCCAAACGTGCCTTGGTGCGCCTGGATTCTTCGATAGGTAGGCAACGACAACGAATCTTGCATCCAATCCCACAGCGCCCGCCAGCGCTGCCCCAAGGATTGCTACGTCGTCGCAGTCTATACGTAAAATACCATGATTGGCCGGATTCCGCAAGGATCGTACCAGTATTTTCGGCGCAATCAAAAGTTCATGTTTTCGGGGGTCGCGAGTGAACATGATATGCTCAGACATCCACCCTCTGATAGCACCAATCATTCCTAGTGCATCCTGCCCCCTGAAACCGTCTGTAATTCGCAACGCCAAACGCCGCACATCGGGGTCAGCTTGACCGGAGATAGCTAACCGCCGCATGCGGCGTACCGTTTGCACGGTAAAGGCGTTGCCTCCAGGGAGGTTCCGACGTGTTACGAGCACATCGGAATATTAACTACTCCCCGCAACTACTGTCAAGATCGTTATCGACAGGCACTTCCCGTGGTGGTTCCATAACCATAGCACCCGACCTTGACGCATCTGGTGCCGGTGGTGGGCCAAAGCCGTTTTCGTCCGGTTCGGTTCCGATAGTTGCTACAGGTTCCTCCGGTCCAGGTTGTCCGTACATTTCAGGGAAACAATGTTGGTGCATCCGTCCCAAATACTCGTTTACCCAATTGACGTGTGGAGCTAGTTCGGGGAATTGTTGAACTACATCGTTCAACACGTTTTCCCCTGATAGCAGTTGTTTCACTACTGCTATTGCCGGATCTCCCATTGCATCGAAATCCGCATCCGCCGCAAGGGTTGCGTTCTTTCCCCGAGAAGCTAGCGAGACATATCGCGGTATCTGTCCTTTTAGCATATGCGCCCATTTTGACACTGGCTGTTCTCCCGTTGGTTGTGTTTGTGGCGTTCCTCCTGCCGGTGGCAGTTGCGCAACCTCTCGCTGCAAAGACTCGATATCTTTGGCGCTTGATATCATGTCGATGATTTTATCCATACGCTTCATTGCGAATTGCGCAAAGTCTTCCGGCTCTGCTTCCGGTCCACGGTGATAGTCGTCAATGTCCTGACGAACACCAATGAAACTCTGAATCATTTCCAGCGTATCCTTAGCCGACGCTTGGGGGCTGGTGTTTATCTTCATGATTTCAGCCAGCCTAGCCAATTGATCGGTGATATCAGGTGTTTCAGGTCTGTTGGTGATAAGAGCAGTAATAAGAGCGGTGTTTGCCTTCTGCGACTCCATCATCATCTGAAACACCTTGTCATCAGCGGCACTGCTATCAGGTTTTCTTTCTGTTTCTCTAGTTGCTTCAATCAACCCCTTGAGCGCTGCAATCTGCGTACTAGTCATTTCCTGTTGCGATTGCATCATGTTGATAACGCCACCCTTAATGATAGCAGTTAGTTCTTCGTCAACGCTCTTGCGTTCACCGGTAGTAGTCACCGGTTCTGTTTTGCTATCAGAACCAACGACAGCACCGGCAAGGTTAATTTTTTCACTCGGGAAGCCAGGACCGGCAATCTCGAAACTGCGTTGGCGTTTGTATACCATGCTGCCGTCTTTGTTCCTGGCCTTCTCTTTGCAAACGAAGCTACCGCCACCGCAACGCTCTTGAAGGATCTCGACTGTTGACTCTCGTGGATTCAACCGGCCAAGGTACTCCAGTTTCTTTGTAGTGGGGTGCATCCGATGAACCAGCACGTAAGAATCATCGGCCATTTCATCAAAAAGCGTGCCAACTTTTTCCTCGATTACTTCCTCGCTGGATTCCTCGATTACCGGCCTCGCTTTTTTCTCGTTTTCCTCGCTTTTAGGCGTCTTTGGCACCTGGAAACTCCCTTCTAGCGCGTCTAAGCTCTCTGTTTGTAGGGGGATGTACTGACCCGAATGGAGACGCAACAGGCCCTCTCTTGTGCCGTTCTATTCGATCTAGAGCATACGGAACGCCATACCGCAATACGATCACAAGAACAGCTAGCGCTAACAGAAACGCAAAACCGGCCACCACATACAACCCTACTTGAATGATGTTAGTCATTCTCTTCTACAACCTCCAGGGTAGGGAGGCCAAGGTAGCGCGTCAACCCAAGATGAAGGGCTTGCGCTTCGTCTAGTGATATCACCGTGAAAGCGTGCGAACCTTCCCCGTAACAGTTGAACACTAGGCCAACCTCTTTTGAATCTTCGTCTTCCGTCTCGGCAACCGTCATGCCGTTGTCAACATCACACGTCCCAAATATCACCTTACTCATTGATCCCCCCGTAGTAGTTTGTGATTTTCTCAACTTTTTCTATTGCTACTGCTAGCAGAGCGTCGTCTTGTGGACTTGTTAGTTGGTGATTTGCTTTTCGCAGTCTTAGAAGTAGCTCTAGCACTCCCGCCAGTTCCCCGACCGCTAGACTTTGCTCCTCCAGTTGACTTCTTAGCCCGACTATTGTTCGACCCTCTGCTATCAGGTCGTTTAGTCTTTCGTTTAGTTGCCGGTTTTTTTGTGCTAGATCCTGTGCTTTTCTGTCCAGCACTCCCGCCTTTTGCCACAGACTTTGCCTTGCTGCTTGCAGCCCGTTTAGTTGTTTTTCGTGCTCTGCTAGCACTCTTGCTTCCCGCTTCAGGTGATCCAGTAGCTTGTGAAAGTCCGGTTCTTTGTGCCAATCCGTCAACCCTAGTGGCAGCGTTTCTAATGAGGCGTGAAGTTCCATGTCCGAGCACATCGTCTTCCCTCTTTTCTAGCGCGAGTGAGAGCACTTCAAGGTCAGCCCATGAGAGGCAGAAGGTACACGGGGAGCCAAGGTGTTGGCAAGTGGCTAGCGCAAGGTGGTGCGCCGCTGAGTCTAAATGGTCTAACAGATTGCCAGGAATTTGAAGTGCTGCCCTACGATGTTTTGTTTCGCCTTTTTGGACAAAAACCAATTTCGTAGCCAACACCTTGGCAGCCTGATTAACTTCCAGCACGTCAATCGGCAGGTTGGAACGGGCTTTGAGGCCACCAACCTTTTTATTCATCTTCAACCTTCAAACTCTTACCACTGATATCAATTTCCTGGACAGGATCAACAGGTTTCGGCGGTATTACTCCCATTGATTCTAGTGCATCTTCGAAACGCGACAGCGTGTCAATCAACGAAGCACGTATTTCTGCTAGCATTTCTGCATGGCGTTGTCGCGCCTCTATTTGAGTAACAACCGCCCGTGCTATCACAAACAACAACTTTCCTTCTGCTGTCATGCTTTCGGGAAATATGTGTATCTTTCCGTCAGTATCTTCAATACGATTTGTACTCATACATCCCCCCTTGTTTCATTAGAAAGGTGTCGCCGTTCGGTGTCTTTCCCAGAATAGACAGTTCCATACATGGGTGCGGCTAGTAGAAAGTCGAACACCGTCACAACCAAAAGGGCAACGCCAACTGCTATCGTCAAAGTCCCAAAGTACGACCACGTTAGGACAATCAGAGCTATGAACCCAATTTCCGTCAATAAGACGGCCAGTACAATCGCTGCACTGACGATGCCCCCTTGTTGTCCCTTTACTGATAGCACCTGGAGTAAGGCCACCAACTTTTCTAGCATCTTTATCCGCCTTCCACATTGGAATCAAAACTTCATGTTGCTTACACGGCTTCGTATACTTGGGTTTGCCGGTTCCAATCGTTCCGTAGTGGTCTGGATATTCAACAACACAACCGCACGGCGCTGTTTCTTTGCGGCTACGGTCAACGCTGATAGCACCAACCTTCTTTTTAGACTTGCGGGGAGGGGTTTTACCCCCTCCCTTCAGTCCACCGACCTTCTTTGGCACTACTTCTTACCCTTTGCCTTCTTACGACGACGGCGGGGTTTCGGCTTCTCCATGTACTCTTCCCACTCGTCAGGATCAACGATGTGGGGTTTCTCGTACTTCTTACCCCTGAAGGTGCCGGTTTTGACTTCAACGGGAACCTGCTTACCGGCCCAATCATCGGAGTCGTCAGACTCCAGACCTTCAATCAGGTATTCCAGTTGAGTTTTGTTCAGGTACATCGCCTTGTCGCCCGACTCCTCAAAGAACAGCATTGCTATCATCCGCTTGCCTTCAGCGGTATCGCTGTCTTCGATTTCAGCCTCTTCAAATGACGCGATTGTGAGAATTGCAACGTCTTCCTCAAAGTCGTCAACCGTCAACTTGGGCCTACTGGAACCGTGCTTCGTTGGATCTACTTTCGCCATGATATCAGTCTCCTATTGTAATGGCGTTTGCGGTTGTGCAGGTAACGGAAATTCCTGCCCTGGTGGAGAAATCTCGATATTGCTCCATTTGAACGATTGCATTAGGAGCATGTTGAAGTTAAGAGCCGATTGCAACATCGTCGCAATGTGCAAGGGATCATCCGGCCACTCGGGCGGAATGTCACCGACTAAAACGATTTTCCATTGCTTTCCTGAAATAATCTGCCCCATCTGATAGCACCCCTATACTAATTGTCCCGTGCAACGCTCTCGACATTCCTTGCAGCAATTGCACATTTGCGTAGTGTCTTGAGTGCATGCCATACGTACCCCTGAAACCGTTCGGGTGCACTGGATACACATCTTTCGAGCCTCGCGCCGTTCCCGTCCTTTCTTTTGATGTTCTTCAACGACAATCTCTTTTCCTTCCATCCGGTCAAGGATGCGTTTGACCCGTGCTAGCAGTTCTTCGCAACGTTCAACACCGTGTATTGCCTCTTGAAGCCCGATAGCAACCGCCTGTTGCACTCCAAGCCCTTCTACTTCCGGTAAAGGACGTTCCATCTCTTTTGCATCCATTTCGGTACACCTCCCTTTGATATCTGCTGTGCTCGGTACAGGTTGCACGCCTCGCGCATTGGATCGGAACCAAGTATCGCCTGGAGCGCTGCCACCGTCTCGGGCCGTTCGGGCTTAGGGCTAACCCTCAACTGAATGTGAAAACCCTTTCCACCTGGAGATTGACTTTCTGACAACCATAGTATGCGAAACCCTGCACGCCACAGCTTGTGCGACATTTGACGGAGCGTTGGCCGTTCCATTCCTTCGTCAATGTCCAGTTTCAGAATCGCTTCATCTACTGATAGCACGCTTTACGTACTCCGCTTGAATGGAAGCATCAACGGTTTGCGCCATTTCTTCAGCGCGTCCAAAGTCAGCGTTTGCCCTGATTAATGCACGCTTGTGCACCTTCCTCCACTGCTTTTGATGCCAGAAACATGCCTCTTGCCAGAACATCAGGTAGTAGTGCGACCTGAACTTGTCTTCTGTCGGCATTAACAACCATGCCAGCCAGAATCGGAATCGTTGCAACATGATTACCAACCGTCCTCTCTAACAACAATGACGATAACCCTGTTACCCTTCCAGGCACACAACGGTTGACCTTCATCGTTTACCAACGGTACGCTATGAAGCAACTCTAACTCTTCGTTCACGTACCGCTTGTCAAACACAACCGTTCCATACCTATAGATATACCAAAGCCATTTGATTGCTTTTAGCATTTCTCAGCCCTGATATCAGAATGACGAATCATGTTGAAGAACACCCGCATTTCCTCAAGATCGTTCGGCGGTATCTCGCCTTCACTCCAACGTCTACCGCTACCACTTGCCCAATCCATTGCCATGATTTCGATACCTTCCTGCAAAATGCCGGTATCAATGGACCGTTTCAACAGCTTGAAAACGCGAGACTTGGGCATCGGGAATGCTGCTATCACCCGAAACTTTAACATCTTCTTTTTGCGCCGCATTATCGCGTCTCCTCGTACTCGATTGTAAACTCAATTTCCTCGCCGTAGTCAACCCAATCATCGTCAAAATAATAATCGTCCAAACGATCAGTTTGTTCCCAATAATCCCAATCGGTTGACCCGTCGTCTAACAGACCTTCATGTACATCAACGTCCGGTAACTCTTGGTATTCCGCTTCCTCTGCTTGTTCAACTTCGTCCATGATATCAGAAACGTATACCGGACGGTCGTACTCTTCGCGCAAGTCGCGGTAAATCTCTTGCGCTGTCGCATAATCCGCATCCATTGCTTCACGGATTTCTGCTATCGTTGCGTTGTATGTGTCCCAAGACATAGCTTATTCCTTGTATAGCAAGTCGGTGCCTGTCTCGAAAAACCCTGCTTCCCTTAGTGCGTGAAGTCCGATGGTAACTCGGTTTTGGACTCGTTTCACCGTCACCCCCTGGTGCGCCGCGACGGACTCTAGACACGGTTCCGGTTCGCGACCTAACCCCAATCGCAATACCGTTGCTTCTGCTACTGCTTCGTCAACCCCACACCGTTCCCGCATGCGTCGAATCATTTTGTGTTCTTCGCTGTTGACGTTCATGATATCACCTCTTGCGCTCCAGCATACCGGCAAACGCTTCACAGAACCGAGAATGTATCAACAACATTTCCCGCATGACATCAGTATCTTGCGGTTCCCATTCGAAGTCTGTGCTATCAGAATCGGGCGGTTGCTCATTAAATTGAAACGGAGCACCCATAACACCGTCTTGGTTTAACCCTGGAATGTCCGACACCCGTTGGTTAAGTCTCAAATTGTTGAGTGCCGTTGTCAGCTTGTTCTCAGCGTCTTGTTGCAGGTCAATTGCATCGGGATCGGTGTCAGCTCCCATGTCCCAGTTTGTTAGACATCCAAGCTTTGCAGCCCAAGCAACAACTTCAACTAAATGTAGCTCGCTGCTAGCAGAAAGACGTTCAACACCCTCGCGAGGTTCGCGCCGTACAAATTCTGCAATGTCGCCAGCCTTGACCGTCATTTGATTCGCTTCGTCTGCTTCTATCATGCTATCACTCCGGTTTCTTGTGAAACCTACGTACTCTTTTCCGTGTATCTCTTGAGCCTTTGGGCCGTCCACCTAACCGGCCTACCGTTTTCGGCTTGGTGCTAGCAGTTTCTTCCTCCTCTGGTACAGGCATATAGCCACGCATAAACAACGGTTCCAACTTCTTAACCGCCTCAATATCATCGGGTATAACATGATTCCGTTTTGATATCAGAGCGTTTGCCCTTACGAGATTGCAAAGGTTTACGTGTAACCTTGTACTGCCAGGATCACACCACCTGAACAGACAGCTATCACGTAAATCGTTCTCCGTCCACTTATGAACCTCGCGAACCATTGTTTTAGATATCGTTACTTTGGTTGGTTGCACCCTGGATAGCTTCCACGGTACCGGTTGTCTCGGATCGTGTTCTGAAACCGTTATCGTAGCCATTAGCATGCGTTCACGCTTTGTTGCGTCAAGCTCGATTGTCAACGGACGATCCAACAAACCACCGGAATGTAGTTGCTGGTAATTAAATTGCAGGTCGCTTTTTGTGATAGCAGCAATAAACCCTGCCATAACAGGTTGAGCAAACCTAACCCCACTACCTGCGGCTTTGCTATCAGTTCCATGCGGTGTATACTGTCCAGCGGTGCGATGTAGTATCCCTTCGTCAGCTAAAGATTTCAAAACTCCCAAAGCTGGAGAAGACACACTACTAGGTTTTGAGAGTATGTCGTTCAGGTCTGATATTGCTATCACTGAATGTTCACCACTCTCGAAACCCTCACTAACCAAAATACCCTCCAGACTTTTTTGCGTGAAACTGTCAACAGAGAATACGCCTTTCACATTCCGTACCCTTCTGATAGCAGTAGATTTGCCAACGCTAGGATCTCCAATTAGCAGAACGCTAACCGGTCTTGCGCCAGGACCACGCACGTAGGACGATAGAATTGCTAGCTTCATGAGGTTGTCAAGCATTCGGGTGCGATAGGCTATCCACCTCTTTGGCTCCCGTTGCCGCTCGATCTTCATTCACCGAAAAGAGCCTTTTCGATTCGCGCATACACTTCACTGACCTGCGCGTCTTTCAATGTGACCGAACGTGATAGGTTGCCCTTCACTCTTTGCCCTCGCTTACTTAGCAAGGTGACGCGAATATTTACACGTCCGGTGCTATCACCTTCACCTCTATTCAGGTCTGCAACCCTGGTGAAAGGTTTTTCAGTTTTCGATTGCGGCATGTTACCCCCTTACATTTTTTCTGTTAAACGCTATAGACAGATACCATTCATCTTCAATTGCGTCCCACTTCCAAATACGCCCAACCCTATCAAGAGCGTATTCCAACTCCCCGTTTTTTCTATCAACGATCAATTGAACAAATTGGCTTGCACGATCCGCTTCTTCAATTTGTTCGCAACATATACTACAATTTTCATCGGGTGTGTGATGTTTCGCATGTTCAAAAATTTCTGAAATTGAGGCTTTCATAATATCACAAACCTTTTTATTAATACACGTTTTATATATACAGTCCACTACGTACGGTAACTATTTGTGCAAGTATTGTCAAGTGTAATCTGACTATATTTGTGGATTTTTCACTCCATTGGGTTGTTGTACACGCGAAGAGAAGAAAGAGAAACACAAGAGCAAAGAGTATAAAACTAGTTTTAAACTTTAGTTTTATACTCTCTATTTGACATACATAGTTGTGATATCAGTAGCACAACTGTATTACATCTATACTG
>Ga0180433_10004107_pt1 | contig 20670 bp, 14 predicted proteins | sample SS_ome_8_FD_132980 | JGI IMG/M metagenome (GOLD analysis project Ga0180433, IMG submission 132980) | Hypersaline lake sediment archaeal communities from the Salton Sea, California, USA - SS_1_D_1 metaG | ecosystem: Environmental > Aquatic > Non-marine Saline and Alkaline > Hypersaline >... | reverse complement strand
AGAAGCAAAGACCGGTTATAATGAGGCTCTTGCAATAAAGTCAGGAGAGCAATACCCTAAAACAAAAATAGCAGAGATAGATAATATCCTTGCAGGCATTGCCAAAGCAGAAGCAGATGCCAAAGCAAAGGACAACGCATATAACAGTGCTGTTGCAAAGGCAGATGCTGCACTGGGTGCAAAGAAGTATGAAGAAGCAAAGACCGGTTATAATGAAGCTCTTGCAATAAAATCAGAAGAGCAGTATCCTAAGACAAAAATAGCAGAGATAGATAAGATACTTGCTGACATTGCCAAAGCAGAAGCAGATGCCAAAGCAAAGGACGATGCATATAACAGCGCTATTGCCAAAGCAGATAATGCTTTGAGTGCAAAGAAATATAATGAGGCAAAGACCGGTTATAATGAGGCTCTTGCAATAAAGTCAGGAGAGCAGTATCCTAAAACAAAAATAGCAGAGATAGATAAGATACTTGCTGACATTGCCAAAGCAGAAACAGAAGCCAAAGCAAAAGACGATGCATATAACGGCGCTATTGCAAAAGCAGATGCTGCTTTTAGTTCTGATAAATATGAGACAGCTAAGTCAGCATATAATGAAGCACTGGCAATTAAACCTGATGAAGAATATCCGAAAACAAGAATATCCGAGCTGGATAAGCTTATTGCAAAAAAGCTTGCTGATGAAAAAGCTGCTGCAGAGAAAAAGGCTAAGGATGAAGCTTATGACAAGGCAATTGAAAAAGCCGATATTGCATTTAATAATGAAAAGTATGAAGAAGCCAAGACCGGTTATAACGAAGCCCTTGCTCTCAAACCCGGCGAACAATATCCGGAAGGAAGGCTGGAGGATATTAATGATATCATGTCTGCAAAGGCAAAAGAGATATCCAGGGAACAGATATATAATAAAACCATAAAAAAGGCTGACGGGTTCTTTACAACAAAAAATTACAGGGATGCCAGGAAAAATTATGAATATGCACTAAAAGTCAAGCCGGATGAAGCTTATCCCAGGAACCAGATTATTAAGATAGATGAGATTATCGCGGCAAAACAGGCTGCTATTGCCGAAGCCAAAGTCAAAGAGGAGGAAGAAAAGCTAAAAGAGCTTGAAAGTGTGAATTTTAGCGATGAAACAGAAAGGCAAAAATACCTCTCCGAACTCGCAAAAAAGTATCCTGAAGGAGTGACAGTTGAAAACTATGAATTCAAAGCAAAAACAATCAAGAGAGTGATCGTTAACAGGGATGGCGTTGCAGATGATTACAGAGAAATAAAGCATTCATGGGGAGGGATATTTTATTTCAGAAATGGCCAGACAATCTCCAAAGCGATATTTAACTCCGAAACAAAAGAATGATTATTAGCAAATTTACTCCTGTTACTGCAACCCAACCCCTTTCCATAATAAGTGTTGTTATAATAAATATTTTTGTATTCATAACTGTTTCATGTAACAGGAGTAATGACTATCCGGATAATAAAGGTGTTTCCGAAAAAAGTATTTATGATACGGTAAGATCACATAATAACCGTTATGCAAAAGGATTCAAAATATTCTACCATAAAGGTTATAAAGAAATAATAGTTACCAATCCATGGCAGGAAGCTACTGATATCAGGTACAGATATATTTTAACAGGCAACAGGGATGATCTGCCGGCAAATATTGCAGAAAATGTCCAGATATTTGATATTCCTGCAGAAAAGGTCATTTGTTTATCCACAACACATTTGTCGGCACTCGATCTTCTGGGTAAGATAAATACGTTGACAGGGGTTTCCTGCCCTGAATATATAAGCAATAAAATGGTTAACAGACTGATAAAGGAGGGCAGGATACATGATGTGGGATATGACCGGAATCTGAACTATGAATTGATCCTGAATCTTGATCCTGATATTGTATTTGCCTATGGAGTAGGAGGTGAAACAGCAGGATATCTTAATAAACTCAAAGATCTCGGCATTGGTGTTGTTGCTAACGCCGAGTATCTTGAGGAAACAGTACTTGCAAAAACCGAATGGATAAAGTTTATTGCTGCATTTTATGATATAGAAGATATTGCAGATGAAAAATATTCCTTGATTGAAAAAGAATACACTTTATACAGGCAGCTTGCTGATTCTGTAAAGGATAAACCTAAAGTACTGACAGGTATGCCCTGGAAAGGAACATGGTATGTTCCGGGCAGTGATTCATATCTGGCGAAAATGATATCTGATGCAGGAGGCGAACTGTTATGGAAGGACAATTCATCAAGTGAAAGTGTTGCTATGAGTATAGAAGCGGTTTTTGAAAAAGCCCGTGAAGCTGATATTTGGATAAATACAGGTAATGCAAATTTTAAAAGCGATATTTTATTTGTTGATGAAAGAATTGGAAAATTACAGGTATTCAGAAAAGGAAAACTATATAATAACAATGCGCGACAAAATGAGCGCGGAGGCAATGATTACTGGGAATCCGGAATGGTAAATCCTCAAATAATACTGAAAGACCTGGTAAAGATCTTTCATCCTGATATTCTGCCTGACCATGAACTGGTTTATTACAGGAAGATTGAGTAATAATGTAAAAATTAGTACATTTACAATCCGGGCATGATATAATAAAGGCAAAAGACAAAAGGCAAAAGACAAAAGACAAAACAAATTGGAATAATGCCTTATAATGAAGACATAGAAAAAAATAATATTAATGACATACCAGAGATTTTTTGCTCTTTTGTCAGTGAAAGGAAATTCGAAAGGTGTATAATATGCGACAAGCACCTTCTTGAAGAAGGAGTTCAGTATTTTATTGAAAAAGCTTTCAGGGACAATTATGTGGAGTTTGAGTATGCTATGTGTCTGGAATGTGCAGAGAAGATGAGAGATACTATGTCTGTTGAATCAAGGATGAATGTTGACAATTATTTTTTAACAAAGGTGGATATTAATAAGAGGATAGAAGAGACTTTTAACCGGAAAGACCTGAATATTGAAGAGTGTATATCTAACTGTATATTTAACGGTACATCAATTGATGATCTTGATGAATATCAGATATGCGGTCATTTTTCGGGAAACAGCATCATCTATTCATTTATGCCTTTTATGATGAGCGGTGAGGCAATGGAAGAGATGCAGGAAATTTTATCAAAAAAGACAAAAGGAGAGATTGATGATTTTATAGATGAGCACTTCGGATTGCCTCCCGAATGGAAAGAAATAGTTAAACGAAAAGATATTATTCTGATATAAGGCACTAATCATCAACGACCATACTTCTGTGAAAAGATCATATTGGCTGATATTTTTATTATTGTTCTCAGGATTGGTAATTTTCTCATTTCTGGATATTTTTCTCGGTTCTGTAATGATCCCTTTTAAAGACGTTGTCCGTATTATTTTTACAGGCAGTTCGGAAAGGCATGAGTGGGTAAGCATAGTACATGATTTCAGGATACCTAAAGCTTTAACAGCAATTCTTTCAGGAGCAGCTCTTTCGGTCAGCGGCTTGCAGATGCAGACTATTTTCCGAAACCCTCTGGCAGGACCTTATGTTTTAGGGATAAGTTCAGGTGCAGGCTTAGGTGTGGCAATAATTATATTATGTTTTTCATCATTGTTCTCATTCCGCCTGCTCGGTATAGCAGGTGATTGGGTGATAGTACTGGCAGCATGGGCAGGGGCAGGTTCGATATTAATGCTGATACTGGCAGTGTCTGTACGTGTGAGGGATATTATGACAATACTTATTCTCGGCATCCTGTTTGGCGCTGCTACTACTTCTGTATTAAGCATATTACAGTATTTTAGCAATGAGTCAATGCTCAAAACATTCATTGTATGGACAATGGGAAGTCTTGGCAGTGTTACGGGAAAACAAATACCTGTTTTGTCATTTTGCATTCTGGCAGGTTTGATAATAACAATATTCAGCTCGAAAATATTAAATGCCATGTTGCTGGGGGAAAATTATGCAAAAACAATGGGTATGAATATTAAACTTACACGATTGCTTGTATTTACAAGTACCAGTATGCTGGCAGGGACAGTTACTGCATTTTGCGGACCAATAGGATTTATAGGTATAGCCGTACCACATATTACAAGGTTTGCTTTTAAAACGGCAAATCATAACTTTCTCATCCCGGGAACCATTTTAACAGGCGCTATAATAATGCTTGTAAGTGATATTATATCCCAGTTACCCGGATTGGAAAATAATTTGCCTGTGAACTCAGTGACAGCACTATTAGGAATACCTATCATTATATGGATAATAATAAGGAATTATAATGTGTCTTCTCTTTCATGAAAAATATGGAGGATAATAACATCATATTAAGCACATCAAATCTTGATATCGGATATTATCAGGTAAAAAAAACAGTACAGAATAATATAAATATCAAAGCCTTCAAGGGCGAACTTATCGGGCTGATTGGCAGAAACGGTGTTGGCAAAAGCACATTGCTCCGTACTCTGGCCGGTTTACAAAAACCTATGAATGGCGAAGTAATTATAAAAGGTAAGGATATTAAAACATATAAAAGGACAGGGCTGGCAAAATTACTGGGATTTGTATCCACCGAACATATTAATGTAAATAATATGAAAGTCTCAGACCTGGTGTCGCTGGGACGTTTTCCTCATACCAACTGGCTTGGAAAATTAAATAAAAATGATAAATATATTGTACATGAATCTATTTCAATGGTCGGACTGGATGAATATAAAAATGCAAACCTGAATGAAATCAGCGATGGTGAAAAACAAAGGGTTATGATAGCCAGATCACTTGCGCAGGATACAGATATTATCATTCTTGATGAGCCTTCGGCATTTCTTGATGTTTCAAATAAATATGAAGTGGTTAATATCCTGAATGACCTTACCAGGATTAAGAACAAAACAGTGATATTTTCATCTCATGACCTGAATATAGCAATTCAGGGATCTGATAAACTATGGCTTATGCTGCCTGAAAAGACTATGGAAGGGGCGCCGGAAGATTTTATTCTGGACCAGGACATGAATAGTTTGTTCAGTATAAAAAATATGAATTTTGATTATGATCTGGGAGTGTTCATAATGGACAGGAAGAAAAATGGTATTATCAGCCTTACAGGTGACGGGCATGAATATCTGTGGACAAAAAAAGCTATGGAAAGACTGGGATTTGAGGTTGCCAAAACAGGTCAGGACTGCCCTGGAGTAATAATTGAAACCAATGAGGGCACTAAAAAGTGGATATATAGAGCAGGGCAGGAGGAATGTGTGTATAATGACTTATACAGCTTGTGTAAAAAATTAAGGGCGCTTTTAACGGAAAAAGGAATATAGTTACGGATATTGGATTATAGTGTAACAATAATATATATATATTTTCGTTTACTGATAAATGACAAATATCTTTACACGTATTTTTACTTTTTTTACTAATTTTATCATTATTAATATTTTGTAATTAATATTTATACTATGAATGCAGCTAAAAAGATCGCATCATATATCCTTGCAGTGCTTGTTGTTGTTTTTACTGTTCTTGCACTGCTGGCAATATGGGATATTATTGACCTTGAAGATGTTATTCAGAAAATACTTACCTCACTGTTTGTAATATTTGTCGCTGCAGTGGTAATATTATTCATTTTTGCCGTAGTGATCAAGGATGGTAATGTCAGCAAACCCCAGAACAGACAAGTAGAATAGATCATTTATATGTTCATTGCCTGTACTACTATCTCGGCAATATCATTAACTGATAGTTCTTCTTCCTTATTTTTGTATTTTAGTCCGTCTGTCATCATTACCAGGCAATACGGGCATGCTGTAACGATCATGCCTGCACCTGTCTGCAAAGCTTCCTCTGTTCTTTCAATAAATATTTCCTTATCACCTTCTTCTGCTTCTTTGAACATCTGGCCACCGCCTGCACCGCAACATAATGATATACTCCTGTTGCGTTTCATCTCCACTGCTTTACATCCGGTTGCATTAAGCACTTCTCTTGGAGCATCATATTCATTATTTGCTCTTCCCAGGTAGCAGGGATCATGAAAAGTAACAGTGCCGGCGCCTGATGTATTACCGTTAAGCTGTAGTTTGCCCTGGTTAATCATGTCCCTGAGAAACATTGTATGATGAATGACTTCGAATTCACCCCCGAGTTCGGGATATTCATTTTTAAAAGTATTATAAACGTGTGGATCGCATGTGATGATCTTTTTTACTTCGTACATTTTAAGAAGATCAATGTTCATCATTGCCTGCATCTGGAACAACATCTCATTGCCTGTTCTCCGTGCAATATCCCCGCTTGAGGATTCCTCTGTTCCAAGCACTGCATAGCTAACATTCAGGTGATTCAGTATTTTCGTAAATGCACGCACTACTTTTTTATACCTGTCATCAAATGCCCCTGCACTGCCAACCCAGAAAAGGTATTCGGGTTTATTGCCCTGCGGGAAAACATCAGCCATAACCGGTATTTCCATGCCCTCTGCCCATAACAACCTGTCTTCAGGTGAGAACTGCCAGGGGGCGCCGTTATTTTCAATATTCCTGAATATGGTATTAATATCAGCAGGAGCAGCAGCTTTTTCCATTACCAGGTATCTTCTCATCTCAATTATTATTGACATAGGCTCAATATTAACAGGGCATTCTTCAGTGCATGCATTACACGTTGTACATGCCCATAGCTCTTCATCACTGACAAAGTCAAATAATGATCTGTTATCTTCATAGTCCTTTCCCTTTTTATCAATATTCTTTCCGACAATATGAAGACGATCCCTTGTATCCATAACAATTTTCCTGGGAGATAGCTTTTTACCGGTAATATTTGCAGGACAACTGGATGTACACCTTCCGCATTCAGTACATGTGTATGCATCCATAAGGTTTTTCCATGTAAGGTCTTTAACATCCTGGGCACCGAATGTCTCAACCTGTTCACCCTCTTCCTCAGAAGGTGCTGCAGCAGTATCGTCAAGCATCAGCTTTACTTCTTTTGTAACATTAGGCATATTATAAAATTTGCCTTTTGGGAAAAATCTGGAATAAAAGACATTAGGGAAAGCTAAAAATACATGAAAATGCTTAGAGTAGGGGATATAGTTCAAAAAAGCAAGAACACCGACAATATGAAACCACCAGCAAAATCTTTCGATAAAGATAAGAGTGCCGGTTGATAATCCTGCTAATAAAGGTTGTATTAGTTTACTTGCAGGGAATTCACCAACATTTATATAATGAGCATGATTACGCAATTGCAGAATACCATCAGCAGAATCCATAATAAGATATGCGCTCATGAGCAGTATTTCTGTGATCAGGATGATATTGGCATCGGAACGTGGCCATGATGTCATTTCTTTGCTCCAGAACCTTTTAATCCTGATTATATTCCTTCGTGCAAGAAAAAATATACAGGCAAAGATCACTGACAAAGCGAAAAATTCAAATGAGCTGACAAGGATATAGTATAATTGCCCGAAAAAGTGAAATGCCCTGTGTGTGCCGGCAATCCCATCAACAAGGATCTCGAGCATTTCAATATTTACAATAATAAAACCTACATAAACAAAGATATGAAGGATACCTGATACAGGGCGAACAACCATTTTGGATTGCCCGATAGCTACTCTCAGCATCAGTTTCCATCTTTTTGAAATATTGTCTTTTATGCTTATCTTCCTGCCAAGGAGAATATTTCGTGAGATGAATCTTACATTCTTATAGAAGAACAGAATAGCAGCTATCAATACTATAACAAAAATAATATTATAAATCATAACTCAAATTTTTCAACAATATTATTAATTAATATTCAAAATAACTTACAATATAAATATGCTTTATAACCATATATTGTTATGCTGTATAAACTGTAAAATACTATATATCTCTGATTATGAATAAATAAAAATTAAAATGGCATATTTATTGTTAATAATTTTTGCAGAAAAATGTTATTTAAGATTTGTTCTGATTATATTTGCTTGTAGTGTTGAGATATGCGTAGGATAAGCTTAATTATAGTATTGTTAATATTTATCTTTTGCCGGATAGCGGATACTTATGGTCAGGATTTTGAAGAAGGACAGAAACCTTCTTTTGGTGAAAGATTATATTTCGGTGGTAATTTCTGGCTCCAGTTTGGAAATATTACGTTTATTGATATTTCTCCTATTGTGGGTTACAGGGTCACTGACAGGTTTTCGAGCGGGATTGGTTTTATATATCAGTATTATAAGGAAACTATTTATTATCAGTATTCTACCAGTAGCCAGTTACATAAATATGTGTACAGGTCAAATATATATGGAGGAAAGGTTTTCTCCCAGTATAAGCTGATCAAAAGTATTAACGAATTTATACCGATTGATATTGGCGCTGTATTGGCTCATGCAGAACATAATGTGCTTAATGTTGACTACTATACGGTAAGCTCAAGCGGATTATACCTTACAGGTGAAAACAGAAAATGGATCAATGTTTTTATGGTAGGAGGGGGTATCAGTCAGCCTATCGGCAAAAGATCGTCAGTTAATATTCTTGTATTATGGGATCTTATCGAAGATGATTTTTCTCCATACCCGAACCCTACATTCAGGGTTGGCTTTAACTTCTAATTTAGGAATATCCGGTAACGATTTATTTGTAATACAATAACTTCATAAATCTAAAATCGTTAATCATCATTCAATTAGCCTGTTCTTTCTTAAATTCCTTTTTCAGGATCTTAATAATTATTTCTTCTTTCTTTTTGCTGAATCCGACATTGATAGTATCTCCTTCAACCAGGTTGGATTTGATAATGACTTCAGCCATTGCATCTTCGACATATTTCTGGATAGCCCTTTTTAGCGGGCGTGCGCCAAACTGCTGATCAAATCCTTTATCGGCAATATAGTCTTTTGCAGCCGGAGATAATTTCAGTTTATATCCCATAGTATTCACCCTGTTATACAAACCTTTTAGTTCAATATCTATTATCTTATGGATATCTGCCTTATTAAGCTGATTGAACATAACAACATCATCAACCCTGTTCAGGAATTCAGGGGCAAAAGCTTTTTTCAAAGCATTCTGGATTATGCTTTTTGCATGATCGCCGGCACCATCTGTTTTGGATTTCGTATCGAAACCAATACCTTTACCATAGCTGGCAAGCTGGCGCGATCCTATGTTAGAGGTCATAATAACAATAGTATTTCTAAAGTCAACTCTTCTTCCGAGGCTGTCTGTGAGACGTCCTTCATCAAGTACCTGCAGAAGAATATGAAAGACATCCGGATGAGCCTTTTCTACTTCATCCAGAAGAACTACTGAATATGGTTTACGTCTTACTTTTTCAGTTAGTTGTCCGCCTTCCTCATATCCTACATATCCCGGGGGGGCTCCGACGAGTCTTGATACGGAAAATTTTTCCATATATTCGCTCATGTCAATTCTGACCAAAGCATCAATATTATCGAAAAGATATTCTGCCAGAACCTTTGCCAGGTGTGTTTTTCCTACACCGGTCGGTCCCAGGAATATGAATGTGCCAATTGGCTTATTCGGATCTTTAAGCCCTGCACGGTTTCGTTGTATGGATTTTACTATTTTACTTATTGCATCATCCTGTCCGATCACACTTCCTTTAAGCTCTTCCCCCATCTTTATCAGGCGTGTGCCTTCAGCCTGTGCGATCCTTTGTACAGGCACGCCTGTCATCATTGCAACCACTTCAGCAACATTCTCATCAGAAACAACCTCCCTGTGTCTGCTAAGCTCTTTTTCCCAATTATTTTTTTCATCTTCAACCTGCTGGAGTATGTCCTTTTCTCTATCCCTGAATTTGGCAGCAGATTCAAAATTCTGACTTTTTACCGCTTTGATCTTTTCATTCCGCACATTCTCCACTTCCTTTTCAAGATCAAGGATCTTTTTAGGCACATGTATATTGGAGATATGTACCCTTGAACCTGCTTCATCCAGGGCATCAATAGCTTTATCAGGCAAATGCCTGTCACTGATATACCTCATGGTCAGCTTGACGCATGCATCAAGCGCTTCATCGGTATATGTGACATTATGATGGTCTTCGTATCTTTCTTTGATATTGGTAAGAATATCAAGAGTTTCCTCGGGAGTGGTAGGATCTACCATGATCTTCTGAAAACGTCTTTCAAGAGCGCCGTCCTTTTCTATATACTGCCTGTATTCATCCAGGGTTGTTGCCCCGATGCATTGTATTTCACCTCTTGCAAGGGCAGGTTTAAGCATATTGGCAGCATCCAGTGATCCTGTTGCTCCTCCTGCACCGACAATAGTATGTATCTCATCAATAAAAAGTATGATATCAGCATTCTTGGAAAGTTCGTTAAGTATGGCTTTCATACGTTCTTCAAACTGACCACGGTATTTTGTCCCTGCTACAATAGATGCAAGATCCAGGGTAACTATCCTTTTGCCGAATAATACCCTTGACACTTTTTTGCCGATTATCCTTAAAGCAAGACCTTCGGCAATTGCAGATTTTCCTACTCCGGGCTCTCCGATAAGTACAGGATTGTTCTTTTTTCTTCTGCTGAGTATCTGTGCAAGCCTCTCTATTTCTTTGTTCCTACCTACAATAGGGTCCAAACGGTCTTCTTCTGCTGCTTTAGTAAGATCAATCCCGAAATTGTCAAGAACAGGAGTGTCTGAACTGGTTTTTGAAGCATGCTGCTGTCCACCGGTGCCGCCTTTCCCAAATTGCCCACCCTGTTCCGCATCATCGTCATCATCATCGTAAGGATTATCTGCACTCGCCTGTGGAGATATATCTTCTTCCAGCTCTATCTGTGATTTTACAGTATTATAATTGATATTCATATTACCCAGTATCTGTGTGACAACACTTGTCTCATCCTTAAGTATAGCTAATAGTAAATGCTTGGTATTAATGGTGGTGTTCCTGAAATATTTGGCTTCAAGATATATCAGTTTTAATGCTCTTTCAACTGATTTAAGCAAGGGTATATTTTCAGGATCTGCAACCTTTTCATTCCTTTTGATCTTTTGTTCTACAAGCTTTTTTACATCTCCCAGCTCAACACCCAGGGACATAAGTATATCTATTGCTCTGCCTTCACCCTCACGTAATATGCCAAGAAAAAGGTGCTCCGTACCTATATAGTCATTGCCCAGCCTGATGGCTTCTTCTTTACTATATGCCAAAATATCCCTTATCCTTTGTGAAAATTTAGCATCCATAATTAAAAAATAAAAATTCTCATGTCAAATAATTACAACTTTCAAAGTTATGAAAGCATTTGTAAAGATAATAAATAAATAGAAAAACAATTATAAACAGCTATATGTTAATAAGTAGGCTGATATTATAAACATTAATAACTAAGAAATAGTTATTTTAGATACTTTTATTTTACCAAAATTAATTATACATAAATGACTGAGGACGAAAGAATTATAAAGATTAACATCGAGGATGAGATGAAATCTGCCTACATTGATTATTCAATGTCGGTAATTATATCGAGGGCATTACCGGATATCAGGGATGGATTAAAGCCTGTTCATCGCAGGGTTTTGTTCGGAATGAATGAATTAGGGCTGAGTTCAGGCAGAGCATATAAAAAATCTGCAAGAATAGTAGGGGAGGTGCTTGGAAAGTATCACCCTCACGGGGACTCTTCTGTGTATGAAGCCATGGTAAGGATGGCTCAGGACTGGTCATTAAGATACCCCCTGGTTGACGGGCAGGGTAATTACGGGTCAGTTGACGGTGACAGCCCCGCAGCTATGCGATATACAGAGGCAAGGCTCAAAAAGATAGCTGAAGAAACAATGGCTGATATGGAAAAGGATACAGTGGATTTTCAGCTTAATTTTGACGACACTATTGAAGAACCTACTGTTCTGCCTACAAAAATACCTAATCTGCTGATAAACGGAGCATCAGGTATCGCAGTAGGTATGGCTACAAATATGCCTCCCCATAACCTGAGTGAAGTCGTTAATGGCATCATTGCATATATTGATGATAATGAAATAAGCATACAGGAACTTATGATGCATATAAAAGCCCCTGATTTTCCTACAGGAGCTGTTATTTACGGATACCAGGGAGTGAAAGATGCTTTTGAGACTGGCAGGGGCAGGATAATAATGAGGGCTAAAGCAGAAATAGAAACCCTGCAAAGCGGTGGAAAAGAGAAGATTATAATAACAGAGATCCCTTATCTTGTGAATAAGGCTGAATTGATAAAAAAGGTCGCAGATCTCATTAATGAGAAAAAAATCGAAGGGATATCCAATATCAATGACGAGTCAGACCGTACAGGTATGAGGATCGTTGTTGATCTTAAAAAAGACGCTATTTCAAATGTGGTACTTAATAACCTGTATAAATATACACCTTTGCAATCCGCATTTAATGTGAATAATATTGCCCTGGTTGACGGCAGACCAATGCTGTTGAACCTTAAAGATCAGATTAAACACTTTGTGGATCACAGGCATGAAATAGTGGTAAGGAGAACAAAATATGAACTCGATCAGGCAGAAAAAAGAGCGCATATCCTCGAAGGATTGCTTATAGCACTAGATAACCTTGATGAGGTAATAACCCTTATACGTTCATCAAAAACTCCTGAAGAAGCAAAAGAAGGTTTGATGGGAAAGTTCCAATTGACGGAAATACAGGCTAAAGCAATACTGGATATGAGGCTGCAAAGACTTACAGGGCTGGAGAGGGATAAAATAAAACAGGAATATGCCGAACTGAAGGAACTTATTGAATATCTGAAAAAAATCCTTGATGATGAGCAATTGCGTATGCAGATCATTAAGGATGAGCTTATGGAAATAAAAGAAAAATACGGGGATGAAAGAAGAACTGAAATAGAACAGTCTGCCGAGGAATTTGTGCCTGAAGATTTTTATGCTGATGATGAAGTAGTTATTACAATATCGCATCTTGGGTACATCAAAAGAACGGCTCTGACTGAATTCAGAACACAACACAGGGGTGGGATAGGAGCCAGGGGGAGCGATACAAGGGATGAAGACTTCCTGGAACACATGTTCATTGCAACAATGCATAATACTATGTTGCTCTTTACACGTAAAGGTAAATGTTTCTGGCTTAAGGTATATCAAATACCTGAAGGAACAAAAGTCTCAAAAGGAAGGGCTATCCAAAACATACTTAATATTGAGCCGGATGATGAAGTGGAAGCATTTATCAATGTAAAAACTCTTGTAGATGAGGATTATATAAATAATAATTACATTGTCCTTTGTACCCATAAAGGTATTATTAAAAAGACTTCGCTTGAAGCTTATTCACGGCCAAGGCAAAACGGTATCAATGCAATACACATCAGGGAAGGCGACCAGCTTCTGCAGGCAAAAATGACAAACGGTGATTGCCATATCCTTCTTGCAGTAAGATCAGGCAGAGCTATACGGTTCCCCGAAAATACCGTTAGACCTATGGGTAGGAATGCCTCTGGAGTCAGGGGTATCAGACTTGCAGGGGATAATGATGAAGTTGTAGGAATGGTTTGCGTGGAAAATGGTGCTGACGACATCCTTGTGGTCTCCGAAAAAGGATTTGGAAAAAGATCGAAAATAGATGACTACAGGATCACAAACAGGGGAGGTAAAGGAGTAAAAACAATAAATATTACAGATAAGACCGGACAACTTATTTCCCTGAAAAATGTCACTGATAATGATGACCTGATGATAATAACAAAATCAGGCATAATGATCAGACTCTCAATTGACTCTGTAAGAGTTATGGGCAGAGCCACACAAGGGGTGAAGCTGATCAACCTGAGAGAAGGAGACTCCATTGCTGCAGTAGCAAAAGTGGAGATAAACGATGAAGATGATGCCATGAGTGATGCCGAACAACCGGACAATACAGAAAACGAAGGCGAAAATGCTGAAAATTAGACATATAAATTCGGGAAGCCGGAATATCTGTGATTTTGGCAAAATATTTGAACAGATAGTATAAATATTTATTTTTGTAACATATAACTTAATTTTTTGAAAATGAAAGAGATAATCTTTTGTGTTATTTTAATGACAATATTTAATCTCAATGCTGAAGCTCAGCTCTCAAAAGTCACAAGTTGCTACAACTACCTGAAATACGGCGAGATAGATAAGGCAAAGGAAGCTATTGACCAGGCTGCTGTACATGAAAAAAGCAGAGAGAAATCCAAAACATGGTATTTTTACGGAAAAACCTACCATGCAATAAATGACAGTTGTATGTACAGTAAAAGCAGTTCTGTTAAAAACCGGTTTTGCAGTATGGACCCGGATGCACTAAAAAAGACATTTGATGCATATACAAAAGCATGGATACTGAATTTTAAAGAAGAACAGTATCATACTCTTGACGTTAAAAATAATAAAGAGGACGCAGACACTTTTTTTAAACTTATTAAAAATCCGGAAATAAAATATTCCGATATGGAAATAAGGCAAAATTTAGAGATACTAATGGCATCTCTTACAAATTCTTTTGTTAATAAAGGACTTGTTGAATACCAGGATAATAATGATTTTTCAAAAGCTGTTGTCTTTTTCGAAACAGGCGTATTTCTGTCTAACCTAAAATCCATTCTTGATGTAAAAAGAGGAAAACCATATTCACTTGATACGGCAATAATCCACTATACTGCTCTGTCTGCTGAAAAAGCAAAGGAGTATGAGAAGGCAAGGACCCTGTATGAACAACTGACTAAAATGAAATATGGTGATACAAATAAGAAAAAAGCGCTTTTCTATCTGAGCTGGGCAAATATTTATAAAATGGAGGGAAATAACGAAAAATATGTAGAGACATTGAAAAAAGGGATTGAGGCTTATCCGGATGGAGGCATAGAACTCATGAATTCCCTGATCAATTATTATCTTGAAGTTAATCAGTCACAAAAAGCACTTGACTACCTGGAACTGGCAATTGAAAAAAATCCGGGAAATGCAAATTATTATACTGTGAAAGGAAGTACGCTCGAAAGGGCAAAACTGGAAAAAGAAGCGGAAGAAGCATATAAAAAAGCCATTGAACTGAAACCTGACTATACAGATGCGCTGATGAACCTGGGGATAATGTATTTTAACCAGGCAGCCGACATACATAGTAAAGCACAGGAAATAAAAGATAATAAGAAATATAAGGAAATGCTGGAAAAAAGAGACGTGCTGTTCAATAAAGCATTACCTCTGCTTGAGAAATCTCATGAGCTGGATAGTAGTGACAAAAATGTTATGATCTCGTTAAAGCAGATCTACGTGAGACTTCAGATGATGGATAAGTATGAGGAAATGAAAAAGAAGCTGGGCGAATAAGTGAGACTGAAATTTTATAAATGTATGCGAAATGAAATTTTATTGTCGAACTTACCCTGAAGTGTACGAGTAAAACGAATTCTACTTCAGGGGTTTTATAATGATCCTGAATATTTAACAATAAAAATATATAGTAATGAAACAACTAATATTTATTTTTTCATTAGTGATTAGCTTCACTTATATTTTTGCGCAGAAATCAAGTGTCACAAGTTGTAGGAACTGTATGAAGGACGGCAAAACCGCTGAAGCAAAAAAATATTGTGATAAGGCAGCGGAAAATCCCAGTACAATGGAATGGTATAAAACATGGTGGTTTTCCGGTGATGTATATTATGCAATAGGCGTCAGTAAAGAGGAATCGGTAAAAAACCTTGATCCTGAACCGCTGTCAAAAGCATTTGATTATTACCTGAAGGCTATGGTGCTTAATTTTAAGGATGAGCAATATCATAATCTTGACATTTTTAATAAACCGGAAGATATGATAAGATTCGGTCAGTTAATGGGAGATAAAAACACATCATACATAGATAACAGGGTGCTTACCGACCTTCTTTTATCAAAATTCCCAAACCTTTCTGTAGCATTTGTTAATAAAGGCCGTGATGAATACAACGAAAAACAGGAATATAAAAACGCTTTCGAATCATTCGGCAGATCCCTGTTTTTATCACAACTGTCAGGGAAAATAGATACAGTTTTGATCTATTATTCGGCAATGGCAGCACATAAGGCTGAATTATTTGATGAAGCTGTTATGAGTTATGAAGCACTGATAAGAATGAAATACGGGGATGATGATAATAAAAGAGCAGGCCTGTACCTTAACCTTGCTAATGTATATATGGCAAGTGAGGATACGGCAAAAGCAATTGAGGCAGTTAAAAAAGGTGTTGAAGCATATCCGAATAACAATGATGAACTGATGGTATTCCTTATCAATTACTATCTTAAAGCCGGCAAGGAACAGGTGGCTTTTGATTACCTGAATAAAGCCATTGAATCCACACCAGACAATGCCAGCTTTCATTTTGCACTCGGAACCCTGTGGGACAAAAAAATCGAAATTTATCAAAATGAAAAACAGCCTGATAAGGTCAGGGAGGCAAGGATTGGTGCGTCCGGAGCATACGAAAAGGCTGTGGCATTAAAATCCGACCATACTGACGCATGGTATAATCTCGGAGCAATTTACTATAACTGGGGCAAAGACCTGTTTGATATGGGGGATGCAGAAAAGGACGATGCCAAACGTAAAGCTCTTAAAGACCAGAGTAATGAAAAATACAAAGAGTCCATGAATTGCTTTGAAAAAGCACATGAGCTTGATCCGGCTGATAAATCAACAATAAAATTACTAAAATCATTATATTACAGGTTTATGGCAGACGATGAAAGCTATAAAGCCAAATATGATGAGATGAAGAAGAAACTCGAAGAATAACGAATGTCGATTATTCACAAATATAATAATTTTCAAAGGCGTTCATGAGAACGCTTCGCTTAGTTAACGATTTTTTGATTTATGATGTTGTATAGATTATTTGGATTGGTATTGGTTTTAGTGGTTTCGTTTAATGTATGCACCGGGCAGGATACTGCTTCCAATCCCGGGGAGAATTATATTAAACAGATTGAAGGGAAGCTTGACGTGGCAAAGGAAAGAATAGACAGGGAGTGTGTTGCGGAAGAGACTGCAAATGATCCTCTGACATGGTACCTTAAAGCATATATATATACGGAAATTGCAAAAAGTGCAGTATATAAAAACCTTAGCCCTGATGCTTCCATAGTAGCGCTCGATGCAATAAAAAAACATCTTGAACTTGACAGGGACAGGAAGTACTATTCGGAATCCGTTAATGTATTGCTGGAGCTGACACCAATGTTTTATAACTCCGGAATAATCCGGTATAACAGCGCAACACAGTCGAAAAACAGTGATTCATACGCAAAGGCCCTGAAAGATTTTGAGAATTATTTCGAAGCCATGGAATATCTGGGAAGCAATGAGGTAGTGATGGAACATCTTATTAAACTGCATAATATCAAGCCCAGTGCAATAATTCTATATGCCGGATATTCGGCACAGAATATTAAAGATTATGTAAAAGCTAAGAATTATTATAAGCAGATAGTATTGCTGGAAGGTGAAAAGGAAAAAGCTCTGGAAAAAGGACAACCACTGGCATATATTTATTACTCCAATATTCTGGAGGAAGAAAAGAATATAAATCTTGCTTTGCAGGTGATCGAGAGAGGCAGGGAACTGTGGCCTGAAAACTATGACATGACAATATCAGCCATAAACCTGTACAGGGCTACTGACAGGATAAATGAGCTTACAGGCCTGCTGGAGAAGGTTGCAGGAAAAAATCCGAAAAATATTGACATTCTTGTAATGCTGGCTGATAATTACAATAAAAGAGCCCAATATTATAAACAAACGGGATATGATTCTACATCCCAGGAATACAGCAGGAAAGCCATCGAAACATACTTATGGGTACTCCAACTGGATCCGGCTGATAAAAAGCTGAAATTTAATATGAATTTCAAGACAGGAGTGTTGTATTATAACCCTGCGGTGAGGCTTTATAAAAAGCATGACCCTGACCTGACAGAGGAGTATTATGAACTTTTTAACAGAGCCGTGAAATACTTTGAGGCAGCACATAGCATAGACAGCACTGACAGGAAGGTAATGGATTTTTTATTAAAAATATACCAGATACTGGAATATGAAGATAAGGCAGCTAAAATGAAAGCCAAATTGGGAGGATAAATACAGTAGGCAGTCGGCGGTCAGCAGCCTGCCGGCAGTCAGGTCGGCAAATAAAATATACAAAAATGCTCGCCATACACGCTAATTATTTGTAATTAAATCTATTAGGAATGAGAACTTTAATTATAACTTTAAGTATTGTATTGATAAGTCTTTGCACTGTTTTTTCACAGAATTCCAAAACACTTGCTGCCGTGAATTACTATAAAGCAGGAGAGTTTGTAAAGGCTAAACAGGCTATTGACGAGGCATGCGCTCATGAAGAGACAAAAAACAATGCTAAAGCGTGGTATCTTAAGGGATTCATATATTCAGAAATGGCAAGGAAAAGTGAGTTTGCAGACATGTCAACAGAGCTGAATGAGCAGGCGTTTATTGCTTCAAGGAAAAGTATGGAGCTGGATAAGGAAAAGAAATATCAGAATGACAATGAGAGGGCATTGCTTAATGTATGCCTGAAATATTTCAATACAGGCGTGGAATATTATGATAAGGGCATGGAGGATGGGAGCAAACCTGCATTTAAAAAGGCGCTGTATTTTTTTGATAAGTATTTTGAAGCATTTGATCTGCTTGGTCCTGAAAAAAAGGAGATGACAGATTTTCTCGCACGTAACGGTATTGCGCACAATGATATTTACGGTTATGCAGGACTGGCGGCACATTCATCAGATGATCTGGAAGGAGCGAAGAAGTATTATTCAAAGATAGTGGAACTAAAGGCAAATGATCCTGTCACATATATCAATTATAGCAAAATATTATTTGACGAAGGTAATATTGACGGTGCAATTAAGGTTATTGAAACAGCAAGGGACGAATGGCCGGGCAATGAGGACTTCACATTAACAGAGCTGAATATTTACCTGAAAGCCAGAAGGTTAGAAGAATATGCAGAAAAGCTTGAAGAAGCCAAACTTGATCATCCTGATAATTCCAACATATTTGGTACTTTGGCGCATGCATACAGTTATCTGCATAAGAACAGTGTGGCAAAGGGTGAGACGGCAAAAGCTGCAGAATACAGGAAAAAAGCCGAGCAGAACTATATTAAGGCAATATCACTGGGTACTGATAATAAAAAGCTATTATATAAGTTAAATTTCAATCTAGGGCTGTTGTATTATAATCCCGGGGTAGAATTGCATAATAAGGCTATAGACAGTAAGGATGAGAATAAGATACTTGAATATAAGAAGGAGTATAATGATTTGTTTGAGAAAGCACTGGTATATTTCAAGAATGCATTCGAGATAGATAACCAGGACAAAGAGCTTGTGAATTGTTTCATAAAGATCTACATGATCCAGGAGGACCATGCCAGGATGAATGAATTCACAAACCAGTTAAAATTCGCACATTAAACCAATCCGGCACAATATTATGTAGAGACGTGATTTATCACGTCTTTTTTTTATAGAATTAATTGTATAAAAAGGAGAGGATAAATACATATATATCCTCATATTTAGATATATGCTATTTAACATAATGTTAATTATAGGACATTCATCCACACTATAGCAGATAGAGTATTTGCGTATAGCTCAGCTATTTAACATAAAATCAGATATAGGGCTTTAGTCCTATATCGGCACCCTTCTCACAACCTGGCCCAAAAGTCCACCGGACTTTTGTCCTATGTTAAAGCAAATACACGGAGCGTGCGAGAAACGTGATATTGTTTGTCCTATGTTAACTTGAAAATTTCAGTCAATTATTGTTGGACCATTAATTTTATCGATACTATCAGGTATATACAATAATTTTGTTTCCGGAATAATTATTGTTCGACGGTTATCATTTATTAAATATGAAAACTCACCTTTAACACTACATGGCCCCATAGATTTTAAAAGATATACTTTGTATGATATTAAAAATCTGCTATACGGAGGAAGTTTTAACCATAAAATCTTAATGTAATTTTTATCTGTATGAATACCATCTTTTGAATAGTTATGTTTAAAAAACAACACTGAATTAGAATAAATATCCCTGTATCTTGCAAAAGAATTTAAATACCCTTTGTTAATGGTGATTTCCATAGTATATACGACTGTATCCCCAATTACAGTATCGAGAATTACTTCTCTTTGCGCAGTAACATATTTGCTATTACTCCCTGAATTTGAGTTCTGACTTATTTTACACCCGCTGATAATCGAACATATAAAGAAAAATGTAAATATGACTACTGATAAAAAACCCTTATTCCAGCTTTTACCCGATAAATCATTATTGAATTTCATTGGAAATATAAATTAAGGATATGTAAATCAAATTCAGTAAATTATTCAAACTCAAAATCCACCTCACCCACTTTTATTTCTGGAATATTTCTGCAACTTCCATCTTTCCCTTTAACTCCCTTATTTTCAAAATATTTACTTTTTCTAATTAATTCTACATTAGTGTCATCCTTATATCTCCTGTTCATATAAATAATATCTCCTCTATAACCTCTTTCTCCTGGTAGGCCTCCTTCTCCCCCCATTCCCCCAAACAAATCAATT
>Ga0180433_10004106_pt1 | contig 20670 bp, 25 predicted proteins | sample SS_ome_8_FD_132980 | JGI IMG/M metagenome (GOLD analysis project Ga0180433, IMG submission 132980) | Hypersaline lake sediment archaeal communities from the Salton Sea, California, USA - SS_1_D_1 metaG | ecosystem: Environmental > Aquatic > Non-marine Saline and Alkaline > Hypersaline >... | reverse complement strand
TCACTGTTGTTATCCCTTTCTTAGAATCGAAAAACGATATTCCCGAATCAGCATACCATTCTGAATCGGATTGAGTTATTATGAGGGGTATCCTTCTATTGGTCAATCCACGGGATAAAACATAAAGAGTGAAACCACGCTATCGGGTAACAGGGGAATAGTACAATGAAAAACAAAGATAGAATCCGCGTTCACGATCAGGAAGCCGCCGATTATGATCAACAGGTCCGGGCATATGAATATCATGCGCCCGAGGCGATATTCGGAATGTGTTACGAATATATAGTTCCGGGGCAGAACCTTCTGGATATCGGAATTGGTACGGGATTGTCGTCGATATGGTTTGCTAAAGCGGGTTTGGATATCTACGGCATTGATGGTTCGGTAGAAATGCTCAAGGTTTGTAAGGAGAAGGGTTTCGCATCTGAATTAAAACAGCATGATATCCTGAACCTACCGCTTCCATACTCGGATAACAGTTTCAACCACGTACTATCATGCGGACTTTTACATTTTTTCAATGATCTCGAGGATATTTTTGCAGAAATCTTCCGAATCATGGACGGGAAAGGGGTATTTGCCTTCACCGTCGCCATCCCGCGTCCGAAATCGACGGGGGAGTATTTTGAGATCGATACGCCCTGGGGCATTTCGATATACGCTCATGCCGGCTCGTATGTAACCAGGCTTCTTAATGAAAATGGATACCAAACCGTGAAAAGGCAGCGATTTATTATGAAGAGAGCGCTGGAAGAAGCGGGGGATCTGGTCTTTGCCGCGTACGTTGCCGCACCGCTATCATCGATCTGATCGATGACAGTAACGTTTTGTAAACGGACACGCCGCGATGCAAATCCCGCAAATCGGGTGTTCAATCTTTGTTTTTTTTGAAAGAGAATACGCCATGGCGCGGCAACTGTGAGCATCATAAAACTCTTGCCGCGGTTTCCCGGGATACCAGCTGCTTCCGTGGGGAGCAGAAGCGGGACATGCCGTAACACATTCCATACAATCCCCGCATTGAGATTCGGACATCGGAGTTCCCACAGGTAGCGGAGCATCGGTCAGAACCGTATTGTATCGGACTGCTGATCCATACTTTTCTGTAACAAGAAGCGCACATTTTCCTACCCACCCGACGCCCGCCAGGGTAGCTACTGTTTTGTGAGGTAAATCAGTGGAGAGAGTATTATCGGTCTTTTTATATCGAGACGCCTGAAAAGGAATCGCCTGAAATCCCTTCGCCATCAGAATACTGGCGCATCGTTCGGCTGATTCATCCAATAAACGATTCGCATTGCGGTATTCGTTAGCGTATGAAATCGTTGGTCCGGTAGCGATTTCCCATACTACAGCCGGATTGAGACTTTTCCCGAGACAAATCCCAACAGGCAATGCAGATCTGATCGCCTTTGGAAGAGGCGATAGATCCGCGTATGCAATGAATGAAATGCCCTTCGCAATGAGTGTTTTCTTGAGTTCCGTCATACTCTACTGTTTGTCGATCCCATGTGGAAATCCAGTAATGTGTGCAAAAGATATTGATTATTTCACTCGTCTTTGTCCGCCGGCTGACGGACGAGGTCGTGGTCTTACCTCCTACGAAGGAAGACCCGCACCCAGAGCGTGGGGCGCGCGACCAAGCCCACACGCGTGCTTGTGGGAAGCTTCACCGGTGCTCCCTTTGTATCCGGCGGTAGAGGCGGGGGTGAATAAGGCTGTACCGGACAATCAGCAATAATGAATAACCCGAATTCGTACATTCGATCCTGTCTCGATATATTGCAATCCGCATGAAAGCCATGAGAGATGCGTCCAAATTCATTAATTTTCGGATTCGAAGTCAACGAATGATGATAACGCGGGATGGATGGTTCCGAATGTATCCGTGAGTCTTTTTCGCGAATGGATACAAAACGAAATATGTAGAAAAATAGCGAAATAAATATAACAAATTAGAAAATAATTGCCAAAATACGAAATTTGTATACATTGATACTAAATTTAGTAAATATAATAAAAATTTCGATAGATTTATGGAGATTTGGAGAGAAGATTATGACAGAAAATATGAAATTGGAAACAGTGGCCTTTGACGAAATTATGACTCTACCGGAGATCGCCGAGTTTTTAAAAATAGGCGAAAAGACTGTTACTCGTATGGCTCAGGAAGGTAAACTGCCCGGGGCGAAAATTGGTGGCCAATGGCGATTTATGCGTGAAATCGTAAAGGAATGGTTAACCAGGCAGATGCAAGCGGTACCTCAAAACGAGCTGTATAGTCTGATTGAGACCGAACCGCGGATTGTTCCCTTGTCTCGATTGATTACGGAAGAATTTATGATTCTCGATCTCAAACCCGGTTCAAAACGCGTGATTTTGAAGCAGCTCATCTCCCCACTCGTTGAAAACGAGTTGTTGGACGGCCCGGCCGGCATTCTGAAAAAGCTCATGGAGCGCGAGCGGATGATGACTACGGCCATAGCTCCTCGAACAGCGTTCCCGCATCCTCGAGATCCCGGCGAATGGCATATCCGGGAACCGCGAATAGTGTTGGGGCGATGTCCGGCCGGGACCGATTTTAAATCCCTGGATGGAACGCCCACATATGTGTTTTTCCTAATATGCGCGGGGAATGATATCTCTCATCTTCGCATACTGGCAAAAGCGGCACTAGTTGGACGTGATGAAACGGTCATTCGAAAAATCATCGATGCCGGCAATCCCCATGAAATACGTACGATTCTCATGGAGATGGATGGAAGGATGATCATCAATATATGAACACTATCCCCGGTAAACAGCAACACCATAATCTTTCATCAATAGATTATAACAGCGGAGGGTACGGTGAAACTCGCGAACGCTTTGCGTGAACAGTGCATTGCAGTCGGTCTCGATCCGACGGAGAAGAATGATGTATTACGGCACATAGCTCGAATGGCAAAATCTCAGACAATACTCGATGACATATCTGAAGATGATCTCGTTGACGCATTGAAACATCGGGAGTCACTTGGCTCAACCGGTTTCGGGCGCGGTATTGCCATTCCACATTGCCGGCTTGATGCGATTTCGGATTTTATTGTCGGATTGATTACAATCCCCGGTGGTGTTGATTTCGATTCACTCGATGATCAGGCGGTGCGTCTAGTCGTCTTCATCATCGGACCTAATGATCGTCCTACCGAGAATATCAGGCTTCTTTCGGGGATATCCCGAATCCTGGCGAATAAAAACGCCGTCAGTGAAATGACAGAAGCGAAACATGTAAATACACTATTAGAAAGCTTTCTCCGGTATGGTAGAGATGAGTTTGATACCCGCCAGGACGGCTCCAGAAGCATTATTCATGTCTTTATTCAGAATGAGGATCATTTCAGAGAAATTTTAGCAGTTTTTGGCAGTATGGAGACGAGCTATACGGTCGTTATGGAAGCGGAGAATACGAGCGCCTATCTCAGCAAGATGCCGTTATTCGCCGGTTTCTGGACCGATACGTCTCGTTCGTTTTGTCGCGTATTAATCGCCTCTGTTTTAAAAAGCATGACGAATGAGACAATACGACAGATCGAAAGTATTACCGGGGACCTGAACGATTCCGCCGGCATATTAGTGACCGTACAGGATCTGCTCTTCTCCGCCGGTTCATTACAACCCTGAGCGCGCGGGACGGTACTCATGCTTCATATCATACAACATGAGCTCTTGATGCTCGTCGGTCTTGTCGCGCTCTTTGGCTTTTATATGGGTGCAATTGCCCGTAAAATCCGACTTCCATCTCTCATCGGTTTTATGATTTTGGGGGTCTTTTTCGGACCATCGGGAATCAGATTATTCACCGAGGAAAATATGGGGACACTCTCCTTCATAACGGAGATTGCTCTTGGATTTGTAGCCCTCGGTATCGGAGCCGAACTCAGTCTTTCTAGTCTCAAACGACTTGGCGGCGGTATCATCTCCATCATTCTCGCTGAATCATTCGGCGCATTCCTTATCGTGGGCCTGGTTGTTTTTCTTTTTACTAAAAGCCTCCCTCTTGCCCTTCTGTTCGGATCCGTAGCCCCGGCCAGTGCACCGGCGGGAACCGTAGCGGTTATTCAGGAATATCGTGCCAAGGGAAGCCTGACAAAGGCTCTTTATGCGGTCGTTGGATTTGATGATGGTCTGGCAATTCTCATATTCGGTTTCAGTTCTGCAATTGCCAAAGTTCTTCTTCTGAATCAACTGAATGTTTCGGGAACATCACAGAATATTCTAACATCCATGTTGAAACCCACGATAGAAATATTCGCTTCGATTATCGTTGGAACGATAATGGGATTCATCTTTTGTCAGCTCGTCAGGAGGCTTGAATCGGGACGCGACATGCTGATTATGACCGTGGCTGTGGTCTTTATTACCACGGGTATCTCAATACATTATCATCTTTCTCTTATCCTGACCAATATGGTTGTTGGGTTCGTTCTTGTGAATACACGGCGGGAATCCTTTGTCCATAAAGTCACAGCCCCGTTACAGGAGATCATGCCGCTGGTATTTCTCTTGTTCTTCAGTCTGGCGGGCGCTCAACTCCATCTAAAACAGCTTCCTCATCTCGGGTTTGTCGGAATCCTGTATATCGTATCACGATCGGTCGGACTTATCGGGGGAGCGAGGCTGGGGGCTGCTTTCGGACATGTGGAGAATAAGATAAAGAAGTATGTGGGATTGGGCATTCTCTCACAAGCGGGGGTAGCAATTGGTCTCAGTCTCGTGATCCGACAGGATTTCGCGCAACTGGCCAATAATCCTGATGTTGTCAATGCATTGAACCTGTTTTCCGCGGAGCATTCCGGTATGCCACGGGTATTGTATGATCCGACACATATCGGAGCCGCGATGATTACGACCATAACCGCGACCTGCATATTTTTCGAGATCATCGGGCCGATCATGACAAAGATCGCTCTGAAAAAGGCTGGTGAGATACCTGAGAATACGTAATATAGGCAGGAATCGATCGCACATACGTTTCTATCCGCTTTCGCAAAAAAACCAGGGATTTTCCCGTGGTGCTTCATATCTGATTTGAATATAGCCGCACCCCGCAGTCAGGGGTGCGGCTATATGATGGTATCCGGCGTATTAGACCAAGGGAATACATATACCATTCTTGCCAAAATCGCCCAATCTTCCAATGTATAATGAAAAAGAATAAATATTCGAAAAATGTGGTACTACGTACTGAATCGTTTGGATTAGAATCACTTCAATACCGTAATGAATCTTGAAATGGGTGCTGTTTAATGTAATTTCGTATACAGCCCCGTCATATTAACCAATTCACAGGATAAAGGTATGAGACATTTCCACAGTGGTAGACGGATGAGAAAAAGACCGATTGATCCCACCCAGACTGTGAAACGGGATCTGATTCCTATTGGCGTTGCATTCCTCGTTGCCGGGGTATGCGCCTACATCAGTCGATTTCGAATGAAGTTCTGCATGATATTCGCCATTGGAGCATATCTGATTCTCAAACAGGTAATGCAAAGGCAGAGTCCCGAGGAAAAAGGGGATCCGGCTCCCGGAGTCTCCAGGAAATCACTGGATGATGCAGTTCGCAAAGTAAGAGATTCAGCCCGTGACTTTGATCGCCTCGCCAATGATATTGATAAAAGAGAGATTGTTGAAGCTGTAAGGAATATCTCCAAAACACTCCGTGAAATAGCATATAACTTCGAGGATGATCCGGCGGACATCGAGATGTCGCGGACATTCATCGAAAAGCGCCTTGGCGAAGCGGTAGATATCGTGAGTGCGTATGCGCGACTTTCCAGGCGATCTCTCGATGAGAGAGGGCAATCGCAGTTATTGGAGACAGAAGACGCCATCAGACGTATTGACAGAGGATTCGCGGAGCACCTCCAACGGTGCCTTTCAAATGATCTCTCAAAACTGAGAGTTGATCAGAAAATGACGGAGTATTTTTATCCGGATCCGGAACGTAAGACGCCTGTAGTTGAGTCCAATGATGAAGATTGAGAATCATTCAAATCCGTGTATTCGCGGAAGAGTTCTCTACTCCGAAAAAGGAGAATGACACATGGCAGAAACACCTGAAATCAACGATGCGACGGTAGAATCGACATCCCCCGGTACGGCTGATCCGTTGCAGAAGTACCCTCTGGTCAAGCTGGCGGACGATAGTGGCGACGAGGCTGTTCTCATCGATACGACGAAGTTTACTTCCGAACATATGCACTGGGCGAAAGAACAGGCAAACAACCTGGATTTAATGGACACAAATTCAGTTCTACTATTCGCTTCGGAACCGCAAAAAGACTTGAATTCGTTTCTCGATACTCTCCTGAATGAGATCAAGGCAAAAGATGCGGGACCGGTCGGTGATTTGACCATCGCACTAGCAAAAGGGATAGAAGTAACCCGTTTGAACGAATTCCAACGCCAGATGACAAAGGGGCGCTCTTTGCTGGCCAAATTACCCCTCATCGGTAGTTTCTGGGATTATGCGCGTGTTTTCATGGCGCGACAGGAGGATTTTCAAAAGCTCATAGATAGAATTGAACGTGAAGCCACGGATCGAAACGAACGACTCATGCGCAAAAACGTCCAATTGGATGAACTCTATGAGGAGAACGAACGGGCGCAGAATGCCATGGCACTGTGGATTGTGGCTGGGGAGTATGCCATTGATTTGGGAAATGAGAGACTTCGTGAGCTACAGGCGGAGTCTGAACAATCAAAAGATCCCCAAAAAGCGAAACAAGTCCATGATTTTTCAGAACAGTTCACCACATTTAAAACCCGTGTAATTGATATGAAGGTCGCATATATGCGGGCAATGGTTTCGGGGCCGCAGATCCGAACGGTACAGCAAGCGGCCAAGATCGAGATGCAGAATATCCAGCGGAGCATAATGAATGATCTCACTGCTCTGAAGCAAGCGGTTGTCATGGCCGCGGCAAATTACGGCATCCTGCAGGCGCAGGCGGAGAGAAAGGGTCGCACCGAAGCGGTAAGAAAGATCGAACAGGCAAACATTGAAGCAACAGGGCAGGCCTATATCTCGGCGAAGGAAAGCCAGGGTCTGGTTCTTGATGACGCGCTTCATGTAGCCGATATTGCCAATAAACTCCTTGATACATTGAAACAAGGAGTGGAGATAGACAAGCAGAACGAACAGAAACGCGCGGAAGCCGAGCGTGTTCTCATTGAGACGAAAGATAATCTCAAAAAAGGATTGGAGCAGGTCAAAGCACTGCAACAAGGGGAGTAGAAATCGACTCCATCGGGGAACAGTTACGAGATGCGTGATTCTATACGCCTGTTCCATGCGTATAGACATTCCTCGTGTACTGGGAACATCCGATGCCTGAGGAAATGATCGTTTTGATCAATCTCCGGTGCTGTTTGACGGGATGAAAGGAGATCGCCATGGGCTATAGAGGAATATCCGGTATTATCCGAACGCCGGAAGATCAGGTGTCCAAAGGGTCTGTTACTATCCGATTCGCCACAGCGGATCTTGCTCCCGGAACAAATGCTCAGTTTGATGATGTCGCGGTGTTTGGAAAGGGATTATTCCTGAGCAAGCCGTGTAAAATGGTATCTCTCAGACGAATTGGTATTCAGGATTCAGATGCACCTGGGGGTTTTCCCGTATCATATGATCGAACGCACATGGATACAATTGATCTGAGCGATGAGTTTGTAACTGACGGCAATGAATTCTACGGATTGAAAATATCCTGGAACGCCTCGCCGTCCGGTTTGACGATGATTCACGAGATCTCCGTCCTGGTTATCGGTGAAACGGAGGATTGATTCCAGGAATTCTCCGCGCTTCTTTACCTGTCTTCGTCCGTCAACCGATGGACCAAGACGTGGTTTCGCCTCCTTTGAAGGAAGTAGGTAAGCTTGCTTTCGGGAGGTTTCACTGAATTTCCAGCGGTTTGTCCCGCTCCGTTACTATATATGCCTATACGTTTTTATTTCGATAGCAGGTAAATCGAAAAATGACGATATCGACCATTCCTGGATCCCTGCGGGAGATACCATGAAGATCAGCGGTTTTTCATTTGTTCGAAATGCGGTCAAGCTCTACTACCCCATTTCGGAGGCAATTCGATCGATTCTTCCTATTCTAGATGAGTTTGTGGTTGCAGTGGGCCAGGGAGATTCCGGGGATACGACCAGGGAAGTGATTGAGGCTATCGGAGATTCTAAGGTCAGGATAATCGATACAGTTTGGGAGGAGCAATACTGCAAGCGCGGGGCGATCAATGCTATCCAGACTGACGTGGCGAAAAATGCGTGTTCGGGTGATTGGCTGTTTTATCTCCAGGCCGATGAAGTGGTTCACGAAAAGCATCTCCCGATCATAAAAAGACGATGTGAAGAACTGCTTGATAATGGGAACGTAGAGGGTCTGCTTTTTAATTACAGACATTTCTGGGGCGACTATGATCACTATCATAATAGTCACGGGTGGTATGCTCATGAAGTTCGAGTTATTCGTAATATCCCCGAAATACATTCATTTGAGAGCGCTCAGTCATTTCGATATTTTGATGAATACTTCAAACCGCATCAGAGAGAGAAAACCCGCAAACTGAATGTCGCTGCGGTTGACGCGGAAATATTTCACTACGGCTGGGTCAGACCGCCCCATCTCATGCAGGTGAAGAACCGTGCGTTCTTTTCCATTCACTGGGGTAGGAATCGTGCCAACAATCACTTCGATCATGAGCCGGCTGAGTTTGATTTCGGACCGCTTGATCGTCTTGAAACCTATACCGGTACTCACCCGAAGGTCATGCAGGAACGAATGAAACGGATGGATTGGGGCGACAAACTCCAGTATTGTGGCAAACCAAATCCGAACCGCCCTCTCCATAAACACGAACGGTTCCGGTACAGATTACATACCTGGATGGAAAATACCTTTTTCAGGGGTGAACAGATATGTGCATTCAAGAATTATAATCTTATAAAGCATGTCTGATTTTTCCCCGCTGACTCTCGTTTTCATGAATTCAAGTCCGCCGGATTTCTGGGGCGGTGGAGAGAAATGGATGGTGAAGGCCGCGGCGTTACTCGGCAAACGGGGGCATACAGTACAACTCGGCTGCAAGCCGGATTCTCTTCTCTCACAAAGAGCCGACGAGAATGGTGTTCCGGTTGGACCGTTTCGAATCAGGGGTGATTTTGATCCGCTTATGACTCTGAGAATCGCCCGGTTTTTACGCCGCCGGAAGCCGGACATTTTAATCTGTAATTTCATAAAGGATATTCGCGTTGCCGGTTTGGCGGGTCGGCTTGCACGGGTACCATTGATTCTGGCCCGGCAGGGTCTCGTCCTCTGCAAGAAAAAACTGAAGTATGAACTCGGTTTCAGGTATTTGACCGACGGACTTATAGTGAACAGTACATCCATTCGAGATACGTACCTGTCCTATGGATGGTTCAAGGAACATGAGATCGACGTCATCTATAACGGAGTTTCCGTTGTTCCCGATAGACCTCCGTATGATGTTCGGCGGATATTTCCTCAGACGGAGAATCGCATGGCGATTCTGTCGGCCGGGCGTCTGGATCCCCAGAAAGGATTTACGGGTCTGCTCGAGGTTGCGAAACGAGCAAAAGCGATGAACAAAGCCTGGATATTTCTTGTCGCGGGTGAAGGTTCACTCAGGGATCAAATAGAAGAACAAATAGCGGATTTTGATCTCGCTGAGTTCATTCAGCTTATAGGTTTTCAACCCGAGCTGAGGAGTCTCATGAAGGCGTGTGATGTCTTTGTTCTGCCATCACGGTTCGAAGGCATGCCGAATGTGGTCATGGAAGCAATGGCAGAAGGAACACCCGTGGTCGCTTCTGATGTCAATGGTATCAAGGAGCTGATGGTCGATGGAGAAGGTGGATATCTGGTACCATGGGATAGACCGGAACATTTCGTGGATCGACTGGTGAAACTCGAAGATCGTGATCGACGGTATCGGATGGGGATGGTCGCCCGCGAACGTATTATACAACGTTTTACATGGGAACGTATGGCTGATCAGTTGGAGATCTGCTTTCACAGGAGATTAGCCGCTTTATGAGAATCCTGTTCACCTGCTCTTCGAGACGATGGGGCGGGAATGAAAAATGGGTCGCTATGGCTCTGAAGCAACTTGCAGGAAAACATGAAGTGTATCTTGCCTATCGTACTGAAGAGATCGTTCGGCATCTCGATCCGGATATTCCACGAATCATGGTTCCGTTTACACATTTGTATCATCCCGGAACTTTTCTGTCGCTCAAGGATTTTATACGCAAACATGATATTCAGTGTATTGTTTCAACTAAACGAAAAGAATACAACTTGTGTGGTTTATTAGCGTATCATTCGAAAATAAAACATGTTATTCGTTTGGGTATTGTTCGAAGATTAAAAGTGCCATTGTGGGACCGAATGCTTTACCGCCATCTCAACGATGGAATCATTGTGAATGCACGAGCCATAGCGGAGGAACTGAAGCGTGCTTCATTCATGAAGCATCATCGTATTCAAGTAATCTATAACGGGGTTCCGATTCCTCCGGAATCCCCGTCGAAAGCGGAAGCCGGGTATTTCACTATTTCCAGCGTTGGCTCACTTCTGCCACGTAAAGGATTCGATCATCTCATTCAGGCATTCGACTATCTTCCCGAAAAACTTCATCAGAAGACGAGATGCTTCATCATCGGCTCTGGACCGGAAGACCGTAATTTGCAGCACCTAATCCAGAACATACGAAATCCATCGGCAATAACATTGCACGGTTTTTCAATGAATCCACAAAAGGAAATCGACCGGAGCGATCTTTTTATCCTGTTATCTGAGAATGAGGGTTTTCCCAACGCCGTATTAGAAGCAATGGCGGTGGGGGTTCCCGTTCTTGTAACATCTGCCGGGGGAATCGGTGAATTCATTGTGGATGGAGAAAACGGATTTCTCCTTGATAGTACATCTCCTCCTGAAGTGGCACGACGAATAACCGAACTGGCGCAACGAAAGGATCTTAAAGAGATCGGTCTCGTGGGTAGGGAACGTGTGGTCGCGGAATTTTCCCTGGATGCCATGGGAAGAAATCTGGAGAACTTCTTCAGAGAGGTAATACAGGGAAACTAGAATGTTAAGTTTCAAGACGATACGGTCACGTATCTCCCGCTATTCCGGTGCATTTCTTCTGAGTCTGGTAGCCGGTGGTTCTCGTAGCCGAACATGTCCTGAAGAACCCGAATCAATCTGCATACTGGCTCAGGAAAAACTGGGTGACGCTATTCTTCTCATTCCGCTGATCAAAGAATTGAAACGTTGTTTCCCTTCTGTTTCTCTTACTATTATTGCATCCCGCAAGAACGATTCGTTCCTTCAATCAATTCCCTTTGTAGATGAGGTTTACAACCCCAAAAGCAGCGGGAAATCCTTTCACGTATTTGCTCGGCAACGGAGTTTTGACATTCTGTATAATCCAAAGGATCATCCATCGAGAACTTTCCTTATAATGACGCTGCTCATCAAGGCTGTCTGCAAGATCGGATTCAAACATGCATTCAGTCATCGTTTCTATGATATCGCCCTGGAGAAAACCAAAGGTCTTCCCATCGTTGAACTGAACCTGAGGTTGCTTTCGCTATTTAGTGAAGATATACCTGATTCCCGAATAGCACCCGCTGATCTGCCGGTCTCGCATGTTGATGATGCTATGGCGTATTTTCAGGCTTTTGCCCGACCAATAATTGGTTTGAATCTTTCAGCCGGAAGTCCCGAACGGGAATGGTCCAAGGATAGTTGGGAATCACTCATAGCCCGAATCTCCCCGGAAAACGCTACACTCTTCCTATTCGGAATGAGTGATAAATCAGAAATGATCAATAGTCTGATTTCTCGGTATACTCACGTGATTTCACACCATCCGCTCCGGTCGATCGCCGAAGTCCATGGGTATATGCGAAACCTCGATGGTTTCGTCACCCCCGATACCTCCCTTCTTCACATTGCATTGATCAATGGTATTCGTACGGTTGGATTGTTTACCAATAACATGGAAAACATTAAGAGATTTTATACGCCGGCTGATACGAGCCGAATCGTTATCAGCCGGACATCGAGTATTCGTGATATTGAGCCCGCTGATGTTCTCCAGAAGCTGAAAGAGATATTCAGGGAACTGTAAAAGTGAAACTGATATATCTCAACAAGGTAAAATTTCCCGGTTCCATACCGGCCACGGTATTTTCGGCGATGAATGCCCATGGATTCGCGGAAAACGGAATCGAAACCTACTTTATTGCACGAACGAACAAGAAAAAACAGCCGGATTTTGATTTTACCGACTATTTTGGTTTCGAACCAAATCCCATGCTTTATATCCGGCTGTTTTCAGGCGGGTTCGCACATACGTCTTCGAATGAATTCTTCTATATTCGTGCCTGCAGGTGGATTTTTGAACATAGGGATGAAGCATTCGATGTCATCGTGACCAGGGATCCGGGTTTTCTTCCGTATCTTGTCATGTTGAAACGAATGCTGCCACGGGTAACGATTATATATCAGAGCCATAACTTCTATATGGATTTGAAAAAGCGTTCCGATCTGAAGCCGGTAAACAAAAGGAAGTATCACCTGTTCGAGAGAACGTGCATCCCGCATGTGGATGGTATCATGGCGCTTCAAACCGCGCATCGTGATTTGTACCGGCAGTACACGGATACGCCTGTATTCCATGGATGGCCGGGCGTGGCGAGGATCGACGAGGTGCCTGCTCATGAGCGTATGGAAAATCGGACGGTTGGATACATTGGCAGTTTTCAGGATTTCAAGGGTATTGAATCCGTGATCCGATGTTTTAAACAGGCATATCAATCCGGATGGAAACTCATACTTGCCGGGGGTCGCCAGGAAAACGAAATCAACTTTGCCCGGGAGGTTTTGAACCGGTACTCTTTAGAGGATAGAGCAGAGATAACAGGGTGGCTTTCATACGAGGAATTGCGAAAGGTCATGAGGAAAATGACTATAGGTCTGCTTTTATTGGATGATACATTTTACAACCGTTACTTGACCGCACCATCGAAACTCTTCGACTATCTATCCGGAGGTATTCCCGTGGTTGCGTCCGATCTTCCATCGCTCCGCGATTTTATAGATCATGACGGAGAAGCCCTCCTTGTTCCTCCCGGCGATATCGAAGCAGCCTCGGATGCTCTCACGGTCTTGATGAATGAATCGGCGCGTTATAGAAGAATGTTCCGAAGGGCCTTGGCCTGTGCCCGTGATTTGACATGGAAAAGAGTAACGGCACGGATGGTCGAGTTTATAGAATCGGTGGTTTGATGAGTTTCAGGAAGTCAATGAAACGGATGTTCGGGGATCGTATTGATTACTGTGAAGAGAACGCTCGTATTCATCGATCATTCACCAGATCCTCCATCGTAATCCATCATTACTGCCCCCATACCTTCAATGCCGGCGATCATTTCGTTGTTCTTTCAATTCGAAAGCATCTGAGCCGATTACTGCAGGAGGCGGTTTATATTCCCAAAGCCATTGCGGTGAATCGGGGGTGGGGAGGGCCACATCGGTTGCGAGGAAAGAATATTTCGTTCAGCAATAAATACGCTGATGCCGTTGTCGTCGGCGGAAGCGACAACTACCGGAACTGGTCCCTTCGTATTGATGGCAAAGAGATACGGAAATTGCAACCGCCATTGTTCTTGGTGGGACTGGGAGTTTCGTCAAACGATCTCAACGAGCAGCCGCTGATTGAGAAAGATACATATCTCGAAGATATCCGGATAACCAATGAGAAGGCATTGGTTTCCACCGTTCGTGATGATGCAACGCTCCGGTTCCTTCAGGAACTCGGTGTATCCAAAGCCGTGTGTACGGGATGTCCCGCGCTCTTTATCGATGATACTCAAGAGATAACCGTACGTGAGGGAGGCGATATCATCGTTACATTTCCGTTCCCCGTGAACAGGCAGAGTATGCCGAAGCGGTATGCAATTCTCCATGGATTGATACCCAAGCTTGCGAAGCGGTACGGATCGGAACGATTGCTCATTTCATGTCACGACGACCGGGATGTGGGACCGGCCAGCGAGTTGTTCCCGGAACAACGATTATTTTTCTCAAACTACCCGGAGCAGTATCTGGATGTCTATCGTCGTGCATCAATGGTTATCGGTTCTCGTCTCCACGGAACCATGCTATCTGCCAGTGTTGGTACTCCGTTCCTCAATATCGACGTTGATATTCGCGGACAGGCGTTCACTGAGACCTTTGGAATGAAGGCATGGAATCTCGAATACGCGGTGCCTGATCTGGCTGATTCGGTCATACAACGAATTGATTCGGTTTTCAGCGGCGATCTATCGAGCTTTGATGCTTTCACAACAAAGAAAAACGAGCTTAAAACAGTATTCGATTCCACCATGGCTGAGATCGCCGGCCATGTCCGAGATCAACTTCCCTGAGCTTCATGAATAGTCTTGTTAAGAATACCAGGCTGTATGGTCTTGGAGGATGGAACCGGATACGGAATAGAGGTAACGAAGGATCAAAGGAAGAGGCCGTCGTCCAGATGGCTGCATTGGGTGATGCGTGTCTTCTCATCTCCGCATGCCGTGAAGCTGGTGGTTTAGGACGCAACTTCCATGTGATCTGCAGACAGGGGTTCGCGGCACTTTGGCGGTATTTTCTCCCGGAATGGAAGGTGTGCGAAGTGTCCTCGGACGATTGGAGCCCATCTACCATACAGCGTTCTCTCCACCAATGCATGAACCAGATATACAAGACGGTATATGTAACCAGCATGGTACCGTTTGCCGCCTACGTTTCGTCGTTTTTGAAGGCGGAAAGACGCATCGGGATGATCGTAAAGAAGCCATTCAAGGGATCCCGATTGATCCTTGACACTCTTTACCGTGTCGCCCAGGATGAACATGTCATTACACGGTACCGTGGTATGTTTGGATTACCGGTCGATTTCGAAGATAATGTAGAGAATTCAAAAACCGTATACGACCGGTCGAAAAAGATTAAAAACATCCTCATTCATCCTGGCGGTAAGTGGGAATTGCGGAGATGGCCGGCTGATCGCTTCAAAGCCGTTGGTGCTTTGTTGCAGGAGCGGGGATACTCAGTCAGGTATCTTATTCATGAATCCGAGGATGATCTGCTTCAACATTTCAAAACATCAGAATTTGATGGAGTGGGAACGCTTGAAGTGACCCGGAATATTCCTGATCTGCTCAATGCCATGGAACACGCTGATCTCCTGATCGGAAATGATTCGGGGCCTATTCATCTCGCTGGTCTCATGGATAAACCTGCGGTATGTATCTGGGGTCCCGGGAACTATGAACGAATCCATCCGGTGGGGAGATTCGTGAAAACCATCATCCATCCGATTCCATGTCGTCCCTGCAGGCAATACCGAAGTATGAACTGCCCCGGCGATGAACGAACCTGTCTTGATTCAATATCGGTTGAAGATGTTTTGGAAACCATGGAGGCTGTGGCTGGAGCGGCGCGTGGTCATACACGCAATTCTTCAAAGTAATCCCCGAGATCAGATGTATTCGGTCCCGAATGTCTCTACGAGGGACGGATTCGCGGAATCCCATGCCGTCCACGGGAATGATACGTTGGCGGTCATCTTATATATCCAGGAATCGTTTCATAAGAATATCTTCAACGTTTCTTCGCGAATCTATGACGGACAAAACATAAACGTCCTGTCCTGATATCCTGTATATCAATCTCCAGTGTGAAACAACTAATTCACGATATTGCAGGATTTCTTGCGCATGAAGTTCGGGAACGATTCGACTTATTTCAGGCAGTATGTCTAGTTCCGAGGCTTGTTTTCTGATTTTTTCAAAGAGAATTCGGGCACTTCGAGGACTATCTTCAGCTATCTATTCAATGATGTTTTTGAAATCATTTTCCGCAACACCGGCCCATAGTTCTCTGAATTTCGGCATCATTCCATTTTGGTTTCCAATGACGTATCAATATCGCTGAATACCTCTTCCTGTGTCTTTAGCTTGCCGTTTCGTACATCATTTTCACCGTGTGCAATCAATTTCAACATACCAATCGCATTTCTCATATCTTCGTAGCTTTTTGGATCCTGGAGACGGCTCTGGGTTCGCCGTTCTGCGTTATGATAACAGGTCGATGGGTTGTGTTGATTTGATTCGACAGATCAGCAGCCTTGGATTTTAAATAGGTAACGGGTCTTATATCATCTTTTATATGCATTTCATCACCTCCGGTCCGGATATGGTACCAAATTAAGACCGAAAGTCTAAAGTGATTTGTCGTCAGCGTTCCGCTGTCACTGTCTATTCCAGACGTGTGACGGAAATTTCGATCCGTTCATCTTGACTGGACGCCTGCCTCATGAGTCGTTCCAATTCAGGTCGTCTGCTCGTCTTATAAAAGTACACAGCCTCGTCTTCTGAACTGAAGAATTCCGCCGAAAGCCACTCGGCCGGTTCTCCTTCGGATTCCGCGTTGTCCCATGAGTGGACAACGGCGCGATAGACCTCGTCTTCCGGATCGTACATTATACCGCCCTTAATACGAAAAGCCGCCGGAAGCGACGAACCGGAGCGAGAGACGTGCTCCCGATCCGCACAACACTTCTTGTACTTCTTTCCGCTGCCGCAGGGGCAGGGATCGTTTCTTCCTGTCTTCATGCGATCACCTTAACAGAACGTTTCGATTAATGAAGCCCGGTGATATTTTCAGCAAGTGCATTGGTCCTCTCATCCGGGCACATTCAATCCAGCTGGCCGTTCCAGTATTCGACATAAGAAAGGTAGCTCTTTCGGCTCGTCAGAAAGGCGATGTGACGCCGGACATCGAATTTGTACACTTTCATTTTTGTGATTCCGTTACGTCGTGCCTTCTCCATCCTGTGATGTCCGTCGATCAGATTGTAATGTAAGGGTGAAATTTCAGCGAGGATGACCGGACGGTAGATATCGACCGTGTCGACATGAGGTTCATTCACGGATGAGAATTGCGGATGAAAATCGCTCACATCTATATCCACCGACGGAATATTCGCGGCGTGATCCTCGATGTATTCAAGCATTCTGGTGATGTTGAATTCAAAGATACCATTGGCAAAAAACTCATCGTTTTCGCGAACAGGATCCGGACAGAAATTGTCATCCGTCTAAAGTTTTCGTGTCAATTTGTTTTCTTTCCCCGGGCTGAACGTCGTGGATCAGGCGCGAGTTTACGAGTCGCCTGCATCCGGTTTGTTCGCAATTGTCTTGTTTCCTGAGATGAATTGTTTGACACCAATGATAAGGCACATTAGGGAAATCCCGAGCGTGAAAGCCGCCCACACAGCCTTATGCAGCATAGAAGATTTGACTTTCTGCCAGTTGTTAAGCCGAACTTCTATATCTTCCGGTACCAGGATGTAACGCTCTCCCTGTGAATCGGTCACTGATAATGAGCCGTTATCGAGATGGTTCTGCAACAGATTGCCGCTCACGAATACTTCGAAATTGTGCCGGGTTTTGGAAAGCGGCAATGCCATTGACTTAGGCGTCCACCACATATCATTGTTGCCCCATATCGCCCGTCCATATTGAATACCAAAGTGCGCCCCGAAAACTGACACTCCGATAATGCCAGCAATAAGGAATCCGTTTATCTTGCGCATTATGTCCTCCTTTTCCTGCGAACGAAGAGGTTACCGGCAGATGTGAGGCGTAGCGGAAAACCTATACGGTGAACTGACGGGTTCGCCCGTTATCTGGTTTTAAGAAAGCTTTTTAGATCTCTATAATAGTTCTCATGAGGTCCGATCATGATCAATTCAAGGTTCTCCCCGAAAAATCGATAGGCTAAAAGATATTGATGTGTTTGGGTTTTAAACTTATGGACAAACACACCGCGAAGGTCACCCTTCTTTTCAGATCCAATCGAAGGATTGTCCAGAATTTTTCGAATTTCTTCATCCAGCTTCTGTTTTTCATGTATAGTGAACTTTTTAACTTTCCGTTCAAATAAACGAGATTGGAGGATTTGCACGGGTAATTATCCGAATTCGTATTCTGAGGATTCCCCTGCATCAAGTTCTGCAAGGCCTATCAAAATTTCCTTAATTAGACTGTAGGTCAAATCAGGATTTTCCTCAGCGCATTTGCCTATTCGAGCCCAATGTTCGATCTGACCAGTAACAGATCGTTTATCGATTTTACTGAATTTCCTGGCTTCCCTCACCAAATCCTCGGAAACTCTCACCGCATTGGTCATATTGATTGTCCTCCAGAAATATTTGGGTCAACAATATAAAACATTATGTTGCATTTTGCAACAAAAATAGTAGGTGGGTACATTATTTTTAGAAGGCGAACGAAGAGCTGTCGGGCGGCAAGGTCCTCGCCGTCCCCGATCAGCGACGGATTGGGCATTAATACTCTTTATAATTGGAATAAATCCGAGTGTGTTCCAGTTCGCTCGAATACAGCGCGATCGGATTCAACCATGTAAATCAACAGCCAATCAGATTCAATATGGCATTCCCGACGCCCCTTCCAATTGCCAATTAGCTTATGGTCTCGATGAATCGCGTCAAGTGGTTCTTCCGAGACTATAGATCGGATGATTATCTTCAGCTTATCAAGGTTTTTCCCTCGTTTTTTCATCCGCCTGGTATCCCGCTCAAATTGCCTTGTATATGCAGGGGTGAGCATCAGATGCCCAATTTTTTGAACATATCATCGGTGTCGTTGCAAACGATCAGGTCACGTCCGGCATCTGTATCGGAAAACGTATTACGTGTAATTTCGTTTGGAATGGCTACGTCGAAAGGCAGCCCTTTTTTAAGTTCAACCTGCTTATAAAACAAGGTAATTGCCTGGGTTGTGGTTAGTCCAAGCTGCTTAAATATGTACTCGGCTTTACCCTTTAAGTCTGGTTCAATCCGAGCTCTGATCGTGGAAGTTTTTCCCATGATTTACCTCCATTTAAGTTCACATAAATGTAGCTCAAATGGGGTACATTGTCAATGAATTCGGGATTCGTCTGAAGGCTAACGTCCGCCATGACGAGCTGAGGAAGCCGCGCAACGCGCAGGTTACTCAGTCGCCGTCGATGGCTTTGTTGGGGCTATCTCTGCCACCCGTTTATCATACGTGTTGTTTCTGCAAGCTTGTCTTCCAAACCCTGCTCCGAACGATGCCATAGCTCGAAGCGCGCTTCGTACTGATGGTCCCAATCGCCCTCATACACAGTGACCTCTGAGTTGTAGGGAAAAAGCTCAGTGCCGTCACGGGACCACCCAATGAAGCGTGTCGACCGTGGAGTAATTCTCTCCTCGGACAGTCGATTCCCGGTCTTGGTGTTGAACACTTTGAGGAACGCTTCGCCTTTTGCTCGGGGTGCAACCCATGCTTCAACCAGGAAGATGCCGGGCTGCATGCCGTCGTTCACGCCGAACTGCGGCTCACTTGGAGGGGCGATTGGGTATGCTTCTGTCACAGGCATTCTGCCGGTGCTCGCTATCTTGTCGCTATGCTTCAGAACTTGCTCAAGCTCTGCGCACACGTCTTGGAATGCTTGCTGAGTGAATGTTCGTTCTTGCTTCGGTTGTTGCTCCATAATCTCCAGATTCACAGAGGGACCAAGGAACATGATGTATGAGGTGTATCCCGGTGACCCCGAATGGGGACCTTCAAGAACAGGACGTACAGTGTTTGTCTCGCCCACAGTGATCCGCGTCATCTGTCCTCGGTCCATGCCGAAGCCGTAGGGGTAGTCGAATGACAGCAGGACACGATTCTGGTACCAAGACTCACCGCGGTGTTCGCTGTAGAAACCGTTGAGCGTTGTCTTGTATGCGCCGTCGACCACCTGTCGCCGTATGGCAAAGTAACGTCCTCTCTCTTTACGGATCTCCCATCGTGCATTCCCAGCGAGATAACGCATAAGCGTTTCTCGTGCATCAGGATCAAATCGGAAAAGGACGTTGCTGCTGATCTGGAATTCGGCTGCAACAGGGCGCGTCATCTCGCCACCGTATTGGCTTGAACAACCGGCGATTGCCGCTGCTGCCGTGAAGATAATTGATGTGAAGTTCTTCATGTTCTCCGCTGCCCCAACAAATATTCTAGAACATTTGTGTCGTTTAATAGCGTAATATTAAAAATGTATTGGAGAACGAAGCAACATTTTTCGGATTAAGATTCATCAATAAACTTGATAAATCATGAAAATTCCAGGATATTGCGAGTGATATTAAGCTATTAACCGATTAAAATGGAATATAGCATGAATCATCGCCCAACAGTGCCCTACAATTCGAATCCACAATGGCCCAATGGGTATATCTCCATTCTCCGGGAGTCCGGATATACACAATCCGAGATTTCACAGAATATCAGATGGATCCGCGCCTTTTTTGCGGAACATAAGGGAAAACGGCGAAGAGATTTGGGGCGCAAGGAAATAGAACAATTCTTAACGCATCTTACGGAGAAATCGCGAATAGCCCCGGTCGAATTGGATAAAGCGAGAACCGCTCTCGAAGTTTACTTTGAGCAATTACGGGGTATCCCGCTGGAACCTCGACAGGCGGCGACTCAAGGGAGTAGAAAACCATC
>Ga0180433_10004105_pt1 | contig 20674 bp, 33 predicted proteins | sample SS_ome_8_FD_132980 | JGI IMG/M metagenome (GOLD analysis project Ga0180433, IMG submission 132980) | Hypersaline lake sediment archaeal communities from the Salton Sea, California, USA - SS_1_D_1 metaG | ecosystem: Environmental > Aquatic > Non-marine Saline and Alkaline > Hypersaline >... | reverse complement strand
TGACCTCCTGTGTGTAAGACAGGCGCTCTCACCACTGAGCTAACCGCCCATGGCACGCCTGGCGGGATTTGAACCCGCGACCTCAGCCTCCGCAGGGCTGCGCTCTATCCAGCTGAGCTACAGGCGCATATAAACCCATTGAACTGGTGCCGAAGGAGGGATTTGAACCCTCACGCCCTTAAGGGCACTACGCCCTGAACGTAGCGCGTCTGCCTTTCCGCCACTTCGGCATCCACCACTTTGTTTAAAATTCTCTCTTCCCCAGGGATATAAAAATTATTGCCAATAACCCCAATATATTTAAGGGAATAAAGGCACAAATAGCCCCAGCTACAGACAGTCCGAAACTCCTCCTTTTTATAGCCGAGATGCCACCCACTATGGCTATTATACCCAGAACAGCTAGAATTCCTCCCCCAATAATCACCCACATTGGGAAGATATGCATAATAAAGGCGTCACCATAGTTCGGAAGCAATAAACAAGTTGACTCCCAAAATGGCACACAGCCAACGATTGCCCAAAATAGCAGTGCTCCTCCACCAATTATCTCAAATGCTCCGACTATTATAGACAGAATCCCCCCAGCACTAAGCAAACCTCCTCTATCTTCGCTCATTTGTTGACCTCCCTTTTAATATACTTTATGGTGGGCGATACTGGATTTGAACCAGTGACCTCTTGCGTGTGAAGCAAGCGCTCTAACCGCTGAGCTAACCGCCCAAAATTAAAGCCAATCTGCGCCCGAAATCGGACACCCCCTTTAGGCAAGATATTTTTGAGCTCTGCTGAATTACATCAGAAATAAACGCCTCTTGCCTCGCTCTCACCTAAAATTATATACACCCACCGCTTTAGCAGTCAAACTATCCTTGTGTGGTGTCCAGCATTTTGCCCAAATGTCGTATTAGGAGTGGAATTACTGGAAGTGAAGTAATTAAGCTTGTTAGAGAGAAGAAATAGCTGCGGAGGTCTAGATATGGAACTCGACTATGTCGCCGTCTTGAAGTACATGTCCCTTACTGACTCTCTGCCCATCGTATTTTCCTGATCCCCAGACAACGGCATACTTCAAATTCTGATAGAAGTCCTTATGGAGGCTCTCGGCAGCTTCTTCCACTGTGCTGCCATTCTCCAGTATCATAGGGTCGGTCAGGTCGGCTTTGCTACCGGGACTCTTGGTATAGATCCGAATGATATTCAGGGCTTGGTAAATCGCTTTTTTGAGCTCTTCTAGGCCACTACCTTCCTTGGCTGAAATGGAGACCAGGGGAAACAGCCTGTCATATTGTGAAAGCAGCCGCTCCCAGTTCTTGTTGGAACCTGCCAGATCGTTCTTGTTCCCCACTATCAACATCCTCCTAGGATAGCTTCCCGGAGTTATCTGTGTGCCATGATTTGTGAGTGGCTCTATTCTTGCCTCTCTCAGCCCTTGTAGAGCTGCCTCCACCTGGCTTATTGTTTCCCGGGATAAATCTATTACAATGGCAATGAGATCGGAGTTTCTTAGGGTATTTGCCAGCAATACTCTCACTTCTTTGTGCCCGATGGGCGGCGTGTCCACCAGTTGTATCTGTATATCCTCGAACTTCATCATTCCCGGAGTCGGGGTTTTAGTGGTGAAGGGGTATTCGGCTATTTCTGGAATAGCCTCGGTTAGCATCGCTAATAGCTGCGATTTCCCAGCACTGGCTGGCCCAACTATCATCACCTGTCCGGCGCCCTCCTTGCTTATATAGAAGCCTGCTCGCCTAGCTGTGGCGTACTTCCTTTCTGCCTCCTGAGAAAACCTGGCAATCTTCTGCCTAAGCATGGCATGGAGCTTATCGGTGCCTTTATGCTTGGGCATAATAGCCAGCATTGCCTGCAGGGCGGCGATTTTTTCCTCGGGCTCTTTAGCTGCCCTGAATCTCTTCTCGGCCTCGAAATACTGGGGCGGTAGATTCGCTGGCATATAACTAATTTTAACATTATGCCCTTTCTACCAAAACAACTGATGGTTTTTTCTACTTCCTTAATAAAAAAGGCTGGCTAAATTTAATGTTTGTTGAAAAAGGAAACAGAGAGCAGGTCGTACAGGATTCGTACCTGTGACACCTGATTGAAAGACAGGGGCACAGGGGTCCGCCTTTCCATCTTTTTGAATATTTTAATAATAGAGACCAAATGACTACAGAGTGGAATGAGCTCACAAAAATGACCCGGGGTAAGCCCGTAACAGTTGAACGTGTACGCGTGGTCGATAGCGGAATCGCCATCGAGGGCAGCTTTGCACCGCCGCCACTGGCCAGTCTCTCAGCCGAGGACCAGGTCTTTGTGATGGCATTTATCCGCTGTCACGGCTCCATTAAGGAAATGGAGGAAATGTTCGGCATAAGTTACCCTACGGTTAAAAACAGGCTTAACCGCATCGCCAGGCAATTCGAGTTTGTCGAGATTGTCAAGATTGTCGCTGAGGAAGACGTGATTGGCGAGCTGGAACGCGGTGAAATCTCCGCTGAGGAAGCGATAAGGAGGTTATCGAAATGAAGCGCCCCCCTATGTTGATGCATGTGAAAATTCGAGGTGAGAGAAGGGGATTTGGCTTGTGGCTACCCCTCTTTTTAGTGCTGCCGCTGGCGCTGGCATTATTTATTATCATGTTACCGCTGTTACTAATCGCAATCCCAGTTTTCTGGCCGAGAGGCTGGAGGAAAAGGGCGCTGCACATTTTTGGAGCTGCTTTCGAGATATTCAATTCAATGCGCGGTCTCAAGATCGCTGTTCAGGGTGACCATCATTATATATATATATTTCTGCCATATAAACGTTAAAGGAGGATATTAAATGGATGAGAATAAAAAAAGGGTTTTGGAGATGCTTGCCCAAAACAAGATAAGCACTGATGAAGCTTATCGGCTCCTCAGTGCGCTGGAATCCGAAGATAGTACCTCTGAAGGCACTGCCAAGTCAGGGACAGCAGCAAGAATTAAGTCTAAATACCTGCGCGTATGCATCATGCCTGGCCCTGAGCACGAGCATGATGGTAAGGGCGACCGTGTCAATGTGCGTGTGCCCATGTCGCTAATACGCGCCGGCATGAAGTTCACTTCTCTGCTACCACCCGAGGCCAGAGATAAAGTCAACGGGGCTCTGCATGAGAAAGGTATAGATTTCGACATGCGTAATTTAAATCCGGAAGACATGGACGAATTTCTGGAAGCTTTGAGTGCACTTGAAGTGGATGTGGCGGGCAGTGACGGAGAAACGGTTAAAGTTTTTGTCGAATAACGGTGCCGTAAAGCAATCCCCAGGGAGCTGCGTACCCGGTTCAGTACTCCGCACAGTATGATATTTAGGCAAGGTGGTGCCATTCGGCACCACCTTGCCTTATTTCATTTTCAAACTGAGGCGGGCCAGGAAGAGTTTAACTGCTCTTGAAGTTCTTGGAAGTTGACGTGACCACCGACGTATCCGTTGATGCGTGCCACAGCAGTGGAATCTATGAAGTCGGTAAAGTTCGGATAGATGACAGCTAACTCTTCCATAAGCTCTGGTACCTGCTGCAGGTGGTACTTCTGATGATAATCTTCGGCCAAATGAAACTCGGAAAAGGGAATAATCTCCGTGTAAACCTGGCTACCTGAGCTCTCTTCTTCAAGTTGCTTGATTTCCATAGCTAGTTCGCGCTGCTCGCTGTTGTGGTAGAAGACTATGGACATATATTGCCTTGACCGAGGTAGCACTGTGGGGTTGTGACTATCCCAATAAATCTCCAGTAGCTGTTCATAGGAGATTTGAGTCGGGTCGTAATCAATTTGAATAGTCTCAGTATGGTCACCCAGGTTATAGTAAGTAGGACTTTCTGTTGCACCTCCTGCGTATCCGACGCGGGTTCGAATGACACCGTCCAGACTCCCGAAGAGAGAGTCTGGAGCCCAGAAACAGCCCAGGGCAAAAGTCGCCGTTTCAGTTTGCGCCGGCACAGACGCGTCTATGGGGGGTATCGAGTCACCAGAAATTACACCGTCCTTTGGAAAATCCAACATCGTACCCTCCTCGAGACAACCGACAAGAATCACAGCCAGAATAGCAACAATCAATATTACGCCCAGTAATAATGGTATAGTTGCTTTATTCAGATCTGTCATTTCTTACCCATGTTACTTTTCGGTTCCTACGAATTCTAGTGCAATTGAATTTATACAGTAACGAAGACCAGTCGGTGGCGGGCCATCTCCAAACACGTGTCCGAGATGGGCATCACACCTCCGGCACATTACCTCGGTCCTTGTTATTCCATAGCTGGTATCTATAACGGTTTGGATGCTCTGATCCGAAATGGGAGCCAAAAAGCTCGGCCATCCTGTTCCAGAATCGAACTTTGCCTCAGAACTAAACAACTCATTACCACAGCATACACATATAGGTACCCTGTTCGTGAAAGTCATAGAATTCGCCTGTAAATGGTGGTTCAGTACCCTTCATTCGCGTAACGTCATATTGTTCCGGTGTGAGTATTCAACGCCACTCCTCATCGGTCTTGACAACCTTGTCGGCCATATCGTCTCCTTCTTGTACTGGGTATGGGTTGATTATATCTGGCGACACTTCGCTAACACAGCAGACTGAAACAGATAGCGCCAGTATGAAAACTAAGAGCATAGTAGACGTAAGTAGTCTAGGCATGATTTCTCTTTCCTCTTTTCATCCGTTTCTGTAGCTACTCTCCTAACAGCCGCACAAGCCAGCAATGCAGTTAAAACATAGTTTACGTGATTGCAAGATTTTTGTATGTGATTTTTGTCTCATCTGGCCTGAGGACATCGCACTGAGCAATGCATAAGCTTCTGAACTTCTCTAATTTTAAAAATCTTCAACGAAAGATGCAGAACGAATTGAATATTTGATTCCTTTATTGCCTTATTACGCAGCAATCAATCCCGTTGGGTAGCCATAAATGCCCATGAGAGTGAAAGCAGTCATCTCTAATAACTTTATATTGGCGATTTAGCTCCAGGCGGTGCTTTTAGTAGCTTTTTTATGTGTGGTGGTGAGAAGTCAGTTGGTAAAAATGTTAACAGGAGAGCTCGACTCAGATAGCGCCCATTCCTTGCCGATACACGATTTACTATGGTATCACACCCTCATTGAAGAATATGGCTCAGGAGAATTCTAATTCCTATCGCTAGCAGTATAATGCCACCGATTGCCTCAGCTCGTTTGCCAATCAGCGTGCTGGCTTTCTTGCCCAATTTGAATCCTATTATCGTAATTACGAAAGCCACTGCACCGATAGTTGAGCTGGCTAGTGCAATATTTACATTCAAGAAAGCAAAGGATAGGCCAACGGCCAAAGCATCAATACTCGTTGCTATTGATAACGTAATAAGCAAAAGGCTCTTAGTAATATCGATTTCCTTGTCCTGGCTATGTTCAGCACGAAATGCTCCCCAGAGCATTCTTACGCTAACAATTGCGAGCATAGCGAAAGCTACCCAGTGGTCATAATCCGCAATTAGCTCAACAATAGTTCTCCCAGCCAACCATCCTAGGGCCGGCATCAAAGCTTGAAATAGCCCGAATGAAAAAGATACGCGTAATATCCGTGACCAAGAATGGTTTATCTTTGAAATACCGCCACTTAGGGCTACGACGAAGCAGTCTGCAGATAAGCCTAAAGCTATGAGGAAAATAGATAGAAAACCGTTGTTAAACACCAATTAAGTATGGCATTTCAAGGGGGAATTTTAAAAGGTACAAATGGTATGTTCGTGAGATTGAAGGGCAGTAATTCCTAATAACCTTTTTACGGGCGATTTGGCTTCAATTTTTACCGCTAGGTCAATCTCTGTTTTTCGTGGTGGAAAAAATTAGCTAATATAAGTATTAGCAAGGATGAATTAGGAGTATGGCTTAAAGTCGTGATATGGGTAAATGAATATGTACTCATTTCTGCCATCGACAATAGCTTCGCACAGAGTGCAATACAGACTAACAATAGAGAGTTTCGATGATGTTAAAGCATTATGCTGAGTTAAAGTTCGGATAACAAAATGTCTCTCAAAAAGAGCCTGACACTATTAAACAAAATTGTAGAGGCCGATGGCAGCCCAAAAGGAAAGAAAGAAATATTCTCCTCCTATGAAACTTACGACTTTTATGGGGCATGGGGCTTTTCCCTTTCCTCGTTTTACTGGGGATCGAAATAATAAAAACGGAGGACGAAAGGCGTGGAATGCTATTTATCTTCTGTCCTTACCTGGCCAATGGTATCAGCCGGAGGAACCCCTGGTGTGCTATCGATGTAGAGTTACCAGAAAGGATTAGCTGTGTTGGTAAGGATGTCAGGTGAAAGACTCAGAATGATAAATTGATGTTATTCGATATTTTTCCTTCGCTGGATTGCAATTAAGGAACAAAATATTTTACAATACAGCAGCTTGCTTTGCTTCACCATATGCACGAATTTGGAATAACTGAAAACATAGTTAATATTGCTGTGACCAAAGCCGACGAGGCGCGAGCCAGTAAAGTTATTCAGATTAACTTGGTAGTCGGCGAGATGTCGGGGTTTGTCCCTGATTGCATTCAGTTTTATTTCGATTCTCTGAGCAAAGATACTATTGCTCAAGGAGCAATGCTACACTTTCAATTAGTGCCAACGCAGTTACGTTGTCGGAATTGTTCAACGATTTTTCAACCCCGGGATACCCTGTGGTCTTGTCCTAAATGCCGAAGCCAGAGCATAGAACTATCCAAAGGACGAGAGTTTTATATTGAAAGCATGGAGGTCGAATGAAAAAAATCGAATTTATCCGGAACATTCTGGAGGCTAATGAAATCATAGCCAGGAGAAACCAGCAGTTGCTAGATAGGCACAAGGTTTTCGCTATCAATATTATGTCCTCTCCAGGTGCAGGCAAGACGAGTCTTATTCAACAAACTCTGACGAGGCTGAAAGGCAGGTTGAGCATAGCTGTTGTCGAAGGCGACGTTGCCTCCACAGTAGATGCTGAGAAAGTGCAGAGTGATGCTAAAGCAGTAATTCAAATAAACACCCGAAATATGCCTGAGAGTTGTTCTTTAATGGCTGCCATGATTGAGTCAGCTTTAAAGGATATACCCCTAGATGACATAGACCTGCTGTTAATTGAGAATGTGGGCAACCTTATTTGCCCCTCTGAATTTATTCTGGGAGAACACAAACGAGTAGTGATATCCAGCCTGCCCGAAGGTGACGATAAGCCCATTAAATATCCTCTGATCTTTATTGATGCCGATGCTGTGATAATAAATAAGGTGGATCTTCTTCCTCATGTTGACTTCGATATTGACGCCTTTCGCCATTCCGTGGCAGGACTGCACCCCGAAACCGAAATTTTTGAGCTTTCCTGCAAGACTGGCGAGGGGGTAGACAGGTGGTGCTCCTGGATATTAGCACAAGTAAAAAGCTATGCCACAAAGCAGTAGAGATTTCACATCCCGGGTTAACCTTATCAGCTTGATAAAGTTAAACGATACGAAGGCAACTGGCTAACATTATTGCTTCGTGTAAAGGTGAAAATAGGGTCTTGATAATTTGTGGTGAGGTGATATAGAATTGGCGGCATATGTAAAGATTTTGGGAAAACTAGGCTACTACAGAAAAGTAGCAAGCTCTGAAAGAGAATTCATCTCATCTGAGAAGCTGTTTGACTGGTAAAGTATGAGTTTTCTAATTACGACGGCGGTTGCTTATTTAATTTATCTCGTTCTCACTATCGGAGGCGACGCCGTCCTTTTGTGGAGTAGAGCCGAACTCATCATCGGAGCGGTATTCGCAGTGGCGGCTGGTGTTCTGCTCAGGAACCGGTTCATCGGCAAAAATCTGCGAATGCTTAACCCGGCGCGATGGTTTGCTTTCCTTGTCTATTTGTTCCCCTTTTTCTTTGCCATGGCTAAAGCCAATGTTGATGTAGCCTACCGTGTCATCACTGGCCGGATTAACCCGGCCATCGTGAAGATAAATCCCAATTTGAAGAACGACGTGTCGCTTACTATCCTGGCTAATTCCATCACCCTGACACCTGGAACACTGAGCGTGGATGTTGACGAGAAAACCAACGAACTGTACGTACACTGGATAAATATTGACCCTAAGGTGCTCAAGGACATGCCCAGAGATTACCGTCCGATATGCGACAGTTTCCCTGACTGGGCAAGGAGAATCGCAGAATGACATGGCTGCCGGTAATCATAGTCATGTTGGTGTGTATTGGTATTGCTATGGTACGCGTCTTTATCGGACCCGGAGCACCGACGAGGTTGGTGGCTTTTGACACCATCAACACTCTGGTGGTGACCAGTCTGGTCATTTTGGCGATGATGTTTGAACAAGTGATTTTCGTTGATGTAGCCATCGTGTATGCCTTGCTCTCATTCGCCATGACGCTGTATGTGGCTAAATACATTCAGGGAGATAAGTTTTAGTGGATGCACTGAATATAGTATGCTACGTGTTCATAGGAATTGGGCTTTTCTTCAATCTGGTCGGGGTCATTGGCCTCCATCGCTTTCCTGATATGTACACCAAGCTGCATGCTGCTACCAAATGCACCACCTTTGGCTCTATTTTCCTTATAACAGCAGTAATAGTGCAGTCCGCTGGCATATGGGCACTGGAAGGAGCTTATCCCTCGCAATCTGTAATGTGCATACATGCGGTGCTGGCGCTGGTGGCGTTACTGGTTACTAATGCCACTAGTGCTCACGCTATGGCTCGGGCGGCGCATCGTAGCGGAGAGAAGCCTGCGAGGGTGATGGTGGATGACCTGGAAGAGAAAGAAAATGACTGACGTCACGGCTTTGTATATAATTCTGCCACTGGCAATGATTGCCTGTGCCGTATTTGTAGCCGTATGCCGAGACCTGCTGTATGCGGTGGTGGTGCTGGCTGTGATGAGTCTACTGTTAGCCTTTCAGTTTTACCTTTTGAAGGCTCCTGACGTGGCAATGGCCGAGGCAGGAGTCGGGGCGGCCGTGACCACAGCTATCTTCATCATTTCTATCCGTGCAACGGAGCGGAAGGAGTAACCATGAGGCAATTTTTTGCTTGGCTTTTTCTGATTGTACTGATGGTGTTCTTGGTGATTGGCGGGTTTGAGATGGTGCACCCGTTCGGAGAACCACCCTCCACAATGGACCAGTACATTATCGACAACACCCAGCAGGAAGCGGGGAGTAATAACGTGGTAGGAGCAGTTGTGTTTGACTACCGAGGGTTCGATACGCTGGGAGAAGCTACTGTGCTATTCGCGGCGGTTACAGGGGTGCTGCTTGTTCTACGAGCTGGTAAGAAAAAGGAAGAGACGTAAATATGTCTAAGATTGTGCGTACAGTTGCTAATCAGTTGATGTTGTTTGTGCTGGTTTTTGGTATTTATGTCATTATGCACGGGCATGTTACGCCTGGTGGTGGTTTTCAAGGTGGTGCCGTCATTGCTTCTGGTATAGTCATGTTGATTGTGGCTTTTGGCTCAGGGCACATTAAAAATTCTCTCCGGGAGCGGCGCCTTTCTGTGGTTGAAAGCAGCGGTGCCCTGTTATTTATAGTGGTAGCCTTTGCTGGCATAGGTACTGTCTTCTTTTATAACTTTCTGGTTGGCTCACGCATATTTGGAGGTATCCCGCCGACTGGTTCCAATCCTGGTGATGTTTGGACGGGGGGCGTTATTCCATTGATGAACCTGGGAGTTGGCTTGAAAGTTATAGCTGGGCTTTCAGCAGCTGTCCTTGCCCTGGCACTCTTCTCCAGTGGGGAGGAAATGGAATAATGGCCGAGATCCTTATCGGGAACTTCCCCCTGGTTGCTGCGGTGGTGCTTATGGGAATAGGGCTTTATATTCTTATCTTCAGGCGAAATCTGATAAAAATTGTAATGGGCATTACTATCTTGTCGTCTTCTGTTAACCTCTTTTTGGTGACTCTAGGTTATCGGACCGGCGGTATTGCCCCTATATATACAGATGCACCAGAAGGGCCGATGGTACTTCCCGTGGTACAAGCTTTAACCCTGACCAACATTGTTATTGCTGTAGCGACCTCGGCTCTGATACTTTCCCTGGTAATACGCATTTACCGTCATACTGGAAGCCTCGATTCAAAAAAATCTAGAAGGATGAAAGGATAATAATTTGGCTACCCTGATAGAGCAATCCTCCATCTTGATTATAGCCATACCCCTGTTGATAGCATTTCTAACGCCACTAATCGGTATGGCAAGTAAGAAAGCCAGGAATACAGTTGTAATAGTTGGCCTAGCCTTCGTCGCGTTTCTAGTTTTTGCCTTGGCAAGAGACGTTATCCTTAATGGTATCCACATTTATACCCTTGGCGCCACTTCTTCTAGCCTTACTATTCCCGAGGGCACTATGATACCGGTGCGAATAATCCTGGAAGTGGACGGTGTATCCGTGTTTATGGGCATTGTAGTTGCAATTGTTGCTCTGGTAGCAGTTGTATATTCCCTGTCCGCTATGAAAGAGGAGACGGGACAGAATAGGTTCTATACTCTGTTGCTGCTTTTAATAGCAGGCACGTTTGGAATGGTATTTACAGGTGATCTGTTTAACCTTTTCGTCTTTCTAGAAATAGCTTCTATTTCGGGGGCAGCACTGATAGCTTTCAAAATCAGGTTTGCCGACAGTCAGGAAGGTGGATTCAAATACATAGTTGTATCTGCCATTGCATCCCTGATGGTCCTATTTGCTATTAGCCTGCTATATGCACAGTATAACTTACTCAATATGGGAGCTCTTGCCGCAGCAATGCAATATACGATGCTAGATAGGATAGCTCTGGTCATCTTAATTGCTGCCTTTGCTATGAAACTGGGTGGCGTTCCTATGCACATGTGGTTATCGGATACCTATTCAGTTGCTCCGGCAAGCATAACTGTTTTGCTTATAACAGCCAGCCAAGCCAGCATGTATGCTCTTATGAGAATATGCTTTATCCTTTATGGGGTTACTCTCGACCTGGCTGTGGTAGGGTGGATAATCATAGCCATTGGAATATTGAGCATGTTCGTTGGAGTTACTATGGCTGTTCGGCAAACGGATATCACGCGCTTGATTGCCTATAATTGCGTGTGCGAAGCTGGCTTTATGTTGATTGGACTGGGAGTTGGACTTGCCGTATTGGGCGATCGGACAGCTTTAAGCACTTATGGAACGACGGCTATCAGTGGTGCTTTTTTCCATATGATCAATCATGCCCTATTTGAGGGACTCCTCTTTCTGGTCGCGGGGGCGATATTTTATCGTATCGGCACGAGAGACATAAACCGGATGGGTGGACTCGGTCATACCATGAAGCTCACAGCAGTGTTTTTCCTGCTTGGAGCTTTGGCAAGTTCTGGCCTCCCGCCCTTCAATGGCTTTGCTTCAAAAATATTGATTTATGAGTCTGTATATCAATTTAACCCAATTCTAACAATAATTGGCATATTGGTATCAATTATAACTCTGGCTGTTTTCGTTAAAGCTTTTTTCTCAGCATTCACCGGGGCATTATTGCCTAAATATGCAGATATCAAAGAAGTGCCAAAAACGATGATAGCAGCCATGACTATTTTCGCTGTAATCATCATCATTTTTGGCCTGTTTCCAGGTCTAATCGTTGATTGGATAGTGCGCCCAGCCACCGATGCTTTGGTGGACCAGGCATCATACATCAATGCAATCATGGGAGCTATACCATGACGTTAATTGCAGAAACTGGCTACGAATTTTGGAGCCCCATTATATGGCTCATTGCCCTTGCTGTACTGTCGGTCATAATCTACTTCTTCAGAAAGCGGGGACAGGAAAAATATAAGAAGGGTGAGGATCAGGCACAGATATTCCTATGTGGAGAGGAGGTACCCGCGGCAGAAGAGCGTCAGGTGAGAGGTGGTAATGCATACTGGGGATTCTTTGAAACCCTTAGGGAATATTATGATGGAATCGTAAGACTGCATACTGGCATAGTAAATGATTACATAGTTTGGTTCGTAGCTGTTACGGCTATAAGTGCCATAATATTGCTTATTGTCAAGTTAATTGGATAATCTGGCGCAATATGGGAGATGAATTTGAGCTTAAAGGCATTTAAAAGAGCACTGTGGGTTTACCATCTCAACACTGGTTCGTGTAATGGATGCGATATCGAGATTTTATCTGTGCTTACCCCTAGATACGATGTTGAGCGTTTTGGTATCATGCTGGTTGGCTCGCCTCGGCATGCTGATGTTCTACTGGTGACAGGTCCGGTGGTCAGTCAAATGGTGTCGCGAGTCAAGCGTATATACGAACAAGTACCCGCCCCCAAACTAGTTATGGTAGTTGGCAACTGCGGAATAGAAGGGGGCGTATTCTATGAGTCGTACAGCCTGGCGGGACCCGTAGACCAGATTATACCTGTGGATGTTTATGTTCCAGGATGTCCACCCCGGCCAGAGGCCATTATCCATGGTGTGGTCACAGCCTGGGTAAAGCTGGAAAGCTTGGTCAAGCAGGAGGTGGCTTAATGGAGAAGCTTACCCCGCAAGCCATCATTGATAGTTTCGGTAAAAAGCTGGGCAAAGGCTTTGTCGACGGCTCGGTTTACGAGCGCGAGGTCGCTGTCAAGAAGAATAAGTTCCGCAGTCTCTGGGTAGAGGTGAAAAAGAGCGTCTTTCGCGACGCTGTTGAGCATATCCGCCAACTTCAAGAATATCCTCACCTAGCCATTATCTCCTCGAGCGACCTGGGTGCTGAAGTAGAGCTCATTTACCACTTCACCATTTACTATGGTTATCACCTTGAGGAGCTGAGCTTGGGGCTGCGGGTGAAGCTGCCCAAGAGTGACCTGAAGATACCGACAATTACAGATATCATTCCCGGGGCGATATTTACAGAGCGTGAAACCCAAGAAATGATAGGAGTAGAGGTGGTTGGCATTCCAGATGAAAGAAGATTATTTCTCCCCGAGGATTTTCCCGAAGGTATTTATCCCTGGCGAAAGGATGAGAAAGGGCCATCCGATGACATGCTCAGAGTTCTGCCAGGGAGACAGCAAGAGTGGGATCAAGAAAGTTGAGAAGGGATACAAATTGGCAGTCAAGGAATCGACAAAACTGAAGAGACTTATTAAGTCTATATGGATTTTTAGCTGGTTTAATTCATGTGGGTTCATAGAACTGTTTCCGGTGGTCGCCTCGCGGTGGGATATGGAAAGATTTGGTATGATAATTGTCGGCAGTCCGAGACATGCGGACGTGTTGTTTATTGCTGGATATCAAACACTGAAGTCGATAAAAAGAGCAAGGCGGGTATATGAGCAGATGGCTGCACCTCGGGTTGTAATTGCATTAGGGGCGTGCACCATGACTGGAGGGATGTACTGGGATTCATACAATACTGTTAAAAGGCTAAGCGATTACATACCGGTTAATATGTATATTCCGGGTTGCCCGCCAAGGCCTGAAGCAGTATTCGAAGCCTGTGCCAAAATATTTCAACACGTAGAGGAAATGGATTAGGATGGCTGCAAAAGAAAATTTAAAGATTCTGGATAATATAAGCTCAGAGTTCAAGATTAAGGGTGAGGTGCGGCGCAGGGGCAAAATATGGCTGAATGCACCAACGGAGGGCTTTGTATATTTCTGTAAGTGGTTGAAGGAACAGGGTTTCGAGCATTTATCAGCTATATCAGCAATAGACTGGCTTGATGAAGGCGTATATGAACTTGCGTATCATCTATGGTCTTATCAGGATAAGGTGCTGATTACTTTGAAAGTAAAGGTTGACAGGCAAAATCCGGTGATGGATTCTGTAACCGGGATATGGAATGGTAGCGCCCAAGTTCATGAGAGAGAGATACATGAACTTTTTGGGGTCAGGTTTGAAGGTAACAACAATTTGACTCCGCTTTTCCTGGAGGATTGGGAGGGGTTGCCTCCATTTAGGAAGGACTTTGACTGGAGGGAATATGTGGGCGGGAAATACTATGACAGAGGGAATGAACGTGAGCGCGTCTACTACGATTAGCCGATTGCAGCCTGCCACCGAAGAAAAAGGATATGACCTCTATTTTGGGCCAGCACACCCCGGGTCAGGTAACTTCGGTGTCAAGTTGAAGATGGCAGGAGAAGTTGTCACTTCGGCTCGTGCCGACCCAGGTTACCTGCATCGCGGTTTTGAAAAGCTTATGGAATATAGAGTGCCAATCCAGAACTCTGTTTTGTCAGACAGGATATGCGTGCTGGAGGCACTAAACTGGAATTTGATACATGCCGAAGCGGTTGAAGAGTTGATGGAGATTGAGCCACCAGAGCGAGCCAGGTATATCAGAGTGATCATGGCTGAGCTTTCCAGAATTCAGTCTCATTTCATCTGGTTTGGTGCTTTCTGTATTGGCATTGGCTTCGAGACCGGATTCAAGCTGGCTTTTGGGTATAGAGATTACATACTGGATCTGTTTGAAATGATAACCGGGGGCAGGGTATATCCAGCTGGCTATATATGTCCTGGAGGTGTAAGGAGGGATTTCCCAGACGGGGCTAGCCAAAAAATAGGTCACGTTCTTGACCAAATAAGCAAGCTGGTTAGAATCGAAGAGATGGAGAATCCCGGCCTGATAGCCAGAGCGAAGGGCATCGGTATATTGAAACTAAAGGATGCGATTAAATTAGGTGCAACTGGACCAGTGCTAAGAGCATCGGGATTGAAAACAGATGTCAGAAAAGACGACCCCTATGAAGTGTATGACAGATTCGATTTCGAAGTTCCCACGCGAGAAGAAGGCGATGCCTATGCTAGATACCTGGTGGGAATAGAGGAAATAAAGCAGTCAATGAGAATAATAAAGCAGGCTCTACAGCAATTGCCAGAAGGTGAAGTAATAGCACCAAAGTTAAAGAGAGTCAAGCTGGCGACTAAGATTCCTGAAGGGGATGTCTACGTTCGCAATGAGATTGCCAGAGGGGAAGGCGGAATTTATATGGTTAGCGACGGCGGTGACAAGCCCTATAGAGTCAAGATAAGAGGCCCAAGTTTTCTGCATATGATACCAGTTCTTGAACATCTACTAACCGGGGCTCAAATAGCAGATGTGCCTGCTATCTACTGGAGTCTAAATGTGTGCCCGGCAGATCTAGACAGGTGAGTGAAATGAAATTTGAAATGCTACTTGAGGTAACAAGGAACCTTTTCTCCAGACCAATGACTGTTCGATTTCCGTGGCAGAGTATTCCGATTGCTGATGGATATCGGGGCGAGCAGATATTCGATATTGACCAGTGTACTTCCTGCGGACTGTGCTCCAAGATATGTCCCAATCGTGCAATAGAGATGATAGTAGCACCTGATGAATATAAGAACAAGTATCCGAAAGAATATCCAAGAATAGACCTTGGTAAGTGCTGCTTTTGTGGTTTGTGTCAAGACATATGTCCCAAGGGTGGTATTATGCTCACAAAGGGTTTCTTCCTTTCTACCTTTGACCCTAATTCGGTGATCAAAGACCCCTTTCTCTTAGCAGCCGTCAAGAGTGGTGAATAAAAGTCTTAATGTGATAAAAAAAGCAATATAGTCTATTGAGTCAGTAAAAACTATGAAAGTTATTGGGTTAAGTACCGACATAAACTGGAACTTACCGTTGGAATGGCACTGTCTTACGAATGGGTTATATGGCTGGAATCCAGATGATTTTTCTACAGCACGCCTAATTCTTTGTGACTTGGCTTTTGAGGAGACGGGATCGATTGACATATTCAAGGTAATGCCGGGCAGGGAGTAAAAATGATACAGGAAGAAACGAAAAAAGCAACCTATACAATCCCAGTAGGGCCAATTCACCCGGCGCTGAAAGAACCGGTTCGGCTTGCTCTCACCGTTGATGGTGAGGAGATTGTGGATGCAGATGTCTTTGTGGGGCAGGTCCACCGCGGTATCGAATGGCTTGGAATGAATAGAAATAATCCCATCCAGACTATATATCTGGCTGAAAGGATATGTGGTATCTGCAATATATGTCATCCGTTTTCATTCGTTATGGCCGTTGAGCAGGCTGCTGGAATCACTCCACCGCCGCGTGCAGACTACATAAGGGCGATTACCGCTGAAATGGAGCGCATACATTCCCATCTACTGTGGGCTGGGGTTGCTGCTCACGAGATTGGCTTTGATACTGTTTTTTATCTCGTCTGGCGGGTCAGGGAAGAAATTATGGATTTAATTGAATACGTGACCGGAAACCGGGTCACTAAGGCTATGTTTCAAATAGGTGGTGTGCGGAGAGACATTACTGAGGAGCAATTTCCCAGGATTAGACAATCCCTGGATTACTATAAAAGCATATTTGACCAGCTAAAACGAGTATTCCTAGACGATAAGACGATACAGATGCGGACAAGGAGGGTAGGCATCCTGGAGAAGGAAGACGCGTTGAAATTGCTCACATGTGGCCCGTCAGGCAGGGCAAGCGGCGTCACCAAAGATGTGAGGCAGGACCAGCCCTATGCCGCATATGCCGACCTCGATGTCAAGGCCATAACTCCAGACATTGTCACCGGGACTGTCGTCGGCGATGTGTATGACCGTATTGTTGTTCGGTTACTGGAGGTCAAGCAGTCAGTCGAGATCATCGAGGAGTGCTTAGAGAATATGCCATCCGGCCCGCTACTGGCACAACCAAAGACAGCAGTGCTGCTGAAGACGCTGACTCAAGCAGAAGGTGAAGGTGTCGGGAGAGCCGAAGCACCCAGAGGTGAAGTCATACATTATGTTCGTCTGGAGGCCGGACAGAGCACCTTGTCCGTTTGGAAGGTGAGAGCTCCCACCTATGTTAACTTGGTGTCGGTTCCTACTATACTCAAAGGCATGCAGATTGCAGATGTGCCTATCACCTTTGCCTCCCTTGATCCTTGTATGTCCTGTACTAATCGGATGGTTATTACGGACCGAGCTCTGAGGAAAAAGTCGATAATGAGTTACGCGGAAATGCATCACCTTTCCATTCAAAAGACCGAAAAATTACGGAGATGAAATCATGAATGTGATTGTAATCATAGCCACCTTCATCTGTGTTGTTGGCCTCAGTTCAATATTTAGTTTGTTATACCGAGGCATAGACCGTAAGCTGGTGGCTCACATGCAAGGGAGAGTAGGCCCTCCCGTAATCCAACCTTTTCGTGATGTGCGTAAACTGCTTATCAAGGAGAACATTATTCCTGATGGTGCCATCTCCTGGCTATTCACGGCAGCCCCATTTATTTGCCTGATAACTTCAGCTTTACTATTACTTTATATACCCTTATTTGGGCAGGACGCACTTTTAGGGGGATATGGTGATGCGATATTGGTAATATACCTATTGATATTACCACCTCTTGCTTTTGTCTTAGGAGGTTTTGCTTCTAGCTCACCATATGCCACTGTTGGGGCGCAGCGTGAGATGGTCATCATGATGAGCTACGAACTTCCTTTAGCAGTAACCGTAGTTGCTCTCGCCTGGCGTATCGGTCGTGCCGCCGAAAACCCATTTATGTTTTCTACGATTACTGAATCGCCTATATGGAGTTTGGTTGGGCCGCTGGGAGTAATCGGCTCGCTGATTTTGTTGTTTGCTCTCCTGGTAGTTACAATCGGTGAGGCTGGCAAAGTGCCATTTGACATAGCAGAGGCTGAAACTGAAATCGCCGGCGGCTTACTGGTTGAATATTCGGGCAGAAACCTGTGTTTGTTCTACCTCGCTGATATAATAAAAACGTTTGCTCTTGCGTCATTAGTGGTGGCTCTATTCATTCCATATAACCTTGCCCCTTTGGTTGGAATTGGTACTCCTGTCCTGGCCGGGATAGTGGACGGCTTATTCTTTTTAGTCAAGGTATTTGCTGTGATGTTCATTAGTATATCGTTGATACGCGCAGCAATGGCACGATTTAAGATAAGCCAGGCAAGCTGGGTCTACATAATAGCCATGACCCTTATCAGTTTATTTGGCCTTGTACTTCTATCAGTTGACTTGATGGTATCATGAAAATGTTTGAAGCAGCAAAAACGATAATCAAGCAACTCTTCCGAAAGCCAGCAACGAACATCTTTCCGGCAAAATATGCCCCTGTCTCCACTTTGTCCTTTCTGGATAGAGTGGCCAGACAGGAATTGAAGCTGCACCCACCAGTCACCATACCACCCAAGTTCCGCGGTAAGATTGCCTATGATCGGCAAAACTGCATCGGCTGCCAGCAGTGTTACAAGGTATGCCCCACACAGGCCATCGAGTGGTTACCGGAAGAAAAAAAGATTAGAGTGGTCATCTCACGTTGTTGTTTCTGTGCCCAGTGTGTTGATGTTTGCCCGGTGAATACGCTGGCCATGACGGAGGAATTTCTACTAGCCAGCTACGACAAGTACGCTGACGAGCTTATAATCGTTGACAGCGGCGAACTGCCGGGCTCGAAGAAACGTAAGAAATCAGACGCCGCAGCTTCAGAGAAATCACCCGAACAAAGCTAGCTTCTTTATGCGAGCAGCGGAATTTCAGCTATCCGTCCTCCCAGAATAACTTCAGTTAATGTATTTACACTTTGACGCACCACTTCTGAAATGAGGCCACCTGTTTCTGTTTGCTCGGGCTGTATGCCGACCAGAAGTATGCTTCCACAAAATTCCTTTATATAAGATATGAATATGGAGAGGGGTATGTGGTGTGTGGAAAAAGAGAGGATTCTGATTTGCTCTTGCTTGATTATGCGAAGAGCACCTGGAGATAAACCCATATCAGCGGCATCTATCAGTATCAGTAGGTCGGGTCGGTGCTGGCGGATAATGGAGGTATAGCCTTCCGGGGCAGAGCCAGCATCTATGGCAATCAGGTCATCAGTGGCTAGGGACTTGGCTCCGTGCCGCCTCTTGATGAGCATGTCTATTACACAGGTGCCAGCGGCATCGTCGCCGCCCAGTCGGTTGCCAATGCCCAGTACGATTGTATTGCTCATCCGCCGTCAGCGTTGATAATTTTGGAATAAGCTTGCTTTTGGGATTATTCTATGCTCATTTCAAGGCTTTTAGCAACAAGCCTTTTCCCTTGGCTGCTTAATACAAACTGTTTTTTGGGGGCCTGACAGTGTAAGGGAGTACCCATACTATAGGCCTGGATTTCGGAACAGCTAAATTGTCATCTTTTAGCCGTTGCCAAGTCACTGCTGTGGGTGTTAACATCTCATTGTTTCTGGTAAAAATCTAAAAATAAGGAGGACTTCATGAAGTACGAGAATTTAATTGTAGAGCGAGAGGATAATGTTCGCATAATCACCTTGAATAGACCGCCAGCCAATCCGATTAATTTGGGTGTGCTAGATGAACTGGATGCGGTTTTGACTGAGTGGGAGCAGGATAAATCTGTCAGAGTTATAATCGTCACGGGCGCTGGCGATAGAGGATTTTCAGCTGGTTTTGATTTGAAAACGGCTGGTACTCAGGAAGGTGAGAAAGCTGTAGCCCATGGGCAAGAGATATTCAGCCACATCGAAAGGTATCCTAAGCCCGTAATTGCTGCCATAAATGGCTATGCTCTTGGTGGTGGTTGTGAGCTGGCAATGTCTTGCCACCTCAGGATAATGGTCAACTCCGAACGGGCGGTGATAGGGCAGCCTGAGATTGACCGGGGCATTATACCTGGTTGGGGTGGCACCCAGCGGTTGCCCAGGCTGGTAGGCAAGACCAAAGCGCTGGAAATGCTCCTGCTCGGTACTAGAATCAACGCTCCCGAAGCTTTGAGCATAGGCCTTATAACCAGGTTGTCTCAGCCGGGGCAGGTGATGGATGATGCTAGGGAACTCGCCAGGACTCTGGCGAAAAAGGCACCGATTGCCGTGCAGATAATCCTGGACACAGTAGCCCGGGGACTTGAAGTCAGTATTGATCAGGGTTTGAAAATAGAAAGAGAAGGCTCACGGCGAGTGGAAAAAACAAAAGATGCTATAGAAGGCACGACAGCGTTTATTCAAAAGCGAGAGCCGGTCTTCACCGGTGAATAGCCCAGTGTCATTGTTATGTTGCCTTCGACTTATAACATTTGCTGTCTTATCGTGCCAGGCAGCAATAGGACATGTAGTCACCGAATTTAGCGAGGTGCGTATTCTAACCGTGTCGGAACTCAACTGTTTAAGGCACTAACTTACAAAGACATGCAACCATAGCTAGAAGCTATTTTGGGCTCTTCTCTTTCTTCTGACGTCTATGTGTTCTCTTGCTGCCCACCGGACACACCCTCATACAGCCTCCGACACATCTAGAGTTGCATTCGTGTTTATCTGTAACAGAAGGAGGGTCTAGCCATATTTCATTCCAATTCAGATTCTCTTTGGGCGTCAAGATATTTATATCGGAGGTATAGACGCACGAAGAACATGCCTCCATGCACAATGTACAACCTCTTATGCATAACTTTTCTGTGATAATGGGGTCAGGCTCTAGCTGCATGCTTGTTATTACTGAATTCAATCGAATTCTTGGACCATACTCGGGTGTCAACACAAGATTATTTAGCCCGAATTCTCCTATCCCAGCTCTCACGGCAGCGTGTCTATGAGAAAAGGGAAACATGAAGCCAGGAATTTTACTAATGACGGGTTCACTTTCCTCATCATAGGTTGCTGGAAAACACATTGATGGATATCCTTGTTTTTC
>Ga0180433_10004104_pt1 | contig 20677 bp, 21 predicted proteins | sample SS_ome_8_FD_132980 | JGI IMG/M metagenome (GOLD analysis project Ga0180433, IMG submission 132980) | Hypersaline lake sediment archaeal communities from the Salton Sea, California, USA - SS_1_D_1 metaG | ecosystem: Environmental > Aquatic > Non-marine Saline and Alkaline > Hypersaline >... | reverse complement strand
GGTATAGAGGAAGGTGATCGGGAGCTCAGCGCCACCGAAGTACTTGCGCCAGAGCCGGACGAAGCGGTCCCTGGTCTCCGGTTCCATCAGTCCCTCTCCGGCTGCGTGGCGGCCGCCGCAGTCAGACGCACGAAGTGGCGCTTTCCCCTCTGCAAGACAGCTTCCCCCGGCTGGACCTGCGTGTCTGCCGTGGTAACCGGGATGCCGTCTATCTTCACACCACCCTGCTGTACCACCCGGCGGGCCTCAGCCCTGCTCCGGCACAGGCCGGTGGATGCCAGGAGGTCGACAATGTTTGCCGGCGCGGTCAAGGTGAAGGTGGGCATATCGGCGGGAAACTCCCTGGCCTGGTGTACCCGCTCGAAGTGGGCTGCGGCAGCGTCGGCGGCCTCGCTTCCGTGGAAGGCGTCAACGACCTCCCAGGCTAGCTTCTTCTTGGCCTCCATCGGGTGAATCCGGCCCTGCTCCAGGTCGGCGAGCATTGCGTCGATCTGCTCCGGGGGCCACCGGGTGACCAGGTTGAAGTACTGTGCCATGCACTTGTCCGGCAGGCTCATGATCTTGCCGTACTGATTCTCCGGTGCTTCGTTGACGCCGATGTAGTTGCCGGTGCTCTTGGACATGCGCATCTCGCCGTCGGTTCCCACCAGCACGGGGTAGGTGATGCAGATCTGCGGCTTCTGGCCGTAGACCTCCTGGAGCTTCCTTCCCGCCATCAGGTTGAAGAGCTGCTCGGTGGCCCCGATCTGCACGTCCGTTTTCAGGTGGACGGCGTCGTACCCCTGGGCGAGCGGGTAGAGAAGCTCCCGCAGCCACAGGGGCTCGTTTCGCTCGTAGCGGTAGCGGAGGCGGTCGCGCACCAAGAACTGCTGCACGGTGAAGTAAGAGGCCATCCGGATGACGTCCGCGAAGGTGAGCTGGCTGAGCCAGTCATTGTTGTAGCGGACCTCGGTCTTCTCACGGTCCAGTACCTTGAAAGCCTGCTCGGTGTAGGTCATGGCGTTCTTCTCGATCTCCTGGGAAAGGGGTACGGAGCGCTCTTCGTTGCGATCGCTGGGGTCGCCAATCAGGGTGGTGAAGGTACCGATGAGGAAGGTGACGTGGTGGCCGAAGTCCTGGAACTGACGCAGCCGGCGCATGGTGATGGTGTGCCCCAGGTGAATATCCGGGGCAGTGACGTCGTAGCCGCAGTATACCCGCAGAGGGCGATTGTCCCGCTGCGCCTCGGTGAGACGCTGGCGCAGCTCCTCGGTCATCATCTGCTTGATCTGGTCATCCCCGAACTCGGAGCCGTGCATGAGGACTTGGACCTGCTCGTCTACGGGTCTCAGTTTCCCTGTCCTCCTTGTCACATACTGGTGCTACCTTCCAGATTCTAGCACCTGGTGGGAAGCCCATCAATTCGTTGGCTGCGATCCTGAGCCGGTGTTGCCCGGGCTACTGGCCGGTGAAGCGAGGCTGTCTCTTCTCGAAGAAGGCGGTAATACCTTCCTGGGTATCCTCAAGGGTGTAGCTGCCGCGTACTGCCACCGAGTGGCGGGCGGCGAGGTCGTAGCTCAGGTCCATCTGGACGGCCATCTGCTCCTTGATGACCGCGATCGACTTGGTGGCGGCGCTGGCAAGCTTGCCGACTATTCCTGCCACGGTATCTTCAAGCTCCCCTTCGGGTACTGCCCGGTAGACCAGCCCGATCCGTTCCGCCTCCCGGCCGGATATGCGCTCCGCAAGGAGCATCATAGCCAGGGCGCGCCCGTAGCCGACCACGCGGGGGAGCTGGTAGGTGATGCCGGTAGCGGCATACAAAGCCCGGTCAGTGCGCGGGTCGCCCAGCTCTGCGTCTTCGGTGCAGACTCGAATATCACAGGCCAGGGACATATCCAGGCCCATACCCAGAGCATAGCCGTGGATGGAGGCGACCACTGGTCTCGGCAGGGTGCGCAGTGTCCTGATGAGGGCCTGCTGGGGCAGGACGGCCGCGGCTGCCTTCGTGCCCTTCCAGCGTTCTCCGTTGGGTTGGCCCATGCCTCCCATGTCGTCCCCCGAGCAGAAGCCGGAGCCCTCGCCTCTCAGGACAACCACCCGGCAGGTGTCGTCCTCCACCACGGGCTCGAGGGCATCCAGGAGGAGGTCAATAACCTGGTAGTTGAGGGCGTTACGGCGCTCGGGGCGATTCAGGCTGATATTGAGCACCGGGCCGTCACGGTGTACGAGAACTTCTGGCATGTTGCACCTCCTTACTGACTATCAGTGGATTGGCCTGGGAGACGGGCGGTTCACGCCGCCCATTGCCAGTCGTCTAGCCGGAATCAAGGGTCAGCGCCACGCCTTCTCTGAGGGCGCGTTTGTTCAGGTCCAGGAGCTTCTCCCTGCCCCGGCCCGCCAGCCTCTTCTCCAGAACGAAATCAATAGCTCCCGGGCTGACGGCGCCTGTAAGCCCCAGGTACATCCCGAGGAGCACGAGATTGGCCACCTGCGGATTACCCAGCGATACCGCCTTCTCGACTGCGGGCACATAGTGTGCGGTGACGTCATCCCGTTGCATCCGGCGGGATAGTCCGGAGCTCTCCACCACCGCGATGCCGCCGGGTCTGACTCTGCCTTCGAAAGCTTGCAGCTGTCCCGGCTCGACGATGATAATCGCCTGTGACCGGGATAGCACCGGGGAAGCGATCCCATCTTGTGAGAGGATGACGGTGCACTCACAGGGACCGCCGCGCATGGCGCTGGCATAGGAAGGAAGCCAGACCACGTTACCGTACTCGGGCAGGCCTGCCTGTGCCAGGAGAAGCCCGGCCATGAGTACGCCGCGGCCACCAACCCCGGCCATGATTACCTCGTGTCGTGCCAATCGACGCTCGTTCATCATTCGCCGCCAGTGTCCTTGAAGATGCCCTCGGGGAACTCGGGGAGCATCCTGTCTTCCATCCACTGGATGGCCTCCAGGGGTGTCATGTGCCAATTAGGCGGGCAGGCGGAGAGAAGCTCAACGAAGCCCAGGCCACGGCCCTGCATCTGCCTTTGGAAGGCCGTCTTGAGGTAGCTCCGGGCGCGGCGATACCCCGCCGGAGTGAAGGGGGCCGCGCGCGTCGCAAACGTAACTCCCTGCATGGGGGCAAGGAGCTCAGGGAAGTGAATCGGGAACCCCTGTTCGGACTCACGGCCCCGCGGGCTGGTGGAGGTGACCTGACCGAGCAAGGTAGTGGGGGCGAGCTGGCCGCCAGTGGTGCCGTAGTTGGCGTTGTTCACCATGATGATGGTTATTTTCTCGGCGCGGGCAGCCGCGTTCAGAACATAGCCTCCACCGATAGCCGCGCAATCGCCGTCGCCCTGGATGGTGAAGACCAGGGGCTTCCCGAACAGGGCGTGCTTGATACCGGTAGCCACTGCCGGGGCGGCGCCGTGGGCGCAATTGCAGCCGTCCACGTTGATACCGCCGAAGAACCCGAAGCTGCAGCCTACCCCCGCGACCCCGACTGCTTTGCCAGCCAGGGCCATTTCGTCAAGGACCTCGCAGACCAGCTTCTCCACGATGGGGTGGTGGCAGCCGGGGCAGTGTCCCCAGCCGTATCCCAGCTTCAGCCTTGGTCTGGTGTACACTAGCTCCTTCTTGAGGTTCATGATACCTTCTTGATCTCCTCCAGGACGCGGTCAGGGAGAATCATGCCGCCGTCTGTGGGCAGGTGACGGGCAAGGATGCCAAGGAAATGCACGGGAGCTCTGCCCTCGGCAGCGCACCGGACGTCATCCAGCATCTGGCCGAGACTATCTTCCACCACCAGGAGGGATGTACCGGCGGCCGCCCTCTGCCGGATGATCTCCGAGGGGAATGGCCACAGGGTAATGGGGCGGAGCAGGCTGGCACTGATGCCCTCGTCACGCGCCATGTCCACCGCTTCCTGGCACACCCGGGCGGTCGACCCGTAGGCCACCAGCAGCAAGTGGGAGTCCTCCCCGCGATAGGATTGGTACCTGACCTCGGCGGCAGTCATCTGCCGGTACTTCTCATCCAGTCGCTGGAGGAAGGCGGCGTAGCTGGTGTAGGGTGGTAGAGGGATGACGCCCCCCTGCCCGCAGGAGATGAAGTTGTGCTGGCTGGCTTCCCTCTCGGAGAATCCCCTGATGGTCCAGTCTTTCTCTGGCAGGGTATCGAACTGTATCGTCCGGATCTCCAGCGGTTCGGCCATTTGCCCCAGAATACCGTCTCCGAGCACCACCACCGGGTTACGGTACCTGTCAGCGAGATGAAACGCGAGCTGCACCAGGTCATGACACTCCTGGACACTGGCGGGTGCGAGGACGATCGTTTTGTAGCCTCCCTGGCCACCGCCGCGGGTGGCCGACAGGTAGTCCATCTGGGCGTGGCGGGTGGTACCCTGGCCGGGGCCGCCGCGCTGCATGTTGACGATGACGCAGGGGAGCTCGGCGTTGGCAAGCTGGGATATTCCCTCCTGCATCAGTCCCCAGCCCGCCCCCGAGGTGGAGGTAATGGCACGGACCCCGGCGGCGCCGGCGCCGTAGAGCATCGCCGCTGAAGCCGCTTCGCTCTCCGATTGCACGAATACGCCGCCGGCTGCCGGAAGCTCCCGCGCAAAGAACTCGGTTATCTCATTTTGGGGCGTGATGGGATAGCCGAAGAAATGGCGGCAACCGGCATTGATTGCCCCCCGGCCAATGGCCTCATTTCCCTGTACCAGTACTCTCTCAGGCAAGCTCACGTCCCCCTGGAGGCGCCGGCTCAGGCGGCGGATGTATCTGCCTCAACGTAGCGGTAGACGTCTATCGCGAACTCGGGGCACATCCAGCCGCAAAGAGCGCACCCCGTGCATTTGTCCGGGTTGCTGAAGATTGCCAGCTGGTACCCCTGCGGGCTGAACCGGTTACCGGGGAGGCTGATGCAGCCCTGGGGGCAGAACCTCGCGCAGTACCCGCACCCTTTGCAGTGACCCTCATCGATGACTATTTCACCCCTGGCCATTCTCCGTATTCCTTGCTCCGAGCCTTGTCCGTGCCGGGCCATCGGAACCTGTCAGAAGCCAGCCAAGATTACCCCGGAGAGCATGTCTGGGTCACTTCCCCGGACGGATAACCAGGACCGGCACCTTGGATTCACGAACGACCTCGTCAGCAACACTTCCCAGGATTGCTCGCTTGAGTCCACCCCTGCCGTGGGTGGACATGACCGCCAGGTCTATCCGTTCCTTGCGACACAGGTTGATGATGGACTTGCCGGGGTGGCCCATAACCAGCTTGTATGAGCACCTGAGCCCGCGGCCCTTAACCTCGCGGACCTTTCGCTGGAGGTAGCGTCTCGCCTTCTCCGCGTTCCGTTTGTCCTCTGCGCGGGCCGCCTGCAGAGCCAGCTCTGCTGTGGCCGGGCTCATGGCGCCCGCCGGTGTGGCCGGAATCGGGGTGGGAGTGGCTGGTACCACCGCCTGCATGAGGACCAGGTCCGCCGTGAAGCGCTCGGCAACAGCTTCGGCATACTTCAAGGCCGCGCTGCCGAGTCGTGACCCATCGAGAGGAACGATGATTCGCTTGAACATACCGGTCGACCTCCTAGTGCGCGTAGTGACGGGCTGCAGGTAGGCGTGCAGGTTGCTTACCAGTCTAGCAGAAGGGTTCGCGTTCTACAAAAAAGGTGTGGCAAGATAAGAAGCAGTTCAGTGAAGCTGTGGTGATGAAGCCTCGAAGGGGCTCCGCCGCGGCAGTGCTTGTGTTGCCTCCTGTCATGGCCGGTCGGTTCGGTGTCCGCTAAGTGATTCCCACGAGCGGCCCCTGTCCCTGTGGACATTGACAGCCCATTGGAGTGGATATAGTATTGTCTGTAGACACGGTGAACGTAGTAATTGTTTGGTGCCGGTGCAGACGGGGAGCGGACAAAGGTTCTCTGGCCAGGCAACCGGGAAGGGAGGAGTCTAATTGAAGAAGGCGCTGTCATTGGTGCTGGTGTTGCTGGTGGTGCTGGGGAGCACCGGTCTGATTGCCTGTGGTGGTGAAGAGAAAAAAGTGGCGGATTCCCAGGATACCGAGGAAACCGCCCAGGAATCCGAACCGGAGCAAGAGACAGGGACCCCTTCAAGTGGAGACGGAGTTACCTGGAAGGACATGCCCGTCTACTCGGGGGCGGACCAGACAGCCAAGGGGGCCTGGGCAGTACCACCGGCCGAGGGAGACTGGTCCGAGGTGGAATGGCGCTACTATAAGGCCAAGGCAGCCGTGAGCGATGTCACCCGTTTCTACCGGTCCAAGATGCCTGAAAACGGCTGGGAGGAGATGATGTGGATGGAGGCGGGCGAGGCGGGCTGGGCCTTCTACCAGAAGAACGACGAACAGGATGGGGCAATGGTATGGGTTGCCGCTGACAATGGTAACTGCATCATAGCCCTCATGAGAGCCACCGAGTGACAGGAGAGGTTGGGCCAGCGGCGGGTTAGCTCTGGCACGGGATCGCATTTGGGCGAGCGCCGGGCGGGTTACTGGCGGAATCCAGCAGGGGTTCCTAGAAGTCCCCGGCACGCTCGTCAGGCGCTGGGGCCGGTGCTAGCATGTAGGCTCCTTGAAGGGGGAATACGGCGGCAAGAGGAGGTGTCACAATGGCAGAGAGCGTCTACAAGTTCATAGAGCTGGTGGGTACCAGTCCCGAATCCTGGGAGAAGGCGGTCGCGAGCGCGGTGGAAGTGGCCTCCAGGACCTTGCGTGACCTTCGTGTCGCCGAGGTGGTGGAGCAGGACGTGCAGATCGAGGGGGGCAAGGTGGTGGCCTACCGCGCCAAGGTGAAGCTGTCCTTCAAGGTGGAAAAAGTGGAGTGACCGCATCCACGGATAGCCGTAATGCAGGTAGGGAGGGCCGGCCCCGAAGGGGCCGGCCCTCCTCTCTTTGATTCAGCCTTGTTTAGGAAACGTTTTGGGAATCGCCGCCCGTCTTTATACCTTGTTTAGCTCTCCGGCAGTAGGCTGGTATCAGAGGGCAAGGAGGCGATGTCGAGAAGGAGGAGGTGGTGCCACACTCCGACTCAAGGCCCGAGTAGGCAGTCGCCTTACCTCTTTCCGCCGACAGGACACCGCAGACTGACGCCCTGCGGTGTCCTGGGTTTTCGGTAGCCTCTGGTGCCTTGCCCGGCACCCGCTGGAGATGACTGGATGAGAACCCTGCTTGCGGTGTCGATTACGGGCCTGCTGCTGGCCTTACTCGTGCCGGCAGCGGTGCAGGCCGCGGCCGGGGCGGTGACAGTCCAGGGTAAGGTGGGCAACGTGGCGCCCACGGTTGACGCCGTCGTCCTGCTGGAGGATGGTTCCGGCAACGAAGTCACCGCCATGACCCCGCTTGCGTTTTACCGTGTCAGGGTCACCGCCAGCGACGTCAACACGCTCGGTGACATCCGGGAAGTGGAGTTCCATGTATATCACGGCTCGGACGGCTCTCAGTGGGATGCGGACGAGTTGGCTATATTCAGGTGGAGCAGCACCGCGGGCTGGTCACTGGAGAACGACGGCGCCGAGACGACCTGGCAGCTGGACGAAGAGGGCTGCAGCGTCCCTGGCGATTTCGGAGTGACCACCGGGGACTGGGTCCTGAAGTTCTGCCCCGGCAAGGTTGCCCGGGCGAGTATTCTACGACGCTGGCACTGCTCGGCCACCGTGCGTGACGAGGAAGGTGATGACTACGCCTGGTGGAGTGGGGGCGCCTCCATGGCGGCCTATTCTGAGCTGGGTTTCGATACCGGCACGGTGGTCTTCGGAGACGCTGCTGCTGGAATAGAGCTCGGGGGCACCGGCTACATCACCGAACCGCCCAGCCGTCGCCTGACGGTGGAGGTGACCAGCAACTCCTGGTACGCACTGGGGGTGAAGTCGGATGCTACCTGGAGTGACGGCGGCGTCAACACCATTGCGCTGAGCGGGACCTCGGAGGTCCCGACTGAGCCGGCCCAGTTCTCTCTCTCCATTGATGACGAGGAAGCCTTTCTCGGTCCTGACGGAAAGCCGAGGTGGCCCGAGGCAATCACTGCTGAGACCGAGCCGATATTCGGGTACTGGCTGGTCTTCCGGTGTATGACTGACGCCGGTGCTCCGGAGGCCTCTAACGATAGCCAGTTCTATATGGCGATGTCTCTATCTCAGACCGGTATTCGCGAGGTTGTCTATGCGGGCACGATCACCTTCACGGTAACGAACTAGATGATTGCCGCACCCTCCAGCAGCGGGGGTGGGCAACATGCGGAAGGAGGTCCACTATGGGAGCCCTGGCAACAATCAAGTGGGAAGGACGTTCGGGGAGGAAGTACCAGTACTTCGTCTACAAGCTCGGCACCAGGTTCAAGGAGGCCCCCGGGAACTATGTCCTTGCTCGCGAGACCGGTGATCTCACCTTTGTGCCGGTGTACATCGGCCATACCGAGGACATCAGCCGTGAGCTGGACAGGGAGACGCTGGTGCCGGATATCCTGGAGCGGGGTGCCACTCATGTGCACGTCCACGCCAACTCCCGCGGGGAGCCTGCGCGGGTGGCCGAGGAAGCGGACCTGCTGAGCATGTGGAGCCCCGTCTGTAACCAGTGAGGCTACCCGACCCGGCCGTACTTCATGCGGAGTACAGGTTTCTGTATCTTCCCGGTTGGACTGCGCGGTATCGTGTCCAGGAAGAAGCGCCGGGGCCGTTTGTAGCGGGGTAAGTGCTGCTCGCAGAAGGCGGCTATCTCCTCCTCGGTAAGGTCTGCACCGGGCTCGGGTTCGATCACTGCAGCGGCTATTTCTCCCAGTCGTTCGTCGGGGATTCCGATTACCGCCACGTCCCGCACTCGGGGGTGACCGTGAATGACGTCCTCCACTTCCACCGGGTAGATGTTCTCCCCCCCGGTTATGACTATGTCCTTCTTGCGGTCGGTCAGATAGATGAAACCGTCTTCGTCCGTGCGAGCAATGTCGCCGGTATACAGCCAGCCGTCGCGGATGGTCTCGGCGGTTCTTTCGGGATTCCCGTAGTACTCCTTCATCACGCCGTCACCTCTGACGATGAGCTCGCCGTTCTCACCGGCAGGAACGTCCCGGCCGTGCTCGTCAACGATGCGTACCTGCCAGCCCTCTCCAGCCTTTCCGATGGCGCCTGCCTTGTGCTCATTCCCGATTCCCAGGTGGACGCAGCCCGGCCCGCTGGCCTCACTGAGCCCATAGTTGGTGTCGTACTGCATATCGGGGAAGTACTCCTTCCACCGCCTTACCAGACTGGGGGGAACCGGCTGGGCGCCGATGTGCATCAGGCGCCATGAGCTGAGGTCGTAGTCCTCGAGCCTGAGCTCGCCGCGGTCGAGAGCCCCGAGAATGTCCTGCGCCCAGGGGACCAGCAGCCAGACGATGGTCCCTCTCTCACGCTCCACTGCCTGGAGGATGCTTTGCGGGCTGACCTCGGTGAGGATCGTCGCCCTCCCGCCTACGAGGAGGCTGCCGAACCAGTGCATCTTGGCGCCGGCATGGTAGAGCGGCGGGATGAGGATGAAGTTGTCTTCGTGCTGCTGATAGTGATGGCGCTGCTCGGCAATGGCGGTGAACTCCATGTTGCGGTGGGTGAGTACGATCGGCTTGGGGTCGCCGGTGGTACCGGAGGTGAAGTAAAGGCCGCAGACGTCCTCGCCTGCCAGCGCCACTCCGGCAGGACGGTCTGGAGCGCCATCTATCGCGGTCTCCAGGCACTCCATGTCGTCGGGGACCTGCTGCCCGGAGACGAGGTAGTGCTTCACCGTGGAGAGCCGAGCACGGGCCTCGACGGCTCTATCCACGAACTCCCCGCCGAGGACCATTGCACTGGCCTCGGAGATGTCTGCGCAGTACTGGATGTCCCTGGAGGTGAAGCGGTAGTTGAGTGGGACCGCCCAGGCACCGGTACGGATGATGCCGAAGTATGCCTCGAGCCAGGCAATGGAGTTCATCATCAGGTGAAGGACGCGGTGGCCTTTTCCGATGCCCCGGGCTGTGAGCACGTTGGCCACCCGGTTGGCACGCTCGTCAAATCGGCGCCAGATGGTCGCCTTGCGGAGACCCTGGCCGGGACGCAGCTCAATCAGAGCGCAGTCTTCGGGGTACCGGCTGGCATTTCTGGCAAGCATATCGGCAACGGTCATCCGGCGGGGTACCTCTTGCGCGGCAAGGCATGGCTAACGGCGGTCAGGCCGGTGCTGGGCGAAAAGCGGCGGCGTCAACCGTTACCTACCAGGGTGTCTCGCGTTCCTTGAGGGTCTGGATGAGGTCTTCGATGGTAATCGCCGCCAGGGTCAGTGTCTGGTACATTCCCTGGGCGCTGAGCCTGATTGCCAGCTTGGCAATGGCCTCGTTGCTGGGGGCCTCCAAAATATTGACGAAGTCGTACTGCCCCAGGAGGGCGTACTGGTCAAGTATCTTCACCCCCATGTGCTCGACCTCTTTGTTGATGTCCCGAAGGGCTTCCGGGTCTTCCTGGATTGCCTTCCTGCCGGCGTCGGTCAGGGTCGTAAGCATCAGATAGACGGACATCTCTTCCCCCCTTTGGCGGCGCTATGCGTGGGGCTTCGACAGAAGCCCAGCAGGTATTATAGCAGGTCTGCCGTGGAGGCGTGTCAATACCGGCCGGCCATGTGGCGGCGGCGATATGCCTGTTGAGTTGCTTGTGCTATAATGGGCTGAAAATGAAGCTACTTCTCTCTGGCAACGAGGCCCTTGCCTGGGGGGCCTACCACGCTGGTATCCTGGTAGCCACCGCTTACCCGGGAACGCCCAGCACCGAGATTCTTGAGACCATCGCGGGCTTTGATGACGTCTATGCGGAGTGGTCCACCAATGAGAAGGTGGCCATGGAGGTGGCCCTGGGGGCGTGCTATACCGGTGTGCGCTCGGTGGTGTCCATGAAGCACGTGGGCCTGAACGTGGCCGCGGACCCGTTCATGGCGGCGTCTATAACCGGTGTCAGTGGCGGCCTGGTGGTTGTCTGCGCCGATGATCCCGGTAGCCACAGCTCCCAGAGTGAGCAGGACAACCGGCACTATGCCAGGCTGGCCAAGGTGCCCGTGCTCGAGCCCAGCGACAGCCAGGAGGCGTACGACATGATGTCGGCGGCCTTCGATTTGAGCGAGCAGTTCGATACCCCGGTGGTGGTCCGCACCACCACCCGCATCTCACACTCCAAATCCGTGGTAGACCTCCACCGTAGCCGGCCAGCCCCGGCGGGTGAGGTGAGCTTCCCGCGCAATGTTACCAAGTACGTCATGCTTCCGGTGAATGCTCGTATCCGCCATCCCCTGGTGGAAGAGCGTCTCGTCAGGCTCCGCGAGTACGTGGAGACCTGCCCTTTGAACCGTGTGGAAGAGGGCGAGCGCGGCCTCGGGGTGGTTACGAGCGGAGTCGCTTACCAGTATGCTCGCGAGGTGTTCCCGAATGCGTCCTTTCTGAAGCTCGGTGTGACGCATCCACTGCCTGCGGGGATGATACGCGAGTTCGCCGCCCGCGTGGATAGGATGGTGGTCATAGAGGAGCTGGACCCATTCCTGGAGGAAGGCATCCGAGCGATGGGGGTGCAGGTGGAGGGCAAGTCCTTCATTCCCCTGGTAGGAGAGCTCAGTACCGAAGTAGTAGAGGAGGGCGCGGTCAAGGCGGGGCTGGTGCCGAAGGCCGCGGCGCTGCCCGAGGTGGCAGAGGTCTCTGGTCTTCCCAAAAGGCCGCCGCTCCTGTGCCCAGGATGTCCCCACACGGGTATGTTCTTCGTGCTTGCCACCATGGGCCAGAGGCTGAGGGCGCCCGGCGGTGAACCCAGGGCTGCCCGGAGCTCTGACATGGTGATCACCGGGGACATAGGCTGCTATACCCTGGCGACCTACCCGCCACTCAATGCCATGGATACCACCGCCTGCATGGGGGCCAGCATCGGCCAGGCCCTGGGCATGGAGAAGGCGGGTATTGCCGGGAAGGTGGTCGCGGTCATCGGGGATTCCACCTTCCTGCACTCGGGTATCACCCCGCTGGTGGACGCGGTCTACAATCAGGGCAGGATCACGGTGGTGATACTGGACAACGGCACCACCGCTATGACTGGCCACCAGGACCACCCTGGCACCGGTATATCGGCGCAGGGTAGGGAGACCACCCGGGTGGTGCTGGAGGACCTGGTGCGAGGCCTGGGGATCAACGATGTTCGGGTGGTCAATGCCTTTGACATGAAGGGGCTACGGGCAGCGGCGAGAAGCGCACTGGCCAGCCCCGAACTCTCTGTCATCATCGTGCGTGGGGCCTGCGCCGTGCGGGTCCCAAGGAGCGGGGCGCCGAGAGCGGTGGACGCCGACCGGTGCAATCGCTGTGACGTCTGCCTTCTGCTCGGCTGTCCGGCCATCCAGACCGCCGGAGGCAGGGTCTACATAGACGCGTCCCTGTGCGTGGGCGACAACTGCACCCTGTGTGAGCAGGTGTGCCCGCAGCGGGCCATTGCGCCGCAGTCTGCGTCCCCAGGTGGAGAGAGCCCGTGAAGAAGCTGGACCTCTTCGTCACCGGAGTGGGGGGCCAGGGCAATATCCTTGCCAGCGACCTTATCGGTGAGACTGCCCTTGCCGCCGGCTACGACGTCAAGAAGACTGACACCCTGGGCATGGCACAGCGGAACGGCAGCGTCATCAGCCACGTTCGCATCGGTACGCGGGTGTATTCACCCCTGATCAAGCGCGGAGAGGTCGAGATACTGCTGGCCTTCGAGAAGCTGGAAGCGGCGCGTTGGAGTGACTACCTCTGTCCGGGGGCGGTGGCAATCGTCAACAACCATGCTCTTCCTCCGCTGGCGGTGAACCTGGGGGTAGAGCGCTATCCGGAGGACGAGGAGGTACGGGGAATCCTGCGCCAGAGGACGGAGCGCGTCTACTTCGTGGACGGCATGGCGCGAGTAACCGACCTTGGGAATCCACGCACACTGAACATCTTCATGCTGGGCTGTTTATCGCACTTTGCGCCTTTCGAGACTGACGCCTGGAAGGACAGCATATGCCGCCGCCTCCCGGAGAGGCTCCACCAGGTGAATACCCGTGCCTTTGACCTGGGTAGAGAGGAAATCCAGAATGTACATGTCTGAGGAAATCCGGCAGGGCATGGCCGAGGGTTCGTGGATACGGCGGATGTTTGAAGAGGGGGCGATACTCCAGGAGCGCTATGGAGCAGACCGGGTGTTTGACCTGTCAATTGGGAACCCGGTTATGGAGCCTCCCCCGGAGTTCCACCGGGAGCTGAAGAAGCTGGCGGATAACCCCATGCCCGGTATGCACCGCTACATGCCGAATGCCGGCTATCCGGAGACCAGGGAGGCGGTGGCCCGGCAGCTATCAGTGGAGACGGGAATCAGCTTTGGTGCGGGCGATATCGTCATGAGCTGTGGGGCGGCGGGTGGCTGCAATGTCGTGCTCCGGACGATACTGAACCCCGGTGAAGAGGTCATTGTCTTTGCGCCCTACTTCGTGGAGTACCTGAACTACATCCAGAACTTCGGCGGCGTGACCCGGATTGTGCCCACGGACGAGCACTTCCAGCCACGGCTGGACAGCCTCGAGGCAGCCATCGGTGAGCGGACCAGGGCGATAATCATCAACTCTCCGAATAACCCCAGCGGGGCCGTGTACGGCTCTGACCTGCTGCGAGACATCGGCAAGATCGTGGGCAGGAAGGAGGCCCTTTTCGGCGCTCCTGTCTATATCATCAGTGACGAGGCCTACCGCAAGCTCGTCTACGACGGCCTGGAGTTCCCATTCCCCTTCCTGTGCCATCGCAACACAATCGGGGTTACCTCTCACTCCAAGGACCTTGCCCTTCCCGGCGAGCGGATAGGCTACATCGCCGTGCACCCGGAGTGCGAGCATCGGGATGACCTGCTTGCTGGAATGGTCTTCTGCACCCGGACGCTGGGGTTCGTCAATGCCCCTGCCCTGGTACAGCACCTCCTGCCCCACCTGCAGGGGACGACGGTCTCAGTGGGGGAGTATCAGCGTAAGCGGGACTTCCTCTACGGTAACCTGGTGGGAATGGGATACCAGGTGAACCGGCCGCAGGGGGCCTTCTATCTCTTCCCACGTGTGCCGGTGGAGGACGACGTGGCTTTCGTGCGGGAGCTGCAGGAGCTGCTGGTGCTGGCAGTGCCGGGCAGCGGGTTCGGGGGGCCCGGCCACATCCGCGTGTCCTACTGCGTGGACGACCGTACGCTGGAGGGATCGCTGGAAGGCTTCAGAACCGTTGCCCGAAGGCACGGCCTGGGCTAGGTATGTGGAAGGATAGACCATGGTGGCGTCAGGCCGAGACTTTGACAACACCATCGCCGAGCTCAGACGGCTGGAGCAGGGAGAAGCGATTGCCTCCTTTCTGGGCATGAAGCTGGTGGAGCTGGAGCCGGGCTACGCTCGCGTGACCATGAGACTCAGACCGGAGTTCCAGAACTTCAATGGCTTTGTCTTTGGAGGCATTATCACTGCAGTAGCAGACCAGGCCTTCGCCTATGGGTCAAACAGCCTGGCCTATCCCAGCGTGGCGACGCAGTTCAACATCCACTTCGTGAATGCCCCTCAGCCGGGCGACGAGATCGTAGCGGAATGCCGGGTGCTGCGCAGCGGGGGTCGAGTGGGCGTATCACAGATGACGGTGACCGGTCAGGACGGTAAGCTCATTGCTACCGCTACCGGTACTACGATTCCGGTGAACCGACGCTGACACTGCCAGGGGCTGCTGCGTAGTACCGAGGACACTTGGGCAGGCGGGGTAGTCTCCTGGGTGCCAGGGCTTGGCTCGCTTCGGTGGCAGTGATCGTTGACAGGAGCCAGATACGGACGGAGGCGCCGGGCGCGCGCTTTGACACCTGCGTTTCCTTATGGTAAACTACCTGCCTGTGTGTCCACGGGATGTGGCGCAGGTGATGTTGCGCAGGTGATGTTGAGTATGATGCGCAGGTGGGAGGGCCGGAAGTTCGTCTTTACCCGGCGCACGAGGGTGCGCGTGGGAGGGACTGATAGTACCTTGTAGGTTGGGCGGAGTGGCACGGGTGGTGAGAACGGGATCTGCGGTACCTCCCAGGCGGGAGGTACTCTTTTTGTATGGTAGGGTGTCAGGCGGGGTGGCCGGAGTATGAGGATGGACATGGAAACGCAGGACAGGTGGGATACCATTCCGAAGCTGGTGGCGCGCAACTATGACCGCTGGGCGCAGCGCACGGCGATGTGTATGAAGAAGTTCGGAGTCTGGGAGCGCTATACCTGGCGCAGGTACTACGAGAACGTCAGGGACTTCTCTCTGGGCCTGATCAGCCTGGGACTGGAGCGCGGGGACGTTGTCTGTATCATCGGGGATAACGAACCAGAGTGGTTCTGGGCTGAGTTCGCGACCCAGGCAGCCGGGGGTATCGTAACCGGCGTCTTCGTGGACTCCGTGCCCTCAGAGGTGAAGTACATCGCCGAGCATTCGGGCGCCAGGTTCGCGATTGCCAATGACCAGGAGCAGTCGGACAAGTTCCTGGAGGTCAAGCACGAGTTGCCCGACCTGAAGAAGGTGATGTACTGGGACCCGAAGGGCTTGAAGAACTATGATGACCCCATTCTGATGAGCTTCGCCGATGTGATCAGGCTGGGGCGGGAGTATGGGGAGAGCCACCCCGGCCTCTTCGAGGAGAGGCTGGAGGAGGGCAAGGGAAGTGACACTGCCTTCATTTACTATACCTCGGGCACAACCGGGCTGCCCAAGGGTGCCAGACTGTCTCATCGTGCCTTGATAAGCACCGCCGTGGGTTTCGTGGACCGCTATCCCATCGACGAGTTTGATGATCTCATCTCCAACTTCCCGGCCGCCTGGGTGGGAGACAGCTTCTTCGCCACCATCCCCCACCTGCTTACCGGGGCGAGGCTGAACTTCCCCGAGGAACCTGAGACGATCACCGAAGACACGCGTGAGACCGGGCCTAGCTTTGCGATATATGGACCGCGCCAGTGGGAAGGCCTGGTCAGCGAGATCCAGGTAAAGATGATGGACGCGCACCCCCTGAAGCGCTTCTGCTACCGGCTGCTTCTGCCGGTGGGCCACAAGATCGCTGACCTGGGGTTCCGGAACCGGAGGCCGAAGCTGTTCTGGAGAGCGCTCTATGCAGTGGCTTACTTCCTGCTTTTCCGGCCTCTGAAGGACAAGCTGGGGCTGAGCAGTGTAAGGTTTGCCGTCACCGGTAGCTCGGTACTGAGCCTGGACACCTTCCGCCTGATCCACGCCATCGGGGTGGAGCTGAGGCAGAACTACGCCAGCACGGAGGCAGGTCTGATTTCCAGTCATGGCAAGGGGGAGATAGACTTCGAGAGCGTGGGGCGACCGGCACTGAACACGGAGACCCGTGTTAGCGGTAAGGGCGAGCTGCTGGTGAGGAGTCCCTCCATGTTCGACGGGTATCACCGTGACCCTGAGAAGACGGCTGCCGTGCTGGTGGATGGGTGGTGTCATACCGGGGACGCCGTCAATATCAATGACCGCGGCCACCTGATATTCCTGGACCGGCTCGACCACATGGGTGAGCTCAGGTCCGGGACACGCTACGCACCCCAGTATATCGAGGGCAGACTCAGGTTCAGCCCGTACATAAAGGACGCCATGGTGATCGGTGGGAAGGACCGGGACTACGTCTCTGCGATCATCAACATGGACTTCACCATGGTGGGCAAGTGGGCGGAGCGCAATCACCTGGCCTACACCACCTTTGTGGACCTGTCCCAGAGGGACGAGGTTGCTGCTCTGGTACGCACTGACCTGGAGCGGGTCAACAGCTACCTGCCGGAAGGCTCCAGGGTGCGGAGGTTCGTACTGATGCACAAGGAGTTCGACCCGGACGAAGCCGAGCTCACCCGTACCCGCAAGCTCCGGCGAGAGTTCATGGAGGAGCGCTACCGGGAGCTTATAGACACTCTGTACGGGGAAGGTGAGGAGGTGAAGGTAGAAGCGCCGGTGACCTATCGTGACGGCCGGCGGGGCATGGTATCCACACGCATCAAGGTGAGAAGCATCCAGGACGGGAAGGTGGAAGATGGCTGAGCTTCTCCAGTTTGTCATCACCGGTCTCACCGTGGGCATGGTGTATGCCCTGATTGCCATGGGCTTTGTCCTGGTGTGGAAGTCGAGCGGGGTGGCTAACTTGGCCCTGGGGCAGTTGGTGCTGCTTTCGTCATGGTTCACCTACGGGATGCTCGTCCAGGTGGGTATGCCGCTGTGGGCGGGCTTCATCGTGGTGCTCATCTTCGCCGTACTCCTGGGCTGGGTCATCGAGCGCTTCATCCTGAGGCCGCTGATCGCCCAGCCGATACTCTCGCTGATTACCGTCACCCTGGGGGTGGCCTACTTCATCCAGGGAGTGGTGGTGTTCATCTGGCCCGCCAGCGTGGCGGCGCTGCCGAGGCTGTTTCCGGTGGAGCCGCTGCACGTCGGGCCGGCGGTGGTGTCGCAACAGTATGTCTGGGCGGCGGTCATATCCCTGGCGCTTTTCGGGGCATTGTCCCTGTTCTTCCGGTACCACAAGATGGGTATTGCCATGAGGGCCACCGCTGACGACCAGCGTGCCGTCCAGGCGTGCGGTATCCCCGTGACACGGATATTCAGCCGGTCCTGGATGGTTGCCTGTGTCCTTGCTGCAGTCGGTGGAGTGCTGATGTCCAGCATAGGAGGCATCACCTTCGGCCTGGTGGAGACCGGGCTGAAGGCGTTCTCGGTGGTGATCCTGGGAGGGCTTGATTCGTTCCTGGGAGCGGTTATCGCCGGTCCGATAATCGGCCTGGCCGAGAACCTGGGAGCAGGCTATCTAACCCCACTGACGTGGCCCGGAGTGAGAGAAGTCATCCCCTTCATCATCATAATCATTGTCATGTTCGTGAGGCCCTACGGTCTCTTTGGCGAGGAACGGATAGAGAGGATATAGCGGCTTGGACCTGCCCGCCGGCACCCGGAACTACACCTACGCCCAGGATATGGCCATCCTGAGGACGAGGACGCACTGGTTTCTGTTCGTGCTGCTGCTGGTGGCCATCTTCACGGCTCCGCTGTACTGGGGGAACTACTGGCTGGGGGTCGCCAACCTGATCGGCATCACCATCATCGCGGCCATCGGGCTGAACATTCTCACCGGCTACTGCGGCCAGCTGTCGATCGGCCACGCCGGGTTCATCGCAGTGGGTGCCTATACTTCGGCGGTGCTCACGGAGCGACTGGGTCTTCCTTTCCCGGTGGGCCTGATATCCGCCGGTATCACTGCCGGACTGGTGGGCATGCTGTTCGGCATTCCCTCGCTGAGAGTGAAGGGGTTCTACCTGGCGATCTCTACCATCGCCGCTCAGTTCATCATCATCTGGGTCATAAACCACTGGACCGGGGTTACCGGTGGTTTTGTGGGGATGCGCGTACCGTATGCCTCCATCGGGGGCTTGGTCTTCAAGAGCGAGTCCAGCCAATTCTATCTAATCATCGGCATCACCTGCCTGACGGTATTCTTCGCCAAGAACCTGGCCAGGACCAGGGCGGGTCGCGCCTTCGTTGCTATCCGTGACAACGACCTTGCCGCCGAGGTGATGGGGATAAGCCTGTTCCGATACAAGCTAATGGCATTTTTCATCGGCTGTTTCTTTGCGGGCATCTCGGGCTCGCTGCTGGCCCACTGGATAGGCTACATGAACGCGGAGCATTTTAGCCTGACGACCTCGATACTGTACATCGGGATGATCATCATCGGTGGCCTTGGCACGGCCCTGGGGCCTATACTGGGGGTGGTGTTCCTCAAGCTGCTGGACCAGCTCCTTACGGTGCAACTGGTGCCGTTCCTGGAGAGCACCTTCACCGCGCTGCCGGCCGGGTTCGCCACCGGCATCGCGCCGATGGTTTTTGGCCTGGTTATCGTGCTCTTCCTGATACTGGAGCCCAGGGGGCTGGCCCACCGCTGGCAGCTTTTCAAAGCTGCTTACCGGCTGTGGCCGTTTTCTTACTAGCGGGAAGGAGGTACGCGGCCATGTAAGCACTCGATCCTGGGAATGAAGGAAAACAAGGAGGGACTCATGAGGAGCAAGAGATTACTGGCCCTGTCAGTGGTGCTCTGCTTGGTGGTGGTTGCCGGGATGCTGCCCCTGGCAGCCTGCGGACCGACGGCGGAGAAGACGCTCAAGATCGGCATGACCACGCCCAGCAGCGGCCCAGCCGCTGAAAAGGGGTCCCCCATGGGGCATGCCAACCTGGACTGCATCAAGTACGTGAACGAGGAGCTTGGTGGAGTGGATGGGCACCAGATAGAGGTGCTCTGGCTGGACAACGGCTATGATGCCGCCAAGGCGGCGACAATTGTCAAGCGCTTCATTGACGAGGACTGCCTGTTCTTCACCACGGCTTCCTCCGGCATGATGTCCGCCATGATGGAGCTGGCTAACCGTGATTACTTCCCCGGTATCTCCAGCTTCAGTTCGCCGGTGCTCACACATCCGCCCCGGCACATCTACGGGCAGACACCGGACTACGGTGATGATTGGGCAGCCTTTGCCAGGTACTTTATGGACAATATCTGGAAGGGGCCGGGGAAACCCAGGATGGCCATGCACCTGCTCAACAACCCAACCGGTTACGGAGCTCGCGATGCTGCCCGCGCGCTGGCGGACGACTTCGGTATTGAGATCGACTTCGACAACTGGGTGTTCGAGCACGCCACCACCACCACTTCCGAGATAGCGTCTCTGACCACCATCCTGGATGACGATATCGACATCCTCTACATATCCAGTACGCCCGCACCGACCTCGATTATCATCAAGAACGCCGTCGAGCTGGGTATGTTCCCGGATATGCTGATCGGCTGTGGCCACGCCAGCTTCACCAAGGCGCTCATCGATCTGGCCGGTGCCGATGTGGTTGAGGGCGTGTACGGCGTGTATCCCACGGTGGACTGGGATGACGACGTCCCGGGGCTGGCCAAGGTGATAGAGTACTGCAAAAAGGAGCACCCGAACGACTACGGTAACATGGACTACATCATCTCCTGGGCGCAGAGCCTGATAGCGGTGGAAATACTGAGGCTTGCGGTGCAGAACGCGGGCATTGAAAACCTCACCCCGCAGGTGGTTGAGGAGCAGGGCTTCAAGAAGCTCAAGGACTTTGACGTCGGCGGTTTGCATGGACCGGTGACCTATAGCCCCGGCGACAACCGGCTGTCCAAGTCTGTCCGCGTATTCCAGATCAAGGGCGGTGCCATCACCCCGGTCAGCGGATGGGTGGAAGCGCCGCTGGTCAAGTACGAAGAGTACGATTGGTTCGGTAAGTAGCCTGACAGGAGGGGAGGCCCCTGCTTCAAAGGCAGGGGCCTCCCGCAGGTAAGAAGGCGAAGATGCTCTCACTGAACAACATCGAGGTGGCCTACCTCAATGTGATTCGAGTGCTGCACGGGGTGTCAATGACCGTGGAGGATGGGGCCATTGTTGCCCTGCTGGGGGCCAACGGAGCCGGCAAGAGCACCACCCTCAAAGCCATATCCGGTCTGCTTCATGTTGAGGAAGGGGAGGTTACCGACGGCAGCATCCAGTGGAACGGCGAGCGCATAGACCGCAGGAGTGCCGAGGAGATCGGCAAGCTCGGTATCATCCAGGCACTGGAGGGCCGGCGGGTCTTCGGTCACCTCACCGCCGAGGAGAACCTGGTGGTCGGGGC
>Ga0180433_10004103_pt1 | contig 20677 bp, 14 predicted proteins | sample SS_ome_8_FD_132980 | JGI IMG/M metagenome (GOLD analysis project Ga0180433, IMG submission 132980) | Hypersaline lake sediment archaeal communities from the Salton Sea, California, USA - SS_1_D_1 metaG | ecosystem: Environmental > Aquatic > Non-marine Saline and Alkaline > Hypersaline >... | reverse complement strand
TGGCATTCATGGTCTTAAATAAAGACAGAAAACGGTTAAATCAAATATTAAGTGGTTTCTATCTTAGCGTTGGAATAGGTGTTGTAATCAATATTATTTATGTGGGTATATTTATTGAAACTATTGTTCGAACACTACATTTTATAACATATTTTTTATTTTGTTTTGCTTTGTGTTTCTTGCTACTTTTCGTGCTCTTATTATCCAAATCAGAGGATATTATCACATCATTGAGACAACTAACTATAATGCTAGTGTTTGGTTTATTAACACTGCTTCTTTTAGTCATACCAAATGGATTTCAGATAAATGAGTCAACGAATTGGGTACCTGTTTGGAATCCAATGTTCTTATTATACGCCTCGATCATTTGTATTTGTATTACAATAATCCCTTCTTTATTTTATGCGATATCTCTACTAAAAAAATTTGAAAACGAGGATTTAAAGAAAAAATGGAAGTATTTCATTATCGGCATTTCCTCATATTTCTTTGTTTGGGCAATCACTTCTATATCAAATACTCTGAATATTTCTTCATTCAGAACGATAACAGCTCTAGTAACAGTATTAACAATTCCATCAATATATCTTATTTACTATGGATTAGGTCGTCAATTATAATCGTTCTAATTGAAGTCAAATCTAATTTATCCCTATATATCTCTTTTTCAAATGAAGAACTCTATATAGAGTAAATTTATATTAAAGAATTACAATATAATCTTACAATTAATAAAAATTTTTAAAAATGTGATTGTCTTGGATCCAGTCAGAATTGCAACCGTCTATCTAGTTCAAGGGCTTATGGGTCTTATTTATCTCTATTTAGGGATAAAAACGCTCAAACGTGATACGAAACGATTGAATGTTATTTTCGCTGCCTTTTATTTAAGCATTGCTATTGGAACATTCATAAATTGGATATATGCGCCCCTTAATGATGCTCCTATCGTTTTATATCTTAATTTCTTGACCAACTTTTCCATGTTCTTTGGAGTAATCTTTCTTGTTATTTTCAATTTAATTTTATTAAAATCAGAGAAAATAATTACTTCGAATAAGCAAATTATTATTATTGTAGCATATGGTCTGATATTAGGTGTTGGAATGTTTGTTTTAATTCACATTCCCGAAACAAAAGTCTATTTTGATCCCGAAAAATTTTCTCCAATATGGCCAATAGGATTCTATTTGTATGTTGCTATTATTGTTAATTCATTGGCAATGGCTCCCGCTTTGTTTCTCTTAATACAAGTCTATAAAAAAATCGAAGATCAAGAATTAAAGCAGAAGTTTAAATTCTTTTCGATTGGAGTTATAGAAATATTAATCTTTGCCAATCTAATATTCCTATCAAATTTCTTAAATAATGGGACGTTTAGAACGATATCAGCAATCATTGGTTTTCTATTGGTTGTCTCTGCAGCATATTTAATGTATAATGGAGTAGGGCGTCAGATCTCTTAAATAATAATTAATATTTTAATTTTTTTTTATTTTTTTGCTATTCTTATAGAATAATGCCATAAATCTTATTAAAACTGATAATATTTATTATTTAAAATGGAATTAATAACTATGAAATCATTCCTATATAAAATCATACCATTCTGTTATCAAGAATATAGTGATTAAAGGTTATTCAATGAGTAAAACTGCTGATGTTTATAGAGAGTTACAAAAACACTTAGATAAGTTGCCTATTGGTTTTCCTCAAACAAAATCGGGTGTAGAAATCAAAATCTTAAAATTGCTTTTTACGCCCATAGAAGCGGAAATAGCAGCGAAACTTAAAATCATGCCAGAGACAATTGGACCAATATATAGGAGAGTAAAAAAAAAAGTAGGGTCAAAGCAACAGTTAAGAGAATTATTAGACAGCATGGACAAAAAAGGAGCGATTTCTGGAAGAAGGAAAGGTAAGAGGATTTATTACAGAAACGCTATGTTCATTATTGGGATATACGAGTTCCAAGTTAATAGAATGACTAAAGAATTCATGACTTTAATGCATCAATACATTGATGAGGCATTCGGGGAAGAAATATTAAGAACAAGTATACATCAGCTCCGAACGATTCCAATAGAGAAAAGTATATCCAACGAATCGCGCGCTTATACTTATGACAACATACTGCGATTGATTAGAAAAGTTCCTGGACCATTTGGAGTAGCAGAATGTGTATGTAGAACCGGGCACGATCTTATCGGAAAAAAATGCAAGCAAACAGAGCTCCGAGAATCGTGTTTAGTGTTTGGACAAACAGCACTATATCATATAAATCATGGATATGCTCGACCTATTAAGAGAGCAGAGGTCCTTGAAATTCTAAGAAAAGCAGAAAAAGCGGGTCTAGTTCTACAACCGGGAAATTCAAAGAGATTGGGATTTATTTGTACTTGTTGTGGTTGTTGTTGTGAAGGTTTATTAATAGTAAATAGATTTCCTCGTCCAGCAGAATTTTATACTTCAAGTTATCAAGCGTCAGTAGAACCAATAGCGTGTTCTGGGTGCGGAACTTGTGTAAAACGATGTCAAATGAAAGCAATTTCGATGCAAGATAATATAGCAACAGTTAACCTAGAATACTGCATAGGTTGTGGATTGTGTGTTCCCACGTGTCCAACAAAAGCAATAAAATTAATTAAGAAAAGAAAAAGAAAAAAGCCGCCCCGAGGTCATTTTCGCCTCGTTATAAGAATAACTCGCAAGAAATCGGGAAATTGGGGCGCTTTTAAGCTAATATTAAAAACCATTTTCTCATTGAAATTATATTATATTCTGAAAAAGAAATGAAAAAATTGTGATTAATATATTAATTATCACATAATCGCTAAAAATAAGAGCTAAGAATTATATTATTATTTAATAATTAGACTAGAAGAAATCATTTTTTCAACTGCCATGTCTGATGAATTAGAGCGGGTGAGAGGAATCGGTCCTGCCGCTGCATTAAAGTTGGTAAAAGCAGGTGTTACAACTATAGAACAGTTAGCAGAAGCAAGACCAGAAGAATTAGCTTTTGTTAAGGGGATTGGCACGATTTCAGGAAAAAAGATAATAGAAAACGCAAAAGAGATTCTTAAATTAGAAAAAGGAATCACAAAGGTATTAGAAGAAATCAAGACTAATTTTGAAAGTAGCTGTCCTAAGTGTGGAGGATCGATGGAGAAAAAGTTTATTATCTTAGGACCAGAAAGACGTATAAGTGCAAATCAATGCCTATTATGTAAATTTTATCTCCCAAATTAGAGAGAATAGTTCTTATTCAAAAATTTTATTAACCAATTCATAACATAACTATACATTTAAATTACACATATAAAATTTGAATAAACTACACAGTAACTATAATTTAGTCATAATTTAGACTTAATTTCTATCTTGTTCTATCAAGCTTAATACTTCAAAAATGTAAACTTTTATAAACAATCTTATCTGACAATATTTTAATAGAAACACAATGGTATAAATTATATTAATTTCTTCATTTGATACTATTTATACTTAATTTTATTGCGGGTGCTCACATTTGAATATAACTAAGAAGGGTAAATTACAACTTAGTTCATTAGCAATCATAACAACAATAGTTACAGCAACGGTAATTCCTATTGTTTTATATAATCTTAATTTATTCAATACAATTCCCTTTGATGAGGGAATTGAGCCATATTTATTTTTAGATGAAGTTAACAATACATCCTATTCTTTTTGGGCAATTGGTGAGTGTTATACAATTGTAGAAATCGAGGATGTTGATTTTACGAGTTTCATGATTGATAGTGAAACATATCAAGTTAGTCATGGATTAAACATAATTCCCATGGAATTCCCGAACGATCCAGACAATAGTCATCAGCTACAACTAGATCCACAAGATGTGCAATTTTTTAAAACAATAACTATAGAACCTCTTATTTTAGCGGAAAATGAAGTTAATGTTAGTTTAGATCTGCCAACCGGTCTAGTTTTTAAAGCTGGAGGACCCATAACCATCTTAACACGAATAGATTTTTCCTATAATTGGTTAAGAGCAGAAATTATAAATAAATTTAACGAGACCACAGTTCTAAAGAGGATTCATGACACAGCTATCTATCCAGAAATTGATCCACGGTTTTATTGTTTATTCATGGAACGGGGTACATATATTCAATTTGATGTTTCTCTCGATCCTGGTGAGTATACGCTCCTTTTACAGGGAAATGGGTCTATAGAATTTAAAATCCTCGTAAATTCAGATTGGGATGAAGATTATATTAAAGATGTTGAAGAAATTCAGAAATCTGATTTACATGATTTTAATTTAGAGCCTACAATACCTGATATTTGGGGGTTCTATGAAAAATCCGATGCAAATCTATTAGCTTCTTCCCTTGATGAAGAGGATTTTACTGAAGGATATTTTAGTTTCTACATTCCTGAGTACTACATCAATAATACACTCTTCTTAAGGTTTAACAGCGGGGAATTCAAAGAAATTGTGGTTGATACAGATTCCGAGTTTTTTAAAGGGGAAGTGTTCACTTCTAATCAAAATTCCCCCTCTATCCAAGCGATATATGGACCTATTCGCACAGGATGGCATCATATTAGTTACCAACAAAAAGCTAATTTTACCTCTGATATTGAATTTATACTTCACAATGTTATCGGGGGTCATATGGACATTAAAATTCTTCAGGTATCAGAATTCAAAGACACCGATGGCGATGGAGTGAAAGATATAGTAGAATATTCCAATAGTCAAAATCCCGCAAAAGCAGATACAGATGAAGATGGCATCGCTGACAATCTGGATAGTTCTCCGTTAGCCAAATTGGAATTGGATCCAAACCAAATCCATCAATTCATATTATCAACTGATGAAAGTAAAGATACCTTAATAAATATCCAAATTAAAAAACCTGAAAATGATTATTCTACCAATGGTGTTCCCAGATTATGGAGAGGAAAAGTGAATTCTTCTATTTATCCTGTACTTAGATTGTTTGGTAATGTGTATGAAGATTTAAATAACCCTGAAGTTATTAATATATTAGATAAACAAGCACTAGAATTCCTTTGGGGTAAAGATCTTAATTTTATTTATAAATCAGATGATCTGATTTATAACGAAGATGGAGCAGGTGATCCTCTACCAGGTAAACAACCTGATAGCGAGTTCTTTTTTATCTTTCCAAAAACCGCATCTGGAACATTTGATTATGATATCATGATTCCTAGAGAGCACCGCTCAAAAGACGATGGAATAATAGATTTAAGATTTGATGTAATATGGTTACTCACATATTATGATTTCGATACGAAGGAAACCTCTCTTCTACATTATTACGATTTTGAAGAATCCATAATCGTTCAATCTATGACCATGCGTGAGATTTCAAGCGTTCAATACACATTAGGAAATCCGGATAATTTTATTGAAAATCAGATTCTATGGACATTAACCCAAAATCCTTCGTTAGGATCTTTTGAAGATTATGGAGTTACCGATGATGTAGAACTAAGCGGAATCATTGATTATTTTAAATTACCTGCAGAAATAACAAAATATCGAACAACTATAGGGTACGAGCCCAATCAATCAGAAGTTCTTTATATGAAAGGTTTCTATAAAAATTACGACATCTTAAATCAAATACGATTAGAAACACTAGAGAATCCTGATTTTGAGACAATTCATCAGGGTAATTATTCCGCATGCTTTAGTTCTTTTGCCATATCGAATCTATATGAAGATAAAGCTTACTTTCTAGGCGATCCAGAGATTCAAGGTGAAACCAAAATCCTTTATCAATTCTATTCCTCTGCAAATGACCAGCAAAGTACTCTTGTTATGGGTATTCCTATTGCTATGGAGAGGAGTACCTCAAACACGCTAGAAATCTCGCAAATTCAAGGATTTCTGGATCCGTTGGAAGAAATTCCATGGGATGGATCACAGTTGAACAACAAAACAACTATTCTGCATCAAACTTATATTGAACAAGAAGATCAAATGGGTGGTATCCCCTTGGTTCATTTCGAAGAGGGTATTGATATTTACAAAGAGTACATCGATAATCGTCAGAATGAAGTGGAATTATCTCATCAATTTTTTACTTCTCAACCAGAGATGCCTGCTGAATTGTTTATGAACTATATAGAGGAGTTATGGGAGAACATGGCGCAAGTGAAAGCCAACCTTAGTTTACTGTACGATTTTGTGATAAATAATTCAGATTACTTCATTCCGGGAGCTGAGAGAGTAGATCTTACCCTGATCGAGAGCATGATCAATGAGATTACCGAATTTCAACAACTTTCATACTCTGAATTGAGCAGTTACAATGAATTTTTTCAATTTTCGCAAAACTTTCACACCAATGCTATAGAATTGATTGATTTATATGAAGGTGAAGGTAGTAAAAGCTTAGTTTCACCTGGTTTTTTTAAAAAATTAAGTAAAGTAGTGAAATTGGCTAAGCTCTTCCCTAAAATAGCTAAATTAACAGCTCTTTTCTCAAAACTTGGTAAGAGCGTGAATGATATTCGAGTGAAGGATATTCCGAAACAAAATAGTGTAAGTAAAAACGCAAAACATCCCAGCTTGGAGACCCAGAAAGTAAAGACAGGGATCAAATCTGGTGGAGTGGGAGTTGGCTGTGTATTGTTAGGAGTTGCAATGGTCATTTTTGCTATAATAGAGATCCATCAACTAGCCTCATCAAACTCAACACAAGATCTTCAAGGTATAAAGGCATTAGGAGCACTTGGCAGTCTTATAGCAGGTGTACTTCTTTTTTCTGAAGGTGTGCTTCTCGTAGCTTCAGCCATTTCTAAAACTTTAGCTACTTCTCTAGAGGGTGCCATTAAATCTATTGGTAAAATAACACTGGTACTCGCTGTATTTATGTATGCCCTAAATTTAGTAAGATTTGTAGATAGAGTAAAAAATGGAGAGGATGTAGATATTGCCATGGAAGTTTTTCAATTGACATTGAGTACCGCATCATTAGTTGTGGCTTTGGTAGTAGCAGCGGGATTTACTTCTACAGGGATTGGAGCTGCTATTGGAGCTTTAATTGCTGCTGCGAGCATTCTTGTTTCTTGGGTGAATACTCGATTTAATGCGCCCGATTTAGAGTTTTCAGATGCTTGCCAAAGTTATTTTCCAGGTAATACGCAATTAAATATGAGAAGAAATGGTGGTTTAGAGAAGGGAGACCACTTTAATTATTATTTAAAAATTAAAAATACTGGTGAAAGTGCTGTTTGGATGCAAGCGAGATTAAAAGTAAAAGGAGATGGTTCACCAGGTAAGTGGACACCATGGTTAAGAACAGTAGGAGGAAAGGATCGTTGGAATGAGGGTAGTAAGAAGAAACCTTTTTATCTCCCTGGTCAAAGCTTTTCTGGTGTTTTGTCTGCCGAAATCAATGAAGCAGCTCCTAATTTAAAGTATCAATTACAATTTCAGGCAGATTGGCGGAAATTTAATTATTATCTTATTTTCTTTACAATAAGTAGAAAAGAATTAGTAAGAGAGGATTGGACAGGATCGCTTAATATGCACGCCATAGAAAACACAATATCAGATTTTTATGACCATACTACCGATTATGGTACAGTATCTGGTTTAAAACGCCAGTATCAAGAAGCATTGGAAGAATATCGTTATTGGGATGCATGCGAGACTGCCGATTTAATTATTCAAGCAACAGAAGTAAATCAGAAAATCTCGCTCAATAAATTTGAATATATACAAGCGAATAGTTATTTAGTATCTTTAGATCGCTATTGTGATTATCAGGATGTTTATAGATATCAAACTAGTGGCATAACAGAATGGGAATATTTATTGAACAATTTTTATAAGCAATCTGGCTTCGATGGTTGGGCTGCTCGGAGTAGACCATACACACCACCAGATCCAGATTATAGTTGGGGTGCAGGTATGGTCGGGTATGGCAATTATGGCTCATATAAACCTGACACGCTAGAGTGGAATTTAGCATCATTTGAAGAATCCGAGGGGCTACTTTTTACCAACGCAGATCCAGATTATGGTTGGGGAGAGTTATGGATGGAAAATAAGCTTGCAGGGCTTTCTGATGCATTTGAATATCGTGAACTGAAAAATAATCTTACCCTAAAAAGTAATCTTTCGCCCGATTTGGATAGAAGTATTGAATATAATTCCTCGTCAGTTAGTTTTGAAGTAAGTTATATGCTAAATATAGATCCATATTTTAATCCGAACATTCCAGGTGCTCTGCAAAGTGATACCTTTGGTACTGATGCTACAAAAATAGTTGATTTTAAAATCACTGCTCCAGACGGTTATTCAATCAGTCCTCAGAATAACTTTACAGGACGACTTGATTCTACAATAAATTTTACCTTGGTTTCTGATACACCAACATTTCCCGTAGGAGTCAATTATTTCAACGTAAGTGTTTTTTATGAAGACGGCTTGATTTATAAAGAATCCGTGCCATTTAAAGTCAGTGGGTTTTCGCTCGTGGAATTTGAGACTTATACTTCTCCAGATCCTATCGTTCCTGGGCAATTTTTCAATATACTTAATGTGATCAATTCGGGTACACTCGATGAGGTATTAAAAATCACCATCGAGGGTATTCCTGAAAACTTCATCTGTAAGGATTTGTATCCTGAAAAATTTGTCAATGGTAGTTTATTCTTAGGTCTGCATCCCGGAGATAATATCTCTGGTTTACTTATTAAACCTCCCAGACATCACACTACTATCCCTGGCCAATATTTCTATAAGATCCACATCCAGGATTATGTTTATAATAAGTTCAATATAACAATTGAAGGTATGTTTGAAGTCGCCGAATTTTATGATATGAGTTTTGAATGTATCACTCCAGACTTAGAAGTTTTAGATTATCAAAAAGGATCAGCTTGTTATTATTTTAATGTTACTAATCTTGGTAATGCAGAACAAATTTTTCAGATTTTATATGATGACATTACTTTTGCAAATGAATGCCTAAGTGAGGAGATTTTTTTAGTAGCTCCAGGAGAATCCAAAATTTTCTATTTATTGATTTGTCAATTTGGTTGGGGTGTCCAAAATTTCTCAATTAACGCCTCATCAATACACAATTCACAAGTAATTGAAAAGCAGATCACTATTATTGATGATGATATTGATCCACCTCAAGTTTCCAATTTTGAGATTATTAGTACCCCAACAGAAATTTTCATCAATTTTGATGTTATTAATGAAGCTCATTGGGACGATTATGGTCTTTCTGAAATAAAAGTATTTATTGATGACGAACTCGTTTTAATTCATGCTCCTCTAGATATTTTCGAAGCTCATTTTTCATTTACTTTTAATGCTCTTGATGGAGATTGGTTCACACAACCTGGTACTCATGATGTCCGAGTCGAAATAACTGATAATGATGATGATGTCCCAAATGATGCGTTAACATCAATAATAACAGGTACTTTCGAAATCACGTGATTACTTGACTTAGAGAGAAGACTTTTTTAATCTGTTAATTATCTCCGAAAGAATTACGCCTGTTCTTCCTTTCAAGAATATATCTGCGCAGTCATCCATGCAAGTATTTTCTAGATTAACAAATATGACACTTGCTCCATTTTTTTTTGCTATGCTTGGCATGAAATTCGCCGGTGAAACGGTCAAAGATGAACCCGCCATGATAAAACAATCACATTGAGAACAAGCATTCATTGCTCCCTCTAAAACCCCAGGAGGTAAGGATTCACCAAATAAAACAACTTTAGGCTTTATGAAACCACCACATTCACATACAGGATATTCTACGGTTTTAGTATCTACTTCATCATAATTAAATTCTTTATCGCATTTGACACATTCTAGAAATCCATAGGATCCGTGCAATTCATAAATGGGGATGTTATTGTAAGTTCCGCTTCCGGCACGTTGATGAAGCATGTCGATATTTTGAGTAACAATTGCGTTGACTTTGCCTAACTTCTCTAACTCTGCAATTGCATGATGTCCTGGATTTGGTTCAGCGTTTATTACGATTTCTTCGAGCTCCGAATGCATTTTCCAAAATAAAGATGGATCCTGCAAAAAATAATAATAACTCGCATAAATCGAAGGATCAAATCTAGACCAAAGCCCTCCTTCAGATCTAAAGTCTGCAATTCCAGATTCGGTGGAATGGCCTGCTCCAGTGAAAACAACAATATTATTAGAATTTTTTATAATTTCTACTGCTTCTTCGATTTTTTTTTCGTCATTCATTACAAATAGTAAATTATATTCTAAATAAAAAATTAAGTATTAGAAATGATAAGCTTTTTGAATATTTACGTTTAAAATGTTATATGATGAAGGTTGCTTTTAATAAGATTACTATTACACCTAAAGATGTTATAGGAAAGGCAATGGCGGGATATACTCGTCCAGATCCGTGTAAGGGTATTTTAGACAAAATTCACGCTTACGGCGTTCTAATTGAATCAAAAGATGATAATAAGCAATTATTACTCCTTTCAATTGACATTTTAAAACTTCCATTATCAATTACCAAATACATGAAAATGAAGCTCTTGAAAGAATTTCCTTCTTTAGATTCATATCATGTATTAATTCATGCAACTCACACTCATTCTGCTCCTGACACAACGGGTGAATTTTACTGGCCTGGTTCGGGTATCAATGTACTCAGAGGTATCATGTTCGGAGCAAATCGAAGCGATGATTACATTGTATGGGTTACCATGCAAATAATCAAATTGGTTAAAGATTTATTCACAAGCTTGAAACCTTGTAAAATTGCTTGGAGTAACAAGAAATTCAATCCAGATATTGTTATTCAACGCCGACATCCAACTAAGAACATAGAACCGCGCTTAGGAGTAATTGTTTTTAAAGACTTTAAAGATGGTAAAATAATTGGATTTATAACCCATTACGCTTGTCATCCTACTTCTTTATCCTACGTAAATAACAAACTCTCAGCAGATTGGCCAGGTCGATTCCATCATAGAATAAATGAGCTAAGTAATAATAAAATCGGTTCAATTTATTTTAATGGCCCAAGTGGCGATATAAATCCCATTACAACTTGTGGAACTGATTATGAACATCTTGATAAAAATAAGAGTCTTGTATACGACCAGTTAGGAGATTATCAAGATACTATTAGAATTGGATATAAGATTGCTGAAGAAGCTTTAAATTTAGCGAAATCCATAAAGGAAAGTGACTATTTTAAAGAAATTGATTTTAAAGGACATTTAAAGGATTTTTGGATTCCGTTTAAAGACCACAAATATTTTTCTAATAAATGGATGAGCAACAAATTAGTCCATGCACTAAAGAAGATCTTACTCATGCCAATTGCGAAAATAATAGGAGAAAACGCAAATTTTCCTGCTTTTACAATAAAGCGTATAAGAGGGTATTTAAACGCATTAACTAATATTCAATATATTAAGATAAACGCTTGGTCAGATTCAAGAAATAAAGAATTTAGCATTACAACCGTACCTGGTGAGTTATTTGAAGATTTAGGAGAGATTTTATTGAAGAAGTCTCCGACGGGAGTAGAGGATTCGTTTATCATTCAAAATGGAAACGATTGGATCGCTTATTTATTCTCTCGAAAAGAGTATGTTGAACATGGAGGATACGAACCTCAAGCGAGTTTTAGTCCTATTTGCGGTGACCTGGTAATGAAAGAATTGCTACATCTTTATAATAAAGAAATATAAATTAATCATATATATAACAAAAATCGTGAGTTTAAACATGTCATTTGAACAAGATGCTAAAAAAAACTTTCCAAAGTGGCCTATTTTTGACAATGAAGAAGTCAATGCTTTAGCCGAAGTCATCAGATCGGGTAAGTGGTGGATCGGAGCTCCGGGAGTACATCAAGGGGAAAACGTGTGGAAATTTCAAGAAGAATTTGCAAAATTTCAGGAAGCTAAACATTGCGTTGCCACATTTAATGGAACAGTATCAATAGAATTAGCTTTACTAGCTTTTGGTGTTGGACTAGGAGACGAAGTCATTGTATCAGATTATACATTTGTGGCTTCGGGATCAGCGGTTATAGCTACTAATGCCGTTCCAATCTTTTGCGATATCGATCCTGAAACGTTAGTCATGGATGTTGGTAAGATTGAGACTTTAATCACTGAAAAAACTAAAGCTATAGTTCCTGTACATTTAGGAGGAAATCCTGTCGAGATGGATCGCCTAATGGATATTGCAAAAAAGAATGACTTGATGGTTGTTGAAGATTGTGCTCACGCGCATGGATCTCGTTACAAAGGTACGCGCGTGGGTAATTGGGGGCACGCGGGGAGCTTTAGTTTTCAAGCGTCAAAAGTATTAACTGGGGGCGAAGGGGGTGCTTTGATTACCAATGAAGATGAGCTCGCTGATTTGATGTATTCTATTGGCGATTGTGGTAGAAGCAAGAATGAGTACTTCTACGATCATTATATATATGGTACAAATTATCGAATGAGTGAATATCAAGGCGCTGTACTTAGAGCTCAATTAAAAAAATTCCCTGCTCAACATAAATTAAGAAATAAGAATGGAAAATATTTCATGAGTAAACTTAATCAAATTGACGGCATTAAAGTAATGAAGCTCACTCCTGGCACAGAAGAATGTGGGTATTATGTTTATCCAATTGTATTTGAACCAGAAAAATTTGGGGGAATGACTAAAACCGAGTTTTACAATAAATTAAACAACGCGGGTTTTCCAACCGACGATTGTTATCCACCTTTGCATAGTCTAGAGTGTTTTAAACACTGTCATTTGAGAAAGGGAATTGATTATTCAAATGCAAATTGGGGCGGAGAAAAAAGCAACGACGAGAATTTTCCTGTTGTTACTGATATATACTCACGTAGCATAGAGTTCCCCCAAGAAATGCTGCTTGCAACGCAAGAACAGCTCGATACTGTAGTTGAGTTTATAAAATCCCTAAAGGATTAATTCTGCATCACGTAAAATATGAATCCATAATACTCTGCATATTTCTTAAATATTTCTACTTCCCTCTGAAAACTTTCTAATAGCTCGAGATATACCGGATTGTCACAGAATGTTTCTATCAATTCAGCTGTTTTTTTTTCAAATGGCGTGTAATATTTCCATAATCCCTCTTTTTCTACAGAAAAACTCGTTATTAACTCATACTCCTGATTTTTAATAATATCAAGGTTTTCGTCGTGAGATTTCATTAATGGATATTCTTTTTCCCAGAATTTGCGAACTACCTCGGGAGGATTGTCTTTTATCCATGCTGCTTCAGAGATTACCATACATCCTCCTTTTTTAAGAAATTTACGCCAATCTATTAATGCCTTTTCAAAACCGTAATTATATACGGCACTATCGCACCAAATTACATCAAAGCTCTCTATATTAAAGTCCATGGAGAACATCGACTTATTTAATGCTTTGACATTTTCTCCAACTCCAGAAGTTTTTGCGTTTTCCTTTAACTTGTCCAAAAATGGTTGAATGATGTCAATGGCAGTAATTTCTCCTTTAGAAATTTTTGCGAGCTCTATGGTTTTTGTACCCGTAAAACACCCAATATCAAGAATTTTAGGCTTCTTCGGTAGATTTTTTAAATAACTATACGCTTTTCTTGTAGATACCTCGGATCCTGGGGCGCCTACAGGTAAATCAAGAAAAAACTTGACATAAAAATTCTCAATATCTTTATCCATCTTTAAAAAAATAGCATATTTAATATAAAATTTCTTCTACCTTTCTGGTCTCAGCACTTTTGTACATTGTCTCGACTATGCGCAATATCTTTTGCCCGTATTCTCCACTAGTGAGGGGCTCTTTACCATTTATTATACAATCTATAAAGTGTTGAATCTCTTGAGGATAACCAAAATCCCACGCTTCTTGAGGGACCGGAAACGTCCAACCTGCGGTGGTTGATGCTTTTTCTACCGCATACCCATACCCTTTTTCACTATACACACTTATTAAATTGCTATTAGTAGGAGCAGCTTTTATCTGACCCTCGGTACCATATAACTCGAATCGCATGTCGTATCCAGAAGGAGCAGTCCACGATTCTTCGATGATGACTTGAGCATCATTTTCAAAATATAAGATCCCAACGGCGTTATCTTCTACTTCGCATTTACCAAATTTACCTCTATCTGGTACGATTGTTTTTATTTGACAAAAAACCTCCTTCACGTCACAACCGAGGTACCATACAAGGCAAGCTATATCGTGAATGCCTAAATCTACTAAAGCGCCGCCTCCAGCTTTATCCTTCTTGTAAAACCACTTTGAATGAGGTCCAGAATGATGTTCTTTACCTCTTCCCATATATATCCTTCCAAGTCCGCCCTCGTCTATTATTTCTTTTACTTTAACGAAGGTAGGAGCATACATATTGTTTTCGCAGTAAAAAATCTTTCGATTTGTAGATTTTTCTGCATCTAACATTCTTTCGCATTCTACAATCGTTCTTGCTAACGGTTTTTCAACGAGTGCGTGACTCCCAGAATTTAGAACGTCAATAGTAACACTCTCATGGAGAAAATTTGGTAAGCATATGGAAATCGCATCACACTCTTGCTTTAATAAATCTTTGTAATCCTTGAATGGTTTACCGGGGATATCATACTTTTTCATTAACTCTATTGCCTCTTTTTCAAGTAGAGAGGATATCCCTATAATCTCCACATTTGGATTCTGGTTATAGGAATAACAATGGTGCTCGGCAATAAATCCTGATCCTATAATACCAACTTTTATGTTGCTCATATCGTGTTCACAATTTTTTATTATTATTACTTGCGTATATTTTATTTATCATTTATTCCAGAACTCATTTGGTGTTAACTTTTGTTTTATCTTAGAGAATGGACAAACCGCAATGCAATTACCGCAGTCACCACTATTCTCTATCCAAAATTCAAAACATTTTTCCCCACTTACATAATACTTCTTAACACCAGAGTTATTAGAAATCGAATCTGTACTAAAACAAGGTTCTATATCTGCTGAAATTGCTCCATTTTCGCATGCTTCTGCGCATTTATCACATTCTTTACAATAATTATTTATTTTCTCAATAAATTCTAGGTTTGGGTTATCAGATTCTAGCGGCATGTCAGTAAAAACCTTGCATATCCTCACTCTTGGTCCATATTCTGGAGTGATTAATAATCCCAAGCGCCCTAAAGCCCCAAAACCAGCATCAATTGCTAAGGGAATGCTAAGAGCCGTGTCGTTACCACATTGTATTGCCCTATAACCCATGTTTCTTATGAATTCCCCTAGGCAAGAAATAATAAACGCCATTTTGGAATACCCTAATGCGGATGCAGCGGAAGCGGGTTGCGCTGGAGCGGTTGAGACTGCATCTTCATGCATCTCTATAGCTATAACTATTGCTTTGTTTACTCCTTCTGGCAGATTAATAGGTTTTTCAAGCACAGAATTGGATGTGTCGCCGCTTCTTATATCTTTTTTAGATTCTGCTTCACTTGTAGATTCAGGCCTGATGAACCCCGTCCTATAAACCCATTTTGGATTTATGTCTGTAATTCCCACTAAAGAACCACCAAAAAACTTCGCTACTTTTTTCACCTTCTCTGCAAAAAGTTTCTGATCTACGATCTGGTGTTTTGATTTATACCAATTAGGGCCATAATCCCCTTTAAAATCAGCTTCTCTCTCCCAAGCAAAAGCAAATGGGAATCTTTCATAAACTGTCCATCCCGCAGATACGAGTGCAAAATCAATTCGCGAATATCCCTCTTTCTTGGAATTGAGATGATGATCTATATTCTTTTCAAAAATCTGAGCTTGAGTAGATGGAGGATTATCCCATAATCGCCGAAATAACATGTTATTTTTCTCATCAAATCGGCGGTATATTTCTTCATCGATTTCATATGGTTTTAGCTTCATTACTTATAGTTTAATTTTTAAAAATATAAAGGTTTTACAGTTTTATTCGTAAGAGATTGATAAATTTTTTATACTATTTGTAGCTTAAATGATCATCTTTAAAACATTTTTTGAGCTCAAGTTAATCATGAAACGAAGAAACCTGCTTTCATTTTCAGTTTTTTATTTATTGATTATAATCATCTTAATGGATTATGCTTTACTCCTTCCAAATCAAGTCTTAATCATGGGGGATTTAGACATTAACTTCTTTATCATAGGTTTAATTCTTGGAGCCTATATAATAGTTTCAGGTATAGCAGTAATTATTCTTGGTTATTTAACTGATATCATTGATAGAAAAAAAGTATTAATCATTGCAGGATTTGTGTGGTCGCTTACAGCCATTCTACACGTTTTTGTGTACGAAATATGGCTTTTCGTGATACTAAGAATGATTGCGGCAGTTGCTAAAGGAGCTTGCACTCCAATAGCGATTTCGTATTTAGCAGATATAGTCTCTTCAGAGAAGCGTTCAAAATCCTTTGCACTTTGGGCATTACTCGAAACACTGGGCAGTCTTATAGCGGGTACACTTGCCTTAGCTTTCAACCAAATACCATATGAGTTAATTGATGTTAGCTCGAGAACGATCACAGAAAATGTGATTTTCATTAAAAACAACTATCCAGATCTACTAAATACTTGGAGGATCCCTTTCATTTTCTTAGGTATTACCACGCTAATTTTAACAGCTATTAACCACTTTACTGCAATTGAACCGAAAAGAGCCATCAAAGAAACATACATGGATGCTATCTTATCTGATGATACAATTCAATATTCTTATAAAATTAAAAAATCGGATTTAAAACATATATTTACCAGAAAAACCAATATCTTCTTAGCTCTGAATTTTTTTGATGTGGTTGCATCTGGGATTTTAACGGCATACATATTTCCATACATAGAACTTGAACTAGGAATTTCTTTTGGGGATGCAACTGGATTAATATCTTTCATGGTACTACTTCTATCACTTATACCCATAGGGTTTATCATTGGACAATTTGGATTGGCTCATTTAGGAGATAAAAAAGTAAGAGAGGGCGACCCAACCGGTCGCGTGAAAATTGCAACCATGTGTGGTATCCTCAATATTCCATTCTTCTTATTTGCCTTGTCAATGACTCCCAATGTACCGAATAAATCTTTTTTCTTTGGAACAGTAATCGTAAGTGATATTGGATTTTGGTTTTTATGGATCATTTTTGCGTTGACCTTAGGTGTAGCACTCGGATTTTCTTTAGGTATTGCTCCTAATTGGTATTCTTCTATGGTTGATGCAAATTTACCCGAACATAGAGGCACCATGGTCGCCATGGCTTCATTCATAGACACGATTGGGCGAGGTATAGGCGCAGCGGGAGGAGGATTTATAATAATGATGACTGATAGTTTCTCAGCAACGCTTTTTTGGGCGACGTTAATCTTTGGAATATTATCCACTCTCATGTGGATTCCGTTATTCTTCTATAGTAAAGCAGATTATGCAGAAATCGAGAGAATCATGAAAACAAGAGCGGAAGACTTAAAGAAAAATTAAGAAAAATATAAAATATTTGATTGGTGTTTGATCTTATGGTTAAAAATGTAGATTGGTCCAATTACTTCAGATATGATATTTCTAAACTCGAAGACTTTCAAAAGCGTCTTGGAGTAAAATATATTTTTGCTACTGCACTCATGCCCATTAGAGGTCCAATGGGATTTAGGAAATTAGATTACGAATTTGCCGAGAAGTCGTTGAACATTAAACAAATAATGGACAAGGTTGAGGAATGTCATTTTAATATTTTTGGACTCGTAATCAAAGACACTGATGGAGCGTGCACTTGGGACACTAAAGTGGGATGGAATCCTACTAACCGGGACATCTTAGGTGAATTTTGCGACGAAGGAAAAGATAGAAATATACCCATCATGGTTTCGCTGACTAGCATGAACGACGCCTATCAAGGATATCTTCATCCAGAACGAGTAAGCGTTCACGGAAAAAGCGGAATAATTAAAAAATTCGATAGGAAATACGAGGTAGGTGATATATCGACTCATGAAGAGGGAGAGATGAGAGTTGATTTGCCCGAAGGCATCTCTCTTGAAGAATATCAGAAAAAGATTCCATTTCTCACTGAAAAGATTGACGTAAAAATAGGAGCTTCGAGAGGAGCGCGTGGTAAAGGTTATATTCCTCTTACCAGTTTCATGTGCCCGAATAGCGAGCATGTCGATTATTTAATTAATCTCACAAAAGAAGTCGTGAAAAATTATCCCGTGGAATCATTCATCGCAGATTACATTAGATACGATGGAGAATTCACGGATTTATGCACCTGTGAACGATGTCAAGAGTTATTTCACAATAAATATGGCCCAAAAGCTAAGATTCTAAATAGTAATCAGTGGTACGACTTTAAAGAGGATACAATCGCAAATTATGCTCGAAAACTTCAGGATGCGGTAAAAAGCATCGATAAAGAGTGCATTACTGGCTGGTTCTTGCTCCCAGGACCAAAAAAAATGTTTACGAGAAAACGGATAGCTCAAAATTGGACTAAGCTTTCCAAAATTCTGGATATTACCTGCCCGATGGAATATCCCTATCTCACGGGAACTCGAGATGATGGGTGGAAATGGGGTAAGCTCGGCGATATCGCATATTGGTACTTCATTAGGAATATGAAAAAAAGAGCTCACGAAATTAAAAATCCCGCCCTTGCTATCACTAACTCCGTCGAATGTAATGTTGAGGAAATGTTGAAACAAATGAGAGGATTCAGTTTTGGACTTGGAATCGCTCTTTTCAAGTATTTTGGTACAAAAGAGAGTCAATGGAAAGCGTTGAAAGAATATGCTGAAAAAGAAATTGGTCTGGAAAATTTAGGATTTAAGAAATCCTAAAAGTTATAGAAATTTCCAATATCTTCCCATTGAAACAACCCATAAGTCATGAATTCCACTTTCTTCAAATATCCTCTATACATCTTGTTGGTATATTTTAAGTAGCTCTGGCTCTTATAAATTTCATACCATTCTAATAATTTTTCTCTGCACACATCTGAGATCGGGAATTCAAATTGTTTATCCTTTGAATCTTCTTGAAACCTTCCATAAGATGCCTCGAAAAACACAAAATATTCAATATCGGCAAGATTCAGTTCTTTTGCGGCGCCAACTGCTATATCGTGTGCAGCCTGATGGTCTTCGTGTTGGTTATTCGTGCTTGAGAGAACAAGTCGATCTGCGTCTTTTATTATGGGTTTAACCCTCAGTATACCCTCTTTTACATATTTCTTACCGTCTGCGTCGTGAAAATTGAGTAAATGATGATTTTGATTGGGTATTCCTAAATACTTAATTGCTTGTCTTGCCTCACCAGTCCTCATTTTAGCGATCTCATCTTCCGAGAGATCTTTAATTTCGGGAGAAAACACGTCTGTACCAGCTCTACAACACGCTCTTCCGTCCGTTACGGTAATCACGTGGATCTCGTGTCCTTCATCTAACCAATCTAATAAAATTGGACCTGGCCCAAAAAGTAAGTCGTCGGGATGGGGTTCAAAAATTACGATTTTCATGTAAAATCTCGTTATTTTATTATTATATATATCTCTACTTGATCTTTTATAAAATTAAAAAAATTGGACTCCTAATTATTTTAGTATTTACATTTGCATTATTAATTTAACACATAATAATTAGTATTGAAATAAGAGAAGAAAAAATGAGTAAAGAAAAAGTTCTAACAATGGATCGAGAAGTTTGGGAAAGCCTTAGATATAGGAAAAAAAAGATTCAGATAAAAGAGCGATATGATTACTTATTAGATTTAATGAATGACTGCTTCGACGAATAGCTGTTAGAATTTAATTAAATTAGAACGATAACTTTTAAAAAAAATAATAATAAATAAAAAATATTTATTTATTCAACCATTTGACAAATATTATCAATTTTTTGTATGGTCTCATCAACAATTTCATCCGAGTGTAACATGCATGTGTAGAAACGGCTCCCAGCTACGGAAATGATTTCTTGATCGACTAAAGCAGCTCCCATTTCCCCCATAAAATCCTTTCTAACAGGGATCTGACCACTTTGAATGGGATCGCCTAAATCGAGACCAAAAACGCAAGATGTATGAAAGTGTACTGTTGCACCAAAATTATATGAGAACCAAGGTAAATTATACTTCTCAAAAACACGGTTAAATCCTGCTGATAATCGATCTGCTGCGTGAATTGACTTTTCTGTTGCATTTGTTTCTTCAACAAATTTCATTGCATAATAAGCGGCTGTACATGTTAGCGGATTTGCAGCAAGTGTTCCGCCACTATAAGCTTTTTTACCCCCAGATACCCCTGCGGCACAAACACTCATTACATCTGCCCGCCCTCCAATTGCTGCTGCTGAGGGAAAGCCATGCCCAACGATTTTGCCAAATACCGAGATGTCTGGTTTATAATCGTAATATGCTTGACCTCCTCCCATGTGTAACCTAAACGCACAGACAACTTCATCTGATATCATTAACGCTCCATTTTCATGACATAATTCTTCAATTTCTTTGTTGAATCCTGGTCTTACAGGATTAGCTCCAGATTCTCCACCCATTGGTTCAACAAGAACTGCGGCGACTTTTCTCTTTTCTTTAAACTTCTCTCTTAACGCTTCAATATCGTTTGGTGG
>Ga0180433_10004102_pt1 | contig 20681 bp, 17 predicted proteins | sample SS_ome_8_FD_132980 | JGI IMG/M metagenome (GOLD analysis project Ga0180433, IMG submission 132980) | Hypersaline lake sediment archaeal communities from the Salton Sea, California, USA - SS_1_D_1 metaG | ecosystem: Environmental > Aquatic > Non-marine Saline and Alkaline > Hypersaline >... | reverse complement strand
TGAAATTCTTTACACTAGTGATAAGGAATTATATTATATTAATAATAAATATTGCTTCACTTGAATATTTAAGTTTTGGTTATCATGAGCGAAAACATGAATGTTTTAGTATTAATCACGGACCAGCAAAGATCCGCCCACATGAGCTGTTCCGGAAATAAGTTGTTAAGAACTCCACATATGGACTCTATTGCTGATGGCGGTGTGAGGTTCACGAATTATTTTTGCAACACGCCAATATGCATGCCAAACCGGGCAAATTTTTTTACAGGTCAACTCCCTAGTGAGCATAAAACTCGTTCGAACGGGATTAATTTAAATCCAGAATTACCCATGCTAACTAAAGTATTAGTAAATGAGGGGTATCACACTTGTAATGTGGGAAAGCTCCATTTCCAGCATTTAGCTCCACGATATACTAGATATAGAAAAACTGAGCCTATTTCCTTGGAATCAATTATTGATTGGTGGGATGGAAAAGTTGACATTGAGAAAACTCAAAACTATTATGGTTTTGAGGAAAATTGGCTCGCTAATGGCCACGGAGACATGATGAGCGGTCATTATTACGAGTGGTTAAAAGAACAAGGATACGATATTGAGGATTATCTATCAGATCCTGGGCGAATCAGCAAATTTACCTACGAGACAAGGTTGCCAGAAGAGTTGTATCCAACGACCTGGGTGGCGAACGAAACTGTAAAATATATTGAAAGGGCAGCCAATGGAGAGTATGAAAATAAACCCTTCTTTCTCCACTGCTCTTTCCCCGACCCACATCAACCTGTGTGTCCCCCAGGCCGCTATAAAACAATGTACAATCCTGAAGACGTTGAACTCCCTACAAATTTTAGCGACGGGCAAAAGTTACTCGAACACGATTTTTTAGGAAAGTACATAAAGCATGGCTTTGAACCCGTCCTTCCTAGTTTAGTGGATAAAGAGTTCGCACTAAGATTTACAGCTCTTACTTATGGTTCGATTACAATGATTGACGATGGCATTGGAAGAGTAATTGCTGCTTTAGAAAAATTTGGTTTAGCAGAAAATACGATGGTGATTTTCTTAAGCGACCATGGAGATTATTGCGGAGATCACGGGCTTATCGTAAAAGGACCAGCACATTTTCGCAGTGTAATAAATCCACCATTGATCTGGAAGGTACCTGGGCTAACAAAATCGTCCGTTTCAAATTCTCTCGTCAGTACGATTGATATTCCAGATACGATATTGAATTTATTAGGTGTAGAGAAGAAAAAACAACTACAAATGAATCAAGGAGTAGATATAACTCCAATATTAGAAAATCCTGATCAAAAAGTAAGAGACTGTTGTCTCATTGAACACGATGAAGAACTCTTACATGTCAATAGAAAAGAAGCGTTTAGACTTCGAACTCTTGTTACTGAACAACATAGATTAACAATGTATGATGGATTCGAAAAGGGCGATATATTCGATTTTAAAAATGATCCTGGCGAAGTTAATAACCTATGGAGTAAAGATGAAGCGTTAAAAAATCAACTCGTCGAAAAACTAATGCGTGAAATCATTAGCGTTCAATTAAAATTCCCTAGAAGAAAAGCAATGCATTAAATCACTTTTTTTTTCTCATTAATTTAAAACTATAAAAATTATTGTCTAGAAATTTGGATAAAAATGTAAAATCTTTATTAATCCCGTTAACTTTAACAAACTTTTCATCCATTTCATAAAATATTTCCCTTTCTATTAGCAACTCACTTAACGCCAATAGTTTTTCTTCATGACTTCCATAGGATTATGCCCTCTTTCACTCAAGGCACGGAAATACCATTCTTTCATATCTTTGGGATAATCTTGTTCATCTTCTCTCCGAACTAAGTTTAATGCTTTCTCAGGGCATTTATGGACACATACACCGCATCCAATGCATTTTTCGGTTATAAAAGATACACTTTTATCATTAACTTCTATAGCGTCCATTGGGCACAATTGTGCACATAACCCGCATCCTATGCACTTATCTTCATCGATTTCTCTAATATAATTAGAAGGTGTATGGCCACGAGGTGCACCAGGCATTTCAATCAGCTTGTTTAAATAGATGCAGCAACATTTACAACAATTACAGATTGTATCAACCTTCTCCTTGTAATTCGAGACGCCATGAACCATTCCTGCGTCTGCGCTTTTCTTCAATATCTCCAGCGTCTCATCTTTGGTAATTTCAACTCCAAGATTGTTCTGTACGATATATTTTCCTAATCTATCAAAGTGTAAGCATACATGTAAATCATTCTTACAATCATCAAGATTAGCATCGAGGTTATGACGATGTTTACAAGGACAAGCAGTTTTCGTGAAGTAGGAAAGTTCATCTACCAATTTTATCACGTCCTCGTATGGCATGACCTGGCTTGGGTCTTGTACAGTTTTATTTATAGGTACTGTACGTAATCCAATAGTAGGATATCCCAAATAATCAGCACCATAAGCTTTTACTCTATAATCGGTTAATTTCGGTATTATTTCTCTTGCTTCTTCGTTATCCTCTCCTCTCCACCCCCACGTTCTATGTGGCCAACTTGAATCAGTCATTGCGTATTTTGTAGAAGTAGAACCCTCTGATCTAAAAATAAGTCCCTTTCTAGAGAGTGCATCAAGTTTTTCCCTAAGTTCCTCAACCAAAATTTCTAACCTTTCGGAAAGCTGTTCAGCAGTATGAGGTAAAAAAGGGATGTTCGCCATGAGTTCTGCCTCATCCGGAGTGATAAGCCACTTTAATATTGGTAATAATTCCTCGGAATCTGGCATTCCAAAAACCCATTCGCGGAAGTGTTCTATTAATCGTAAATAACTCTCATCTTTTTTATCGGACATTTTTAAAATCAATTGCTTAACAATTATTTAAGCTAGTTTATTGAAGATTGTATTTAAACTTTACACCAGTGTTAATCTCCAGTTTAATTCAATAGTTTTTTGACATTAATCCTTTTTTCTTTACGCTAGTGTAAAGCTTTAAAAATTATCCAAAATAATTATCTATAATAACAAGAAATAACATGTAAAAAGAAATATTGAGGTTAATTGATTATGGGTCACGTGTTTGATTTATTCAAGCTAGATGGAAGAGTTGCGCTCATTACAGGGGGAGGCAGAGGCTTAGGATATTTCGCTGCAGAAGGATTAGCTCAAGCAGGAGCTGATGTAGCGATTTGTGGTAGGGATATCCACGGGAAGTTAGATAATGCTGTTGAGAACTTAAAAAAAACGGGAAGGGACTGTATCGCAATTAAATGCGATGTTACTAATGAATCTGATGTAAAACAAATGGCAAAGAAAATGAAAGATCATTATGGTAAATGCGATATTCTTGTAAATAATGCCGGGCTCGGTGAGATGGCTCCCACTAAAAATTATAGCTTAGAGCGTTGGAAGAACATGGTTAATACTAATCTAACTGGTACGTTCCTTTGTTGTCGAGAAATGGGGAAAATGATGATAAAACAAAAAAAGGGCAATATTATTAATTTCTCAAGCATGGCTGGACAAATAGGATTCTCAGTAGGCTATAGCGCATATGCAACCACTAAAATTGGCATAGTTGGTCTCACTAGATCCCTGGCTGTTGAATGGGGTAAATTCAATATTAGAGTTAATGCAATTCTCCCAGGTAATATGGAGGAAGGTGTTATGGAATTCCTGCAAGATAAGGATAGTCCGATGTATAAAATGGTTGGCCCTCGTTTATTAGATGTAATCCCAGTAAAACGATTTGGAACTAGAGATGATATTAAAGGTGCAATTGTATTCCTTGCATCAAAAGCGAGTGATTACATGTCAGGCGCAAATCTCGTTGTTGATGGGGGATTTATAATAAATGGTGGACTCTAGGTCGTGTAAAATTGAGAAAACAGATTCAAAAAAGAAGACTATACTTTAAAAGGGAATTTTCTATATTTGAGCATTCCATCTCCTAAATCAATTTTTTTTGACATTAATTATTTGTTTCTTTACGGTGGTGTAAAGCTTTTTAAAGTTTTAAAAATTATTCATATCAAAATGAAATAACATGAAAGGTGTTTGAAAAAATTGATTGCAAATGAAGATCATAGATCAAATTTAATAACCCTTGCGAAAGAGTACTTGCGTTCTGCGCAATCTTATCCTAGAGACGAAAATGACGAGCCAACAGAGGATTATCTTGAGTATTTAAGCTTGATGTATGATGAGGAAATTGTTAAAATCATGCTGAAATTGCCAATAATGCCAGGATCTAGATCTATAAAAAAAATTGCGAGGGAACTCAACATGGATGTAGATGAGTTAATCAAAAAGCTTGAAACTCACGCTAAAAGAGGATTCGTGCAAAAATTAGGGAAGAGATATTCTCGACCTTCACCATTACAAATCCACGATCTTCCCTTCATCCTTCAAGAAAATCTGGATAGAGAAGATGTAGTTGAATTTGCTCGATTAAGCAGGGAATACTTTGACGGAGGATATTATAAACCATGGGAGACAAGTCGGAGCGGTACTCCAAGATCTCGAGTGTTAACGGTATCAGAAAAGGTAGAATTGAATCATCAGATCGTTCCAATGGAGGAGGTCTATAACATTCTTGAACAACAGACTGATCTTGTTGTATTTCCTTGCCCATGCCGCCAGAGAAAAGAAGTAGAAGGTATTCGGAAATGCAAGGATAAATATCCAATAAATAATTGCATAAATTTTGGAGTATTTGCAAAGGGATTGTTAGCACTTGGAGACCCGGCAATAAAAAAGATTTCAGTAGACGAAGCAAAGAAGCTTGCAGAAGAAGCAGCTGAACTCGGACTCGTGCACATGACTGATAATTTTTCTGACGATAGCCACATCTTATGTGCATGTTGTGAATGTTGTTGCGGAAATCTTGCAGGGCTTGTTCGTTTTAAAGATAATCCTCGAGCTTTTGCAAGAGCTAACTATGTTTCAACCGTTGAAGAGGATGCGTGTATCGCGTGTGGGGCATGCGTGGATAGGTGTAAGTTCGATGCGATTACCATAGAAGATCATGCGATTATATCAATAGATAATTGCGTTGGATGCGGTCTTTGTGCAGTGACGTGTCCTGAAGACGCCATAACCATGAAATACATGGAACGAGAAGTATATCCTGAGAGTCGTAGAAAGATCTAAGGAAGGTAATAACTTTTTTTTCTTTTATTTGTAATTATTTACAAATATCAAATTTGTCTGGTAACTTTAGAAATGTATTAAAAAAAAAAATAAGATTTAATCAATTACTTTATCCTCTTTGCCTCTTCTATCCAATCTTTTATCATTGATAATGTAGGAGGTCTTCTGAACATGTCAGGCTTTTCCTTGTCTAGCGCCATGATTTTATCGAGAGTGTTTTTCGGATTGCGCTGGGCAAATTCCTTTACAGAATCGATACCAATTTCGTTTAGGACCTCGGCATACTCCGGTCCAACGCCACCGATTCGTATTAAGTCGGCATGCTCGGCCCATTTATCAATTAACTTTTCCGATATTTTTGTTTTTCCAGCTAAATCTTTAATTCCATCTTTATCTAAACCAACAAGATTTTCAACGCTTGCAAATCCCGCCTTCTCTAACGTTTTCCCCCACTTTTTACCTATGCCCTCAATCTCAAAAATTGGGGTCCCCTTTGGACTCGTTTTCTCTTTTTTCACGTTGTTAATCTTTTTTGCTTCGTCAATCCATCCCTTAATTTGTGCAACTTCGGGCAAATTTCGTATCGTGTCAGGATTTTCCTTATCGTGAGCTACAATCTTTTCTAATGTTTTTTCTGGGCTCCGATAAGCAAGCTCCTTCGTAGAATCGATTCCAACTAAGTTTAAAACTTCTGAATATTCCGGACCAACTCCGTCGATTATCATTAATTCTGCTTGATCTTGCCACTTCTCAAGTAATTTTAGAGAGATTTTAGTGCTTTCAGCGAGTTCTTTAAGGCCACTCCACGTTATTTTAATTAAATCTTCAACGTCTGCAATACCTGCTTTTTCGAGATCTTTAGCATACTTATCGCCTACGCCTTCAATTTCTATTATTTTCATTTTCTTTACGCCTCAATTTTACCATTCTATCAATAAAAAAATATTGATATAAATCAAATATTGCTCGATTTAATAAACCTAAGTATATGACTAAAAGAAGAAATACTGAGTTCTTAGGGACGAAAATCGTCAATCTTTTTTGTTTCTTTTTGTATCATTGATTCTTCAGCGGCAAAACCCATGTAATGGGATTCCATTGCGCTTGAAATCGTCGTCAATCCTGCTTCTTCAACGGTTTTTTCTCCAAGCAATACGGAGGTGAAGGCATCCATTAGTAAGAAATCAGAACCCCCGTGGCCGCTTTCGAGATTAATTCGTGCCTTATACACCACTTCGGTGTTGCGATATCGAAAATCTGTAACCGCTATTTCCATGCCATATTCTCGGAAATAACCACGGATCGTGCCTTTTGAGCCAAAAACTCTCAGTTCCCGTCCTTCGTGTTCTGAAGTTCCGTGAACGATGAGCGTCCCCGTTTTTCCATCAGAAAAACGGAAATTTGAAATCATGTGGTCAACAACATCGTTGCCGCACTTGTAGATGCATAATCCGTATCGGCCTTCGCGCAGGGCCTTCATCTTTCCTTCAACTGTCAAGTCCGACCCTAAAAAGGGAGCTGGGAACATCTGCCAATTCAGAACGTTTTTAAGCGGTTTGATGAGATGGCTAAGAGCTTTTATAAAACCACGATGATTTAAAAGGAGATTTGAACCAAACCGCAACAATCTTTTATCTGTTTCGGTACCTATGCGAATTAATTCTTCCGCCGTGATATAAAAGCGTGGTGCATACCAAGGACATTCTTCTTCGTGTGGGCAACCATCGGTACATCTTTCGGGAGCGTCAGGGGGGGCACTCTCAGGTTTGTATAAAGACAGGTCCCCCATTGCGCTTACTTCGATAGGATTGCCCAGGTACCATTGCATTAAATCGAGATCGTGACAAGATTTTGATAGTATGAGAGGATTTGAATCTGCTTTATTTTTATAGAGACCTCTCACGAAGGAATGTCCAAAATGCCAATATGAAACGTTTTCAGAATGTTCGTAGTGAATGACCTTTCCTATCCTACCGGAATCTATGACTTCTTTCACTTTTTTCCAAAAGTGAGAGAATCGAAGCACGTGTCCTACTTGTACTAATCTACCTCTTTCTTTCGCCAGTTTTTCGATGTGTTGACACTGCTCTAATGTTGGTGCAATAGGTTTTTCAAGGAGCAAGTCGTAATCAAGCTCGAGCGCTTTAATTGCTGGTTCATAGTGCATGTGATCCTGCATTGTAATAAAAGCAACATCTGCGATCTTTCCTTGCCCTAATAATTGCTCCCAAGACTCAAACACGAGATCGTCCGGCACGTCGTGCTTTTTTTGAAACATTTTTCGCCTTTCTTCATCCGGTTCTGCAACCGCAATAAAGTTTATCCTTTCGGGGTGTTTTTCACCATAGACGCCATAAGCATCTTTTCCTCGAGATCCAGCACCTAATACTACTGCGGTAACCGGTTTAATTTCACTCATATATGGAAATTTGCTTGCTTAAATTTAAACCTTTTTTTAATGATGTCTTTACTGTGGTGTAAAGTATATATTGAAGATGTTCATATATCTTATATAGTTCCAAATGAAATTCTAACAAAGAATAGGAAAAATCGAAAAAGGTTATGTATATTGGAATTAAAGACACTTTTCAGTCCAAAAAAAATTGGCAATGTTCAAATTAAAAATAGAATCGTTCGTTCTGCCACTCAAATAGCGGGAGCAGACGACGAAGGGAAAGTTACTGACGATCTCGTTGATTTTTATACTAAGATTGCAAAAGGAGGTACCGGTTTAATAATAACAGAGATCACCTCCATAGACGAAGAGGGTAAGAGCATGAGAAGACGTCAAAAATGTTTATTTGACGATGTTTTCATTGCGGGAAATAAAAAATTGGTCGATGCCGTTCACGAATGTTCAGATGCAAAAATAGCTCCGCAACTCTCTCATGCTGGTCGTCAAGGACCGACACCTGTAGCACCTTCAGAATATACTCATAAATACAACAAGAAAGTCGCTCGAGTATTAACTACTGAAGACATTGAAGGAGTCGTTAAAAATTTCGCGGACGCCGGACGTAGAGCGTATGAGAGCGGTTACGACATGATACAGCTGCAAGCAGCTCACGGATGGCTACTTTCTTCATTCCTTTCTCCATATCTTAACAAGAGAACCGACGAGTATGGTGAGTCCGTTGAAGGACGGACGAAGATTTTGGTCGATATTTACAATCAAACGAGAGATCAGGTCGGGAAAGAATTCCCCATTTTCCTTAAATTACAGACCATCGATTTCGTCCCGGGGGGATTGACCTTAGATGATGCTGAACAAATAACGAAGATTCTCATTGATACCGGTTACGACTCCATTGAACCCGCGGGAGGATCATCAGACACTATCCTTGACCCCGCATATCCCACGTACCCATTTGCGAAAGTTGAATCGGCGGAAGGTGAGAATTACTTCCTCGACTCCGTGAAGAGAGTAAAACCGTACATGAAGGATCGTCCTGTAATCTTGATGGGAGGAGTGAGAAATCCAGAAATTGTTGAAAAGCTTCTACAAGATGGAGCGATAGATTTCATCTCAATGAGTAGACCCTTAATTTGGGAACCTGATCTCCCAAATCGATGGGAAAGCGGTGATAGCTCTCCTCCGCTCTGTACTAGCTGCAATCAATGCCTGATGACTTCGAGAGGAGGAATCATCCAATGCCCACTCAAGAAAAAGGCAGAAAGAAAGAAAAAAAGGGAACAACAAAAATAAGGTCAATAATTTAAAACTTCAAGCGTTTAAAGTCTTTAACATTTTTTTTTGGTTTTTATACAATTTGATAAATTCAGCAAATAACTTGTCGTATATCTCTCTGTTTTCTGGATTTGGTTTATAGGTCTTCTCAACTTTGACCAAAGGAATTGCTTCTGATAAGTTGTTTAATACACCTAAACCGACGAGGGCCACGATGGCTGATCCCTTGGTACTTCCCAAGCTGGGATCTTCCATTTGATTGATATTTCGATCAAGAACATCTGCAATTATCTGGCACCAAAAGTCTGATTTGGCACCTCCCCCTATGAAATTGATTGTTTCGTTTTTAGCTGATAATTTCTCCACGAATTGTAAAGACCATTTTAGATTATATGCAACACCTTCGAGTACAGATCTTAGCATGTCAGATCTGTCGTGTGCGATAAAAAGATTGAAAAAACCTCCTCTGGCATTTGGATCATTAATAGGGCTCCTTTCGCCGAACATCCATGGGCCAAAGAGCAGGTTGCTTGCTCCAGGTTCGGATTTTAATGCGATTTCGGTTAATTTATCGTATATTTCATTGCTATTTTCGCCGTACTTGCTTATTTCATCCTTAAACATTTGTTCTTTAATCCAGTCCAAGCATGCTGCTCCAGTTTCTTGTTTAGAAATACAAAGATAATTATCCTCAGTGCTTACTGGCCCAACATAATGAAAAATATCTTTTTTCCTGTGATAAACGTGTGCTGCAACCCAAGCTGCCGTTCCAATATTGATATGAATTTGATTTTCATCAATTGCCCCAGAACCTATGGAAGCGGCCATCCAGTCAACAGATCCTACAAAAACAGGAATTTTGGGTTTTATGCCAAGTTCTTGAGCCGCTTCTGGTGTCAAATTACCAGCTACTTCTGTTGATTTTTTGATTTCGGGAAGCTTATTTCTATCAATCTTGAACTTTTTTAATAATTTATCTGACCAATCAAACACCTCAGGGTTAGTGTCCATTAACCAACTCGAGTGACCAAGGCAACGGCTTACAATAGCTTTTTTCGTGCATTTAAAAATTACAAAATCTTTCACGTTAAGAAATTTATAGGTTTTATCGTATATTTCAGGCTTGTTCTTTTTTATCCAGAGGATGTGGGAAATAGGATCTTTTCCAGTTGAGCTTGGAGCGCCCCCAGTGATCTTGAGATGCCTAAGCAATCTTCTAGCGCCATAACCGCTGATCTTGATAACCCCTCTAAACGCTTTCTGGATTAGAGGGCCAGCCCTAGTATCTAACCAATTGATACTTCTCATCAAAGGATTCCCATGTTCATCGATTGGAATCGTGCAATTTCCTTGCGTGTCGAAGATCATTCCTTGGATATTATCAGGAGATATGCCAGTTTCTTGAAGCAATTTCTTGGTATTTTTTATGACGGAATTCCAATAATCGCTTGCGTCTTGTTCGGCCCATCCTGGTTTCGGGTAATAAATCGGATAATCGGTTTTAGCCTGAGCAATAAGATTTAATTTAAAATCGTAAAGAGCGGTTTTATTTCCAGAGGTTCCTAAATCGTGAGTTAGAATGTATTTATTATTCATCAATATCAACAAAAAATAATTTATGTAAGTAATAAGTTAAAATGCTAAATAAATTGAATAGTAATATTGATATAAGCTTAATACATAATATTACTATAATGAACTTACTTAGCATTTAGCATACACTTGCGAAGTTCAAAACATAAAAACTAAAAAAACTTTAAGTGAGATATAAAAATGGAAGCGTTACAATCAATTTCGGAACTTAAAATTCAAACTGATAAAATATATTATGATAAAAAGTCTAAAGTTTTAGTTGTTGAACTCCCCGGATTCACGTTTATTGGCAATTACAACAAGAATACGAGAATTAGTTTGATTTTAAACGACATTCATAAAGTATTAGAAGAAAAGGGAATCAAGATAGACAGAAATGATGTAGATATCGTTGACGCAAGCACGCTCATGAACATCCACGGTAACACGAAATTAAAGAAATTGCCCTTGATTGATAAAAAAGAAGTTGAAGAAGAGGGCGAAAAGAAACGAAAGAAAGAAAAAGAGAAACCAGCTGCGAAAGAAAAAGAATCGCAATTTAAAGTATCTACCGCAAAGAAAAAACGAAAAGGAAAGGCAGATATGGATGTTGCAGACATGGAATATGATGCACCCTTAAAAAGAATGGAAGAACCAATATTAGATTCATTCGAAGAAGCGGAGGAAGAAGCTGTTGAAGATGTGGAATTGCTCGCAGCATTGGAAAAAAAGAAATATTCTGAATCACCTCCACCCGCCCCTTCACCTCCTCCTGCCGAAGCACCAGCAGCAGGCGGCGGCCCTCCACCAGCGCCAGGCGGAGCTCCATCGGGTCCTCCCGCAAGAGCCAAGGCATCGAGACCAATGGCACCACCACCGCCTCCTTCTCCAGCACCAACAACTACTAATGAAGGTGGCGAAACAATGAAATCATTAAGGGATGAGATGTTTACTGAGCTTGATGGATTGAAGGATGAGATGAAATCGGAAGACGCCGACGACTTGAGCGGTTTTGGAGCCTTTACGCCTCCCAAACAATACGAGTACAAAATAAACATGGGGCTTCAATACTATTCCGTGATGATGGAAAAAAGGAGTTACTTGTTTTATGTATATTTTTCCCACCAGGTACTTCGAATCGCAGACGAAGAGGGTAAAACAGTCTATACAACTACCGTTAAAATAGTTACTAAGAAGAAAGAACCTCCCGTGATGGATCTCAGGATTGAAGGTGAAGGTTTTGAGGTACATCCATTAAGTGGTAAAGTAGAAGTATCAAAAAGTGCTGTTAATCCCCCAGTAATGATTTTCAGCATAATGCCGACCAAATCTAACAGATTAAAGAAAATAAAAGAGAGCGAACGAAGATTTATAAATGTATTCATCGATTTTGAAGGTGCTACTATTAGCCACACAATTCTCTCAGTAATCGTGCAGCCAAAGCATTTTCGCATGAACTTAGGACCAATTCACTTTAACATGAACAAAGGTACGGCTATAACCGTATCAATAATCTCGATTGCAATTTCGGTATTGCTGTTATTATATTCGATACTGACACTTGACATTACAGATATAACAGGCGCAGATATAATCACCGGAATCGTGCCACAGATAGGCTCGTTTTTATTTGTTGGCTTCTTTCTTTATACAGTTATTCAAGGCGTGTATCCGATAAAGCAGCAATTTGAAGGTTTATTAAATTTCGACAAGGACACTTCTATTACAAAATAAGCTTTTTTTTCCTTTTTTTTATTTATATCGAACTATTTTGCCATGTTATTCCAAAATTGTTTTTTAAGTCTACTCAGTTCAGCATCTTTTAGTTTTAAAAGAAATATATCTCTTTTAGCAATGATCGGATGTTCATTAATTTCTAATACTTCTATTAATCCCGCATTTCTTGCTTTTAGTGCGATCGTTTCGCTAAGGATAGAGATGTATTTCGAATCACTTACAGCAGAAATAATAGAATCGTTATCATTCATTTCTAACTTTTGAACCAACTGTTTATATTCTGGAAATTGATTCTTAATTAGATTTCGTGTTCCAGAGCCTTCCTCTCTACTTATAAGGGGAAAATGAACTAGATCGCTAAAACTTACTTGTATTTTTCCATTTTTTATTAAAGTACTATCCATAGAGCATATAAAAACTAGTCTATCCTCCCCAATTTTAATAGCATCAAAGTCATTTTTATCTTGATTCATAAAGCTCCCGATTCCAGCAAAATCAGCATTCTTATTTAGTAAAATATTCAATGATTTCTGAGAATTATTGATTAATATCTTGAAATGGACGGATGGATTCTTTTCTCTGAAGTTGGCTATGTACTTTGGTAAAATGTGAGAGCCCGGTAATGTTGATGCTGTTATTATTATCTCTTCCTGATGATCTTTTGAGTATTCAGAGAGCTCCTGTTCACAGGTATCCATTAAATCTATGATTTTCGTTGCGTGATCTAAGAATATAATCCCTTCCTTTGTCAAGTTGAATGTACGGGTTGTTCTATCGATCAGTTTCACGCCAAAATATTTTTCTATTTGAGAAATACGATTTGACAGCGTGCTTTGAGATATCTCTAGATCATTGGCTAATTTCGAAAAACTCTTAACTTCGGTAAGCTTGATAAATGTTCTAATAAAATTAATATTCATTTTGCGTCATGTTTCAAGTAAATTCTCGATTCCAAGCTATAAGTAGTAACCTTATAACATAAATATATCGATAATTTAGATAAATGGATACGAAATCTTTAATTAATATAATGAAAAATAAACTTTTTTTGTCATCTTTCGCTTTTCTATCCATGAACAACAACATTATGCAAAAAAAATCCATGCATTTTTTAAATGATTTTCTAAATCCTCAATCTATTGCGATTTTAGGAGCAAACAACCAATATACGACGTTTGGAACTTTTTTACTGATGAATATTATTTCAAATGGGTATAAACGCAATATATATCCCATTCATCTAAAATTGGATAAAGTTTTAGGTCGTAAGGCATATAAAAACATTGCTGACGTTCCAGAAGTGCCAGACCTCGTTATAATTGTTTTACCACCTAAAATCGTGCCCCAAGTCTTTAGAGAATGCGGGGAAAAAGGCGTGAAAAATATGGTTGTAATCTCAGGAGGTTTCAGGGAAGTTACTGGCTACAAGGAAAATAACTTAACTGAAGAAATTTGCGAAATTGCAAAAAACTACGGAATGAGGTTTACTGGACCTAACTGTTTTGGTTTCTACAACGCTTGGATTGACCCTGCTAACGGACAAATATTTAACATGATGGTCTTTGCTAAGCAAAGAAAACCAGGTAAATTTTCGCTAGCCTCGCAAAGCGGAACCATGACGAGTCATATATTTGGCGATGTTGAGAATCATGACGTTGATATTGGAAAAACGATTTCTGTTGGAAACGAAGCAAATATGGATCTCGTGGACTTCTTGGAATATTTTAAAGAAGACGAGAATACCAATGCAATTGGACTTTACATTGAGGAAATAAAAAGAGGTCAGAAATTCATAGAAGTGGCAAAGGAAATCACGCCTAAAAAACCGATCGTTGCAATTTATGCGGGTGGATCTGGAGCAGCGAATCGAGCAATTGGGAGTCATACCGGCTCAATGGCAGGGAATTCCAAGATATTTGACGCCATGGTCAAGGAAACGGGAATAATCAAGACACCCTATGTCCAAGAATTTTTGGATTTAGCGGGAATACTGTCAAAAGACGAGGTAATTTACCCGAAAGGAAACCGACTTGGAATTATCACGAATTCTGGGGGCCCTGGAGCGATGATTGCCAACAATGCCGAAAGAAAAGGATTAATCGTGCCAGAGCTATCATCCAAACTTCAAGATAAGTTCGGTAAAATGATGGCCCATACTGCGAGCTATAAAAATCCCATAGACCTCACATTTGACATGAATATCTTTAATTTGTACGTGAATATTCCAAAAACATTAATGAGATCTGGAGAAGTTGACGCCATTATAATATATGGGATTTTTGGGTTTAAAGAGAGGTTGAGTTTTATAGACGAGAGTTCTGAAGTTGGAAAATACATTGAAATGCCAGAGCAAATGAATGAAAACGATCTTAATAACATGGACAAGCTTTTCATAGAACCAATAATGAAAGTCTCAAAAAAACACTCGATCCCTATATTTTACATTAATCCTGAAAGCTACGCAAACGAATGGTCAAATACAATAAGAGGCTACGGTGCAAATGTCTTTAAGTTATGGGATAGGCCCGTTAATGCTTTAGCAAAGCTCTGCGAGTACGCAGAATACCGCCGAACTCATTCTTAAAGCAATTTATTATTTTCTATTTATCGAGTTTTTCAATAAATTATTACGAAAAAGTTAATATATAATACTATACTATTTTTTATATGTCTGAAAAGAAAAAAATTTTCACCATAGTAATTGCCGATGCTCCTTATACAAAAGAAAGACCTTATACAATGCTCAGATTTGCCTATACGGCTTTATTAGAGGGACACAAAGTTAATATTTTTCTAGTGGAAGACGGTATATTTGTAGGAAAGCAAAATCAAGACCCAACTACTTATGATAATGTTGGAAAATGGATGAAAGATGTACTCGAAGAAAAAGCAAATGTGAAAGCTTGTGGGGTATGCATGAAAGCTCGAGGTTTAAGTGAAGACGAGTTATTTAATGGTATAGAAAAGACCACGATGAATGGTTTTCTTGAGATGACCGTGGAAGCAGATACTATTTTATTTAGCTAAATATTACTAAAGAGGTATTTTTGAATGACAGAAACGCACACTTTAGATTGTTCAGGATTGGTTTGTCCTCAACCAGTTGCAAAAACTAAGAAATTGCTCAATTCAATAAAATCAGGAGATATTATTGAAATTTCAGGAGATTTTTGCGAAGCCGGGGAAAATATCAAGCGGTTTGTGAAAAATCACGGTGGAAAAGTCTTAGAAATGAAAACTGAAGGGCAAAATTACTATTTAAAAGTCCAAAAAATATAATTGTTTTTCTAATATTAGTTATTATTCGATATAATCGATAAGTAAAATCGATAAATTTAATATATGCTTATTCTTTTCAAAATTAATTAAATACTTTTATCGATGAAAAAATGGTTGAAACTGAAAAGCCTAATTGGAGGCCCATGTGGGAAATATTAGGCATTGATATGGAAAAACACGACATGCTGTTAGGAGCCTTACCAGAGATTTATAAAGATATTTACATTGATGCTCAAAAGAATCGTCCTGAAGCTATGGGCTTCTTTGAATTTGTCGTGGGAGACATTCACGGTATTCGCGTGAGTGAACTTGTGAAAGCTCAAGAAGAAGGAAAAAAAGTGATAGCCACTTTCTGTTTATATATTCCTGATGAAATAATTTTTGCATTAGATGCTATAGGAGTAGGTTTGTGTGGGGGAACTAATTTCTCTAATTACGCGTCAGAGGGATTATTACCAGCAAACACTTGTGCTTTGATACAATCCTCGTTAGGTTTTGGTTTGGGAAACATTTGCCCATATTATGCATCTGCAGATCTCATAATTGGTGAAACTACATGTGATGGCAAGAAAAAATGCTGGGAGATCCTAGGAAAACATAAGAATGTTTACGTGGTGGAGACTCCACAGTGTAAAGATAGGCCACAAGCTCGAACACATTTTATTGATGAATTAAAAGCATTAATATTAAAGCTTGAAGCTATTACTGGTAATAAATTGACTGTTGATAATTTAAAAAACGCAATGAAAAAAATTCAGAATAAACGGACTCAGATTAGAAGGGTGTATGATGCTCGTAAGAATAATCCCGTTCCTATTTCTGGAAAGGATGCTTTACTAATTTCTCAGATCGCATTTTACGACGACCCAGATCGTCAAATACAAATGGTTGGGAAGTTAGCTGACGAATTAGAGCAAAGAGTAAAGGATGGTGTTGGGGTAATTAGCAAGGGCTCAAAACGAATATTAATTAGTGGCACTCCAATGGCAATCCCTAACTGGAAATTGCATCATTTAGTCGAATCAAAAGGCGCAGCGATTGTTGCAGAGGAGACATGCACGGGAACCAGGTATTTCGAATCAGACTATGAGATTAAAGGTGATACGATTAATGAACTCATAGAAGTTCTCGCTGATAGGTATATGGGGATAAACTGTGCTTGTTATACACCAAATACAGGTCGAAGAGAAGATATTCTTCGTCAAGTAAATGAATATAAAGCAGATGGAGTGATTTTATACACTTTATCGTTCTGTCAACCATATGACATTGAAGCAATTGGTTTGGAAAAAGCTCTAAAAGAAGAAGGGATTCCCGTTCTTTCTTTAAATACGGATTACACTTCTGACGATGAAGGACAATTAAACACTAGGATTGAAGCATTCTTAGAAATGCTATAATTTCATAAATTGCTATATATTTTTTTTTATATTTCTACACTAAAATTTTAAAAAAAGAAGTAAAAAAAAATATTAATAAAATCTATACTTCATTATTGACACATTATTAATCGTCGTCTTCCTTGGCTTCCTTGATGCCTTTCTTTATACCTTTCTTTACGCTTCCAGATTTAACCGTCTTCTTTACGGCTTTTCCGGCAGCTTCACTACCTGTTGCTTGCTCTACTATATTACCCAAGCCTTTAGCAGCGGCTTTTTTTAATTTTTTTCCTAAACCACCCATATTAATCACTCCTGTTATTGTATTGAAATAAATAAATTATTTTTAAATCATTTATAAAGAAATAATCTAAGTTCACTGTAATAAATGTATTGCAAAAAGAATTATGTGATTCTTCAATCACAAATAATAAAAATAAATGGAAAGATATTTTAAAAACCGATTTTCAAAAGATTTTTAGAATTTAGGAATCCACTTTGCTTCCGCTTCGAACATTTCATCAACCATTTCACGGATTTGGGTTGTTGAACAAACGCTAGCGGTGTTTGGGTCGAGCAGTACTGCATGATAAATCTTTTCTCGATCCATTTCAAGGACGCCTTCAACTGCAGCTTTTTGTACCATGATAAGGGAAGTACAGAGTGCTTGGCACACGGTTGGCAAGACAATTCCTCCTTGTGGATGTAGACCATGGTTATCGGCGAAGATTGGAACTTCCACGCAACATCCTTTAGGAAGGTTAGTAATAAGACCTCCTTCCTTATTGATCACATTTCCGTTGAATCCAAAAGGGATATTAGTTTCCATTGCGTTTATGATGTATGGACCGTATTCTCCCGTAGGTACTTTCTTGAAGGGAAGTTTTTGTTTTTTCATTGCCCTTGTTAAACTTTTCTCGAATTTCCCTTGCAACTTAACTTGCATTAAATAATCGGCAGCTTGTTCCATCATGCCTGTGAGACGACCACCAAATTTTTCTAGAAAATCAGGAAGCTTACGATAATAAGGTGCGTATTCGCTAGTATGTCGAGTTTCCTCCGTCATAAAATATCCGCCGACTGCTTTCATTAAATCTATGCGTACAGCATCAGATTTTACTTTCTCCGGATCTTCTTCAAGAGCCTTGTAAATCAAGGGGTACGAATCTTGCCACGTGGCATTCGGATTAGCTGAATCTTTATACCATGTTTCGAGGAACCAAGCCATGTGATTTATACCTGCACAGAAAAAACTAAATTCTTCACGCTTTACTCCAGCCCAACGTCTAAGTACTTCTGCCGTTCCTTGGACTCCGTGACATAAACCAACCGTGGAATCCGGAACTATCGAGTTGCAATACCATGTATTCATAGCCATTGGATTGGCGTAATTCAAGAGCAAAGGTTTTATACCGTCTTTATCGGCGTTGTGCCCAACCTCTTGTATATCTTCTAGAATGGATTTAAGCGCGCTGGTAGCACGGAGGAAACGAAAGACACCTCCAGGACCGACAGTGTCCCCTACCGCTTGAGTAACTCCGTATTTAAAAGGAATTTCAACATCTAACTTAAACGCATCGAGTCCGCCAACATGGATGGAGTCAATCACGTATTTCGCATCTTCAATTGCTTTCCTTTGATTTGTTGTCTTTTCAATGGTTATGTCTTTATCGTCGAAATAATCTTCCTTGTATTTCTTTGTGTACCGAAACATTAAATCCAATCTCTCGGCGTGAATATCTTCAAGACAAAGAATCGTGTTTTTTTGGAGCGCTGGAAACATTAGGAGATCTGTAAGCAAGTTCTTTCCAAAAACGAGTGATCCCGCTCCAATGAAAGTAATTTTCACCATAATAATGTATTTAATACAAAGATATTTTTATAACTTTCAATTTGCTCATGACAAGCTGTTAGATTTTATAGTTTATGCCTCTATCGACTAATTTCTTCAAGATAGATTTTGATTTAGCGTCTAGCTTGTTTATAATCGGATTGCTAAATAGATATATTTGTTGAAGTGAGGGCAGTTCACAAATAGATTCAGGAAGGGATTTTAAATTATTGTTATTTAACCAAAGAACCTTGAGAGAATCCAAGTTTCGTATGGTTGCGGGAATTCTTGTTAATTTGTTATGGCTCAAATCGAGATTTTGAAGCGATTTTAGGTTAGTTAGAGCATCAGGGAAAGATTTCAAATGATTAAAACTTAATCCTAATATTTTTAGAGCCTTTAACTGTCTTATTGCGTCAGGTATTTTATTTAAATTATTGCCCCATATCGATAATATTTTCAAAGAGGAGAGGCTTTTAATCGTTTCGGGGAGTTTTTGTAATGAATTATGGTCCAAAAACAACTCTTCAAGCGATTTGAGTTCTCCAATGGATTCAGGGAGAGCTTTGAGCTGATTATTCTCTAAATACAAGCTTTTCAGTTTTTCAAGTTGGCCAATTTCTTCAGGGAGATTTCGAAGCGTGTTTTCCTCTAAATATAAGCGCTCCAATGAGGTTAAATTCTGAATTGAATCGGGGATATTTGTCAAGCGGCATTTATTAAGCGCTAATGCGTGAACTCCTTGATTTTCGATTGAAAATCCCATGTGCGTTTTCCTATTAATCGTGTCTAGCTTCTTTAATCGAGTTGTTAATAACGTTTTAGAGTTTCGGACGTTCTCGGTGATGAGATCCACTAAGGTTTTTAATTCCGTGTTGAAAATAACATCCCTGTACGTTCTTTTAAACTCGTTAGCAATCATTTTCTTCAAGGATTCGTGCAAAACTTCTAATTCTTCCTCGTTTAAATATTCGAGGTAATTTTCCTGAATCAAATAAGTAATGACGCCTTTATAACCGCTCACCATTCTTAGGGCAATTTCATCTTTAAAAACGCGCCTTGCCATTGGATCCCCAACATCTGTCAGTTTTTTCAATAGCGGAAAAGCTAAATTGCTGTGAAGCAAGCGCGTGTCGTATTGATTTTCAACCCAGGTTTGTAAATTCGAACAGTGTCCCCAAAATTCCATCTCTATAGGTACATTCTGATAAAAACGCCCTTCTTCCAAGGAATGATCTAATTTATCGCTCACTTCGTCAATCGAGTTAATATCGTCAAAATCTTTAATTTTATTAATTGGGATATCAATTAAAAGGTATTTACAGTGTAAAAACTTTTTATCATTGATATAAATGATTGTCTTGCCCTTTTCAAGCTTGAGCGTTATGAAATCATTAACTTTAAACTCTTCTGTAGGCGATTCCTTGCTTAACACCTTATTACCTCGTATTACTCCCTATTATTACCTATATCACTAGAGAAAAACCGGTTATTTATTTGTTCTTTTTAGTAGTTTTGTTAGTGTTAGGCGATAGACAAGTTAGGAACAAAAAATTAGACATAAGAATCAACAATAGATTATAATTATTTAAATAACTTTCTCTAAATAATATCATCTAAATTTTATATTATATAGTAAAAAAGTGAGTACATTAAAATGACAACAGAAGAACAAATTGAGTATAAATCCTATTACACGGGAATATTTGCCATTAATTATCTCTTTCAAGGAATGGTAACCAGCGTTTTTGCTGTAATTGTGCCAATTCATTTACTAATAAATTTTATTTCTGTGATTGATGTTAATCAAATAACTAGTATTGCTACAATTATCATGATCCCTTGGGCAATAAAGATATTTTTTGGGATTCTAACTGACAAATATGGAATTAAAAACTTCGGAAGGAGGAAGCCTTGGATAATTGGACCTGTTTGCATGGCAGGATTAGGGTGGATCGTACTTGGAATTCCTGGCCTAATGGGCCTCGGTAATCCAATAACAATCTTCTTGATTGCAGGTTTCATAATTGCCACG
>Ga0180433_10004101_pt1 | contig 20683 bp, 18 predicted proteins | sample SS_ome_8_FD_132980 | JGI IMG/M metagenome (GOLD analysis project Ga0180433, IMG submission 132980) | Hypersaline lake sediment archaeal communities from the Salton Sea, California, USA - SS_1_D_1 metaG | ecosystem: Environmental > Aquatic > Non-marine Saline and Alkaline > Hypersaline >... | reverse complement strand
TATAATGTCACGAGGATCTTCAATCAACTGATAATCAAGTTCAGAAATATGAATAAGTCCTTCAATGTTATCAAATTTAACGAAAGCACCAAAATCTACTATACCAGTAATTGTTCCTTCAATAACATCGCCAACTTTATATTTCTGGATGGTTTCTTTAAGTTCCTTTTCTTGAGTAGCTTTTTCTGAAACAATGAGCTTTTCTTCGTCTGGATCCAAGCTAATTATTTTTACTTCCAAGGACTGGTTTACTAATTTTTGGAGCGCTTGAAGAATTTTTTGAGTATCTCCTCCTTCTACCCGGGGATAATTTTTACTAGATAATTGAGATACTGGCATAAAAGCTTGAAAGCCCTTAAGGTCAAGAATAAGACCTCCTTTATTTGCCTTTAATACTTTCGCTTCAACAACGCTTTTTTCTTCCATTACTCTTTTAAGGTCTTCCCATCCTCGTTCAGAGCCCGCCTCTTTTAGTGAAACTTCCACATAACCATCTTCGTTTTCCATATCAATAATTTTAACTGCTATTTTATTGCCTTTCTTTATTTGTTTAAGATATTCTGGTTTTTCTTTTAATTCTTTAGGTATAACGATTCCTGTTTTAAAAGCATCTAAATCAATAAATAATCCGTTTTTATCAAAACCAACAACTGTTCCTTCAACAATATCGCCTACCTTAGGAATTTTTAGGAAGGTTTTAAGAAATATATTTTTAATTGTATCGTCTTTTGTTTTTGGCATGTTCGGTATATAATACAGTATATTTATAAGTTTTAGCTAATAATATTTTATGTCCTTAAAATAGATTAGCAAAACATATATAAAAAGTATAGACCAATAAAAAAAAATTGTCAATTGTTTTAAAATTTGTTAAAATAAATAGCAGTGGACAATGAACAGCGAACCTGCCTACCGGCAGGCAGGCAATGAACAATGAACAGTTACTTGTTACTTGTTAGTTGTTAGTTGTTACTTCTTAGTTGTTAGTTAAATTATGAAAATTACTTGGCATGGACAATCTTGTTTTAAGATAATTACCAAAGAGACTACAATTGTCACTGATCCATTTGGTAAAGAAATTGGTTTAAAACCGCTTCATTGCGAAGCCGGGATTGTTACTGTGTCCCATGATCATCCTGACCATAATAATGTTTCCTCATTGAGAGGGAACCCTTTTGTTTTAGATGGACCCGGAGAATACGAACTAAAGAAAACCGCGATTCGGGGAATTAATTCTTTTCACGATACAAAAGAAGGAAAGGAAAGGGGGGTAAACACTATATTTATTATAGAGGCCGAAGGTCTAATTATTTGTCACTTAGGCGATCTTGGACAAAAAGAACTAAGCAGTGACCAATTAGACAAAATAGGCGATATTGATATTTTAATGATTCCAGTGGGAGGAATATATACAATTGATGGAGAAAGAGCTGTAGCGATTATTAACCAAATTGAACCACGAATAGTTATTCCTATGCATTATAAGATTCCTAAATTAAATATTCAATTGAAAACCATAGATCCTTTTCTTAAAGAAATAGCCATAAAGGCAGAAACAGTAGAGCAGTTAGTTATTAAAAAGGGCGACTTGCCAAAAGAAGATACAAAATTAGTGGTTATGAAAGCGGCTTAATCTAATAAACTTAATAATTATATTTATGAGTTTTTTGGATAAAATTCAAGATAAACCCTATTATATTAGAGTTCAGATTTTATGGATATCTGTTATTTTAACTATGATAATAATAATTAGCGCTTGGTTGTTGTACCTTCAATCTAATATTCTTTCTTCGGAGGGACAGGAAAAAAAATCAGTAGAATCTCAAAAAGATCAAATCCCCTCCCTTTTTAGTTCTATCAAAAATGATTTTTTTCTTCTAAAAAATAAATTACAAGCTGGAATTAAGGGTTTTTCTGGAACTAATGAAGATAAGGGTTTTGAAGTTCAAATTATAAAACCCAACCAATTACCTTATTAGTGATTAACTCGAAATTTAAATCAAAATGGAAAACGATATTCCTCAAAAAGATAATATAGGAAAAATAAAATCTCAAGAAATAACCGAGGAAATGAGAGAATCATATTTAGATTACGCAATGAGCGTGATTATTTCTCGCGCTCTACCCGATGTTCGCGATGGTTTAAAACCAGTGCAACGCAGAATACTTTATGCTATGAACGAAATGGGCTTGGGGGCAGGGGCCAAATATAGAAAATCTGCCAATATTACCGGTATAACTATGGCTCACTATCATCCTCACGGAGACCAGGCGATTTATGATACCTTGGCTAGAATGGCCCAGGGTTTTTCTTTAAGATATCCTTTAATTGATGGTCAGGGAAACTGGGGAAGTGTTGACGGAGATGCACCTGCAGCCCAAAGATATACCGAAGCAAAGCTTTCAAAAATTGGTGAAGAAATGTTGAATGATATAAATAAAGAAACCGTAGATTTTATTGATAATTATGACGGGACAAGAAACGAACCACTGGTTCTTCCTGCGCCGGTTCCCAATCTTTTACTTAATGGAACTTTAGGTATTGCCGTTGGAATGGCGACCAACATACCTCCGCATAATTTGTCAGAAATTATAGATGCTTGTGTTCACCTTATTGATAATCCAAAATCTACCGTAGAGGACTTACTTCAATTTGTTAAGGGGCCGGATTTTCCTACCGGAGGAGCGATTTATGGTCTTAAGGATATTGTTCAGGCCTACGCTCTGGGAAAGGGCCCGATAGTTACTCGCGCTGAAGCAGAAATAGTGGAAGATAAAAAAGGTTATCCAAGAATAGTTATCACTGAACTGACTTATCAGACAAACAAAGCAACCTTGCTTGAAAAAATTGCCGGACTTATAAAAGACGAAAGAATTAAGGGAATTAAAAACATTAGAGATGAATCCGATAAAGAAGGAATTAGAGTCGTGATTGATCTAAAGAAGGATGCGCAGCCTAAAAAGGTTTTAAACAAACTTTTCAAATTTACAGATTTACAGAAATCTTTTCATTTAAATATGTTGGCATTGGTTGACGGTATTCAACCACAAGTCCTTTCCCTAAAAACCTTATTAAGCCATTATATTACCCACAGACAAAATGTAATTATTCGCAGAACCAAATATGATTTAAATAGGACCAGGGAGCGCATTCATATTTTGGAAGGATTAAGTAGGGCGCTTAATCAAATAAATAAGATTATTTCTACTATAAAGCAATCTAAGACTAAGGAAATCGCTCATAAAAACTTAAGAACGAAATTTAGGCTTAGTAGTATTCAGGCCACAGCTATTTTAGAAATGAAACTCCAAACACTCGCTGGTTTGGAACGACAAAAAATTATTGACGAACTTAAGGAAAAGAAAAAAATAGCTCAAGAATTGGAAGCAATATTAAAAAGCCCCAAAAAAGTTCAGAGATTGACTAAAAAAGAGATGTTGGAAATAAAAGATAAGTATGGGGACGAACGTAAGACCAAAACTCACAAATCAGGCGTTGGAGAGTTTAAGGAAATAGATTTAGTTCCCGAAGAAGAAACAATAGTCACAGTAACTAAGGGAGGATATATTAAGAGGGTTAGTCCGAAGACTTATCGCGTTCAAAAACGCGGAGGAAAAGGCATTGTGGGCATAAAAACACGGGAAGACGATTTTGTTCAACATTTTTTTCAATGTTCAACTCACGATGACCTTCTTTTCTTTACTAATCAGGGGCGTGTTTTTCAAACTAAGGCCTATGAAGTTCCTGAATCAAGTAGAGTTTCTCGAGGCAAAGCCATTGTTAATATTTTAGGTATTTCTTCACAAGATAAAATTAATGCCGTAGTTCCTTTAAGGAAGCAAAACAATGTTAAGTTTTTGTCAATGGTAACTGAAAAAGGTATAATTAAAAAGACAGCGGTTGACAAGTTTGAAAATATCCGAAAAAGCGGACTTATTGCGATAAAAGTTGATAAGGACGATGATTTGAAGTGGGTAAAAACTACAAATGGCAATAATGATATTATTATAGTAACTCAGGCGGGCCAATCCATAAGATTTTCAGAAAAAGATCTAAGGTCAATGGGAAGAGGCGCTCGTGGAGTAAGAGGTATTAGGTTAAAGAAAGGTGATAAGATAATAGGAATGGGAGTAATAGATTCTCAAACACAGCAGAAAAAAACGGAATTGGACTTGCTTATTATAACCGAAAAGGGTTATGGAAAAAGAACCGCTCTTAATAACTATAAGCGTCAAGGCAGGGGAGGTTCAGGAATTAAAACAGCAAAAATTACTGATAAGACCGGTCCCATAGTTGCTGTTCGCATTATTGATCCGGAACAAGAGGACTTAATTGCAATTTCGTTAAAAGGACAAGTTATTAGAACTCCACTAAAAAATATTTCCAAGTTGGGACGAGCTACTCAAGGTGTTCGCATTATGAGATTAGAGGAAAAGGATAGGGTTGCTTCAGTGGCGTGCGTATAGATTAACCATCAACTATCAACAATTAACTATCAACAATTAACCATCAACTATCAACTATTAACTATTAACTATCAACTATCAACAATTAACTATCAACTATCAACAATTAACTATTAACTATCAACTATCAACAATTAACAATTAACTATTAACTATTAATCTGCCTACCGGCAGACAGGCAATTAACAACTAACTATGGCAAAAGGAACTGGTGGTTTTTTAAGCCCCGATAAAATAGTTCAAGAATTTGGTATTCAAGAAGGCATGCGTGCCGCTGATTTTGGTTGCGGTGCGGGATATTTTACAATTTCTTTAGCCAAATCAATTGGCGAGAAAGGGAAGGTTTATGCTGTTGACGTTTTACAAACAGCGCTTGAATCTGTCAGAAGCAGCGCAAAAGATCAGGGATTACTTAATATAGAAACCATGCGGGCTAATTTAGAGGTTTCAGGAGGTTCAAAGTTAGAAGATGAATCATTAGATATTGTTTTATTAGCGAATATTTTATTTCAATCTCCTAAAAAAAATAATATAATTAAAGAAGCAAATAGAGTTTTAAAAAAGGGTGGGAAAATGATTGTTATAGAATGGCAGAAGAATCAGCCATTGGGCCCACCCGAAAAACTTATTGTGGAAAAAGAATTAATAAAGGAAATAGCTGAAAAACAAAAACTTAAATTTGAAAAAGATATTCCTGCTGGGGAACATCATTGGGGCGCGATATTTGTAAAATAGAAGCAGATAAATGCGGTTAGGCCTTGAAAATAACTTGGCCTAATTACGCAGAAAAACGTAGAAATTCTGCGTAGATCAGCGTTATTATCAGCGTGAATTTGCTTCTACTAAATTGGACAGAAGAAAACTTTTAATAATTGCGGCAATTATAATTGTTTTTATAATCCTGATTTTAATTTTTGGTTTAAGAACAGATAAGAAACCCAAGCCAATAACCTTAGAGTTTTGGAGTGTGTATGATGATAGGGTTAATTATTCTGAAGCAATAGAAGAATATCAAAAAGCCAATAAGCACGTTACTATAAAATACGAAAAAAAATCATTTACCGAGTACGAACAAGAATTAATTAACGCTTTAGCAGCTGGTGAAGGGCCGGATATATTTACTATTCATCATACCTGGCTTTCAAAACATGAGGATAAAATTTCTCCTATGCCCCAAGAAGGAGAAGAATTTTATTCTGCCAAGATTTTTAAAGATACTTTTGTTGATGTCGCCTACCAAGATCTTGTGAAGAATGAAAGAATTTATGGCTTGCCCATGTATGTTGACACTTTAGCCCTATATTATAATAAAGATTTTTTTAATAGCGCTGGTATTCCCTCCGTTCCAGAGACCTGGGATGAATTTTTAAATGATGTTGAGGTGTTAACCACTAAAGATTCGGGGGGAAATATTAAACGGGCTGGCGCGGCGATTGGCACAGCAGAAAACGTTAATCGTTCAACTGATATATTGTCTTTGCTTATGCTTCAGACCGGAGCAGAGATGACTAACAATGATGATACCCAAGCTACTTTTAATCAGCGGGTGAATTTGGATGGAGAATCCTTTATGCCCGGGAAAGATGCATTGCGCTTTTATACAGATTTCTCTAATCCAACTAAAAGAATATATTGCTGGAATCGCCAAATGCCATATTCTATTGACGCGTTTTATGAGGGTAGAGCGGCGATGATGATAAACTATTCTTACCATATTGATACGATTAGAGCAAAATCGCCTTATCTTAATTTTGGCGTAGCTCCCATGCCCCAGATTAAAAATAGAAACTTTGATGTTAATTATGCCAATTATTGGGCTCACACGGTGTCTAAAAATTCTGATAAAGTTGATGAAGCATGGAAATTTCTCATCTTTTTGGCTAAAAAGGAAAATGTCCAAAAATATCTAGAAAAATCAAAAAGACCAACCGCAAGAAGAGATTTAATAGAATGGCAAAGGGAAAACTCAGATTTAAATGTTTTTGCTAATCAATCGTTATCAGCCAGGAGTTGGTACCAAGCCGATAATCAATCTATTGAAAAGATATTTGCTGATATGGTAAAATCAGTAGTGTTGGGAGAAGCGAACCTAGAAGAGGCGATTAATAAAGCAGCAAATCAAGTAACATTATTAATGAGATAATAAATAGTTATGAAAAATTTTTTATTAATTTTGCTTTTAATTCTTTTTCTGATTTTACTAGCAGGACCCGTAATGGTTCAGGCAGATGGCGGAGAGAAAATAATTACAATTGAGAATCCTTTGAAATATGACACAATTGAAGATATTATTAAGGCAATTACTGGCATTTTAAGAGTAGTTGCAATTGGGGTTGGGGTGATTATGGTAATATGGTCAGGTATTATGATTATTACAGCTGGTGGAAGTGAAGAAAAATTAAACAAGGGCAAAAAGACCATGATGTGGACACTAGTTGGCGTAGCTATTGTAATTTCGGTTGATTTTATAGTTGGGCTTGTTAAAGAAATATTAGCAGAATAATTTAAATTTAATTAAGTACAGGTTATGGTGCATAATTAATAATTAATTAGTAAATTTTTATGAAAACTTCACTTTGCGCTAAAAATAGCAGCCGTAAACTTACAATGAAGGGCCTGCCGATTATATTAATATCAATACTACTTTTATTTCCTTTTATGGTTCAAGCTGGCATAATGGACACTATTCTTTATTTGCTTTTTGGAGCTGGAAATCCTTGCGAAACTTATGGGACTTATGCTGGTAGACTTTGCAACCTTATAGATAAAGTAGCCAACATACTTTATTTTGTTGGCTGGGCATTGGCTTTTGTGGTTATTTTAATTGGCGGTATAACTGTTATGACGTCTGGTGGAAACGAAGATAATCTTAAAAAAGGCAAGAAAATTATAACCAATGGTTTAATAGGAGCCGCAGTAATTCTTTGTGCTGGATTTATTTTAGGTCTTTTAGTAGAGGTATTATGGCCTTTACTTTAATAAAATCTGTTAAAGGTCGGTTTTAATAGCTTATAGCTTGTTAGCTCGTGGTTTATTAGATTTAGGTAAGTTTTTATTTCTAATAGATTTAAGGGCTGATTCTAAAAAGCTAATTTTATGCGCATAAAAAAAGTATCTTATATAATAGCATTTTCTCTTCTTTTTGTTCCGTTTTTTGCTAGCGCTATTACGAGAGGAGGTTGGACCCTTAATGATGTTGTTAATTTTATGGACAATATTGCTAACTGGCTTTATGTGGGTGGTTTTGCAATAGCCTTAATTGTTATAATTGTTGGAGGCATAAGTTATATGACAGCTGGCGGAAATGAAGATAGGCAAAAAAGCGCTAAGAAAACCATAATTACTGGTTTAGTTGGCGCAGCTATTATTCTTTTAGCTGGAATCATACTTGATACTTTAGCTAATTTTTTAGGAGTGAACCCTCCTGCTTAATTAGTAATTTATTTATTTAGTTAAAAGAAAAAGCTGACAGCTTTATAGCTGTCAGCTTTTGTTTGTATGCGAATAGCACACTACAAATGTGCACATGCGAATATGCTGTATGCGAATAGCACACTACAAATGTGCACATGCGAATATGCTGTATGCGAATAGCCTTAATGAATAGGTGCGTGCAAATTAAAAAAATGTGGAAAGCTTAGATTGGCTTCCCACATTGATTTTTTAATTTAACTAATTTCTTCTACCTCAAAGGTGAAATACCCGTGATTGTTTTGAAAGTATGGATATTCACCGTCTTGGTTAACGATATTTGCTTCGTGATAGTAAAGAACAAGAGGAACGTTTCCAGGTGATTGAACAATTAACTCAGTTTTTCCTTTGCTGAACTTATGAACGTTTTTAATACGCGCATCACCAGGTATTCCGAAAACGATTAAAACAGAATTAGGAGTTGCTACCTCTGGATAAAGAAAATATTGTTCCCATCCTTTAGCAAAACCATCAGCTCCCCAAATAGGTAATTTTTCTCCTTGATTATTGTCAGTAATTCCTGGTCCTCCTATCAATCTAATACTATACTTCGTGGCTTTGGTTGTTTCATAACCAATTACTCCATCCGGGTCTCTACCTGTAAATTTAACCAATCTTCCCCAACTCGTTTTTTGAACCTGGCTTAGACCGGTTAGTATTTTAACAGAATTACCACTTTGAGCTTGAGCTATAGTTTCGGAATTTAATTTTTTTTCAATCTTTCTTCTACAGCTTTGAAAACATGCTGAGTAAGTCAGGGCAATAAAAACACAGGCAACAATTGAAATTGTAAGATATTTTTTTGCTTCTGCGCTAGCGCTGTTAGTATGGACTATTAGAATAATAGTGATAAGTAACCAGATAAATCCTGCGCCTAACAAGAAATTTGGAGCTACTCGGCTGATTAAAAAAGCGACTAATCCGTAAATCAAACTGACAAAAAACCACCTCATCAATACCGTCTTTCTATTGGTCATTTGTTTTCTCCTTATCAGTTTTTTTAGCAATTAAGGATATGACGTCTGTAATAACACTGGACGTATTTTCTCCAAGCTCAATTTTATTTTCCTGAACCTTGGTAGAAATTTCTTCTTTAACTAATCCTTCAAGAATTTTAACCTCTTTTATGGTTTGGGCGTCTGTTAGATTTCCAAGTTCTTTTTTAAGCTTTTTAATATGTTGTAAGGACTGTTTCATTCTTTTTTCTCTTGCTCTAACTTCTTGATCTTCTTGTTCAACTGTTTCGCTGCTTCGCACATTTCCAATTTCTATATTTGTAATGTTAAGTCCCCAGCTTTGTTCTTCTTTTAGTTTTTTTTCAATATTTTCTTTAATTTCTTCTTGGACTTCATCTGTATGTGATTTAATTTTTTCATAAGTGCTTTTAGCTGTATTCTCTTTTAAGGATTCTTTAACAGCGCTCTGAATTCCCTTATTTACCATTTCCTCTGTGGTGTTGAGACGATAGGCATAAGGATCTACTATTTGAAATTTAATAGCAATGTTTTCATATTTGGTTTTAGTGTTTTTTTTGTCAAGGAATATTAATTCTGGAATTTCTAAAATTTTTACTCTTACGTCTACGGGATCCACGCCTTCTCCGAATATACGTGGAGTCCAACTTATTCCATGCCCTAAACATTCATGCTTAATTTGTCCGAACAATTTTTTTTGGGCAACATATCCAGGTTCAACTTTATTAAGTCCGTAATAACCAACCGCGATAAAAGTAAGGATTGATGCAACAATCCAAAAATTTGGAATAGGTATAAATATGGCGCTTAAAAAACCAATCAGTCCAGTGGATAGGACGGTTATAAATATTCCGCTAATCAAACTCTGCATCCTTATCTTTTTACCGGTTTCTTCTAATACATCACCTTCGCAGGGTTTATTATTACTCATTTATTTCCTCCTTTGTAATAAATTTATCTATGTAATTGTTCAATTTTTAATGAACATTATTTAGGTAAAACTAATAAATGGTTTACATTGAATTATAATTCATTTGACGCAGATTGTCAAGTCGTGATAGAATATTTATGTAGCTATGTCCGGGTGGCGGAATTGGCAGACGCACTAGGTTTAGGACCTAGCGGTAGCAATACCATGGGAGTTCAAGTCTCCCCCCGGACATTTAATTTATAGGTTCTCGGCCTGCGGCCGACCAGCCGTAGGCTGGGAGTCCCTCCTCGCCCATTTTATGGGAGTTTTTACCCCGTTATAAGTGTAGCGAGTTACATAGAGTAAGTCCCCGGACATTTACTACTACTTATCTATTTTATTGGTATTTTAGCAAATGCCTATTATTTATTTATTACTATCATTTCCAATTAACTCACGATCGTGAATTAATTGGAAATACTATAATTAGCTAATAAGAATTTAATTTTATGAAAAACATTAAACAAAAAGAACAAAATAAAAAAGACAAACAAAATAAACAAAACAAGCAAGATAAAAAAGATAAACAGAATAGGATAAATAAGGGGTTAGAAAAGAATTCTGCTAACCATCGGACTTTTTATATTCTTGCTTATTTAATCAATAAAACAGCTAAATTAATAGCAAAAGATATTAAAGATATTTCAGATTTTTTTTGTGAGTACAATATGAACTCGCTTGCTCAAAAATTTCATGGAACTTATTATGCTAATTTAGAAAATTTAATGCCCAGAGGAGAAAAAATGGATCAAGCAATAATTAATAAGGCAATTAAAAAATTAGAATTGTCAAATTACATAAAAATGAAGAGAGATAAGGAAGATAAAGGAAAATTTAAAATTTCTTTAACTAAAAAAGGCGCATTAGAATATATTAAATACAAAATAGAAAAAGAAAAGAAAAAAAAGTGGGACGGCAAATGGCGAATTATTATTTTTGATATTTTAGAAAATAAAAGAAGAATAAGGGACCTATTAAGAAACCGGCTTCGTTGGTATGGATTTAAAGAGCTTCAGAAAAGCGCTTGGGTATTTCCTTATGACATTAAAAAAGAAATAGAAGAAATATTAGAGATTTGTAATGTTAATATTGTTGGAGACATTCGTTTCTTAACTGTTGAAAAAATGAGCAATGATGAGGATTTAAGAGAATTCTTTGAACTTAATTAGTATATTAGATTTACTTAATACATTTTTTTATCTCAATCTTATATTTTTATCTTATATCTTATTTATTTATTTATTTTATTATTTTTTGTTACTTTTTTGCTTGTTTAGCTCCAGTTTAATCTAGATGGTTTAGTCCAAATAACTCACGATCGTGAGTTATTTGGAAGCTTGTAATTTTAATCTAGTCTATTTAATATTTAAATTTAATCTAATTTATAACTATTTTTAAAATTCTAATCTATTTTTCCATTTTTCAAGTTTTAATCCAAATAGTTAATTATGGTTAATTTATATTCTTTTATCCTGTAATTAATTTTTATTTTATATCAATTTATTCCAACGGATTTCTTTCTATTGGGTATAAACTTGGAGATTTATAGTTAGAATAAAAAGTTTTTTCTGTAATTAGTTCTCCGTCTTGGTAAACTTTCTGGATTAATTGGGTCTTCATTGAACCGTCTGGTTTATGGTCGTATTGATAGGGTCCATTAACCTCAACTTCTCTACCATCATCAGTTCCGTAAAATTCAAAGGTTAAATAATAGCCCTCAATTTTGGTTTGGATAAGTAAATAGCCTGGAGTGTTATTAATAAACCTAAGATCTGGATGAGGGGGATAAATAGTGGCATCAAACCCCTGGGGATTATAGTAAGTAACAGGAAAAGCGTGGGGGTAGCGTTCGGTAACTGGCAATCCCGAATATACCGCTGCCCTAAAAGCTGTGGTTGAAACCTGGCAAAGACCCCCGCCGTATTCAGGAACAGTTTTGTCTTTTTTGATAACTAATTCTGGCTTATATCCTTGTTCTGGACCTACTTCTCCTAAAATGTCATTAAAAGAGAACTCTTCGTTTGGTTTAATAAGAACGCCGTGAAATTTTGCAGCACCAATTTTGATATTGTGAACACGACTGCTGGGCGATCCGGAAAAATTAGATGTTCCTTTACCAACGAGAGAAGTGATTCCTAAATTATTTATTTCTTCAGTGGTAATTTTTGGGGGATCTGTAGAAATTTCTAATTCTATTTCCTTGTTTTTCTCAATTAAATTTTGATTATTTAAGATTTCTTCTCTTATTTTAATAATGCTTTTATTAATGTCTAATTTTAAACCATCTTGAGATAAAGCAAAATTGGTTACTCTGCTTCCTTGAACCGTGAGCTGGGCGTCTACAGGACTACGATTTATTGATGGAGTCAAGATGGTTAAAAAGCTATCAAGCTGGTTTCTGTTTAAACTAACGCCCAGGATTTTATTATTTGGATTATTTTTGTCTTCAATTGGGATAAATTCTATTATTAAAATTAAATCTTCCCTGGTTAACGGAATTTTAGTAGATTCTTCATTAGTAGAAACTTTAATAATTAGTTGATAGGGAGCGTTGGCTAAAATTTGCTTTGCTTGTTCTAATCCTTCATTGGTTTCGTTATCTACAACTTCTGGATAATCAGGTAATAGTTCAAGCCGAATTTCATTTTTAGTGGAAAGATATTTTATTTTTTCTCTAAGCTGGGTTTTTAATTTTTTTTGGTCAATTATTATTCCTGTTTGAGATTGAATTGAAATAAAATCATTAATATTTTCATTATATTTCCAACTAGCATTAATAGCGGGATTATTAATTGAACTAAGCTTTTTTTCTATAAAGTTTTCTAGCTTTATTTCATTAAGTTGATAATCTAATGGAACATTGTAATATTTCCAAAGAGCTAAAAATTGTTGGAGAGCATTTAAAAATATATTATTTTTATGCCCGACTTCCATTATACGAACAAGAGAGTTTTCAATATCAATATCTATCCCCAGTTCTTCGGGCGTCGCTTCCCATTTTTTTTCTTGATACTTTAATATTATTTTATTTTCTAAAAAAATATTTACAGTTGTTTGTATTCTATCCCTTATTTCTTCTTCGGATAATCCTCCAATAACAATTCCGGCTGTTTGAAGTCCGTAAACAGCTCGGTTTTTATTGGCCAAAGCTAATCCAGAAAAGATTAAAACCATTAAAATAATTATTGCTAATATTTTTAGAATATTTTTAATAACTTTTCTTTTAGCTCGGGCAATCGTAATTATAGTATGGTCAAGTCGTAATTTCATATTTTTATTATACCTATAAAAATAAAAATCGCATAATTTATTTTAGTAGTTTAATCTTTATTAAATTAGCATTTTCCTTTATACTAATCATAGACCAACTTACATACTCATCTACTCAATACTCATCTACTCATCACTTATATGTTACCAATCAATAATTTTAAAAAAGTTTTCCGGTTTAAGTTTTTAAATCGTAGTTCAACAACTATATTTTCTGCTGCATCTATTTTAGCTGTCGCTGCTTTAGCGAGTAGGGTGTTGGGTTTAATTCGTGACCGCTTATTAGCCGGATACTTTGGCGCAGGGGATGAATTAGATATTTATTATACTGCCTTTAGATTGCCTGATTTAGTTTTTAGCATTTTAATTATGGGTGCTATTTCTTCAGCATTTATTCCAATTTTTGCTGAATATTTTAACAAGGATGAAAAAGGAGCTTGGCGCTTAGTAAACGGCGTTTTAAATTTGGCACTAATTTCACTGGTAATAGCAGCTGGTATTTTAGCCATCTTTGCTCCGTTAGTTATTTCTATGATTGCCCCGGGATTTAGTGGGGCTAAAAGAGAGATGACTATCTTACTTACTCGAATTATGTTCATAAGTCCGGTAATTTTGGGAGTAAGTAATATTTTTAGCGGTGTCTTACAATATTTTCACCGTTTTTTAATTTATTCTCTAGCCCCCCTGATGTATAATCTGGGCATTATTTTAGGTATATTAATTTTTGTTCCTAAATGGGGATTGGTTGGCTTGGCTTGGGGGGTTGTTTTAGGGGCGCTACTCCACATGCTTATTCAACTGCCAAGTACTATCTATTCCGGGTTTAAGTGGAGACCAATTTTAGATTTTTGTCACAAGGGAATTCGTAAAATAATAAAATTAATGATTCCCAGAACAATCGGTTTAGCTGGTTCTCAAATTAGTTTTTTAGTCATTACAGCCATTGCCTCAACCTTAGCTTCAGGAAGTATTGCTATTTTTAATTTAGCCAATAATCTTCAATATGTTCCAATAGGAATTTTTGGAATCGCTTTTGCTACTGCGGCCTTTCCCAGCTTAGCCAGAGCTTTTACCAAAAAAGATAAAAAATCTTTTTCGGAAAGTTTTTCTTTAACCTTTTCCCAGGTTTTATTTCTTGCCCTGCCCTTGAGCGCTTTATTTTTTATTTTAAGAGCTCAAATAGTAAGATTGATTTTAGGAACAGGAGAATTTGGCTGGTTAGATACTCGTTTAACTGCGGCCGCTTTGGGAATTTTTTCTTTAAGTATTTTTGCCCAGAGCTTGATACCATTAATAAGTAGAGCATTTTATGCATTTCAAAACACAAAAACCCCAGTCCTTATCAGTTTAATAAGCATTATTTTGAATATTGGTTTTTGTTTTTTCTTTGTCTGGATTTTAGTTAATTTAAATTGTTTTTCTTCGCTGGTTTCTAATTTTTTAAAATTAAGGGATCTTAGTTTAGATAAAATTGCCATTTTAGGCCTACCCTTGGCTTTTTCCTTAACAAGCATAATAAACTTCGTGATTCTTTTAAAGATATTTAATAAAAAAATAAATTGGTGGCAACCGGAGTATATAATAAAATCTTTTTTGAGAATTATTACTGCTACACTCTTAATGGTTATTGTGGTGTATGGCCTACTTTACTTGGTTAATCTTTTTGTTGATACACATACCTTTGTCGGGCTTTTTATTCAGGCAGGAATATCAGGGCTTATAGGAATTTTGGTATATTGCCTAATAATGATTTTATTAAAATCGCCAGAAATCTCAACGATTAAGCAGTTAATTTTAAGGGTGGTATTTAAAAAATGAACAAGGGAAATATTAGAAATTTTGTAATTATCTCTCATATTGATCATGGCAAATCTACTTTAGCAGATAGGTTTTTAGAAATCACTAAAACTGTAGAAATTAGAAAAATGCAGCCACAATACCTAGATAGAATGGCGCTTGAAAGAGAACGTGGAATTACTATAAAAATGCAACCGGTGCGGATGGTATACCATCCGAAATCCGAAATCCGAAGCACGAAATCCGAAACAAATTTCAAAATTCAAGATTCAAAATTAGAAATTGCAAATTCAGAATTTATTCTGAATTTGATTGATACCCCGGGACATGTTGATTTTTCTTATGAAGTTTTCCGAAGTTTAGCGGCAGTAGAGGGTGCAATTTTATTGGTGGATGCTACCAAGGGTATTCAGGCACAGACAATAAGTAACTTAGAAATGGCGCGAAACCAAGAATTAATTATTGTTCCAGCAATTAATAAAATAGATGCAGCTACTCCGGAACAAATAGAGGAGACAAAAAAAGAATTAGCAAATGTGTTAAAAATAGATGATAAAAACGTTTTTCTAATTTCTGCTAAAACTGGAGGGGGGGTTGAGGATCTTTTGCAAGCGGCTATAAAAATTATACCCAGCCCCGGAGTAAAGATAAGTGGTTCAGCTGACAAACCAATAACACGAGCTTTGATTTTTGATTCAGAATATGATTTTTATAAAGGGGTGATAGCTTATATTAGGGTAGTTGATGGCGAAATTAAAAAGGGAGAAAAAATTTATTTAATTGGATCTAAGGCATCGGCAGAGGTAATTGAAACGGGCATCTTTACGCCCGAACTATCTCCAAGAGCTAACTTAAAAGAAGGAGAAATTGGCTATATAGCTACCGGATTAAAAGATATTGAAAAATGCCGGGTTGGAGATACTATTACAAATTATAAGTTAAAAGTTGCGAGTTACAGCTTACTAGAACCACTTCGTGGATACAAAGAACCACAACCTATGGTTTTTGCCAGTTTTTATCCTATTGATCCTGCTGATTATGATGAACTAAAAGACGCAATAGGGAAACTTAAACTTAATGACGCTTCTTTAGCCTTTGAGGGAGAATCAATCCCTTTTTTGGGCAGGGGTTTTCGTTGTGGCTTCTTGGGTATGCTTCATTTAGAAATTGTTAGCGAAAGATTAAAACGAGATTATAATCTGGATTTAGTTATTACTTCGCCATCAGCTATTTATAAGATAATAGATAAAAAAAATTCCAGTAAGTTTATTTATAATGTTAATAATTTGCCCGAAGAGAATCAAATAAAAGAAATTCAAGAACCCTGGATAGAATTAGAAATTATTGCTCCTTCCAAATATTTAGGTTCGCTAATGAAATTATTAGAACTTTTGAGGGGTGAGTATAAGGACACTCAATATTTAGGACAAGATAAATTAATAATTAAATTTGAAGCTCCGTTAGATGAGGTAGTTTCTGGATTTTATGACAAGCTTAAAAGTGTGACTTCAGGATATGGTTCAATGAATTATAAATTTTTAGAGTATAGAGCGGGTGATTTAGTAAAATTAGATTTTTTATTAGCTGGAGAACCAATTGCGGTTTTTTCAAAAATTGTTTCTAAAGATAAAGCGTATAGCGAGGGAAAAAGATTAGTCACACTCTTAAAAGAAGTTATTCCATCCCAGCAATTTGCTGTCGCCATTCAGGCGGCGATCGGAGGGAAAATTATTGCTCGAGAGACCAAAAAGGCGATGCGAAAAGATGTTACGGCTCCTCTATATGGCGGTGATGTTACTCGCAAGAAAAAATTATTAGAAAAACAGAAAAAGGGCAAGAAAAAACTGGCTCAATTTGGCAAAGTAAACCTTCCTTCAGAAGTATTTTTAAAAATCTTAAAAGAAAGATAATGTTAGAATTCCTAATTTCTATTCTTTAATTTCTAATTTCTAATTCCTGTCTGCCGGTAGGCGGGTCTAATTTCTAATTTTTTGTCCGATTTGATTTCGGGCTGATAATTTGGAATTTTAGCACCAATATTATGAAGAATAAAATTTTTATAAAAATAGCGAAAATTTTCTGGTATTTTTTAATAATTTTAGTTATTCTGGGAATGTTTGTCTATTTGCTAATTCCCCTGATTGGTTAATATGAAAAAATTTTCGTATTCTTTTTTAATTATAACTCTAACCCTTATTTTGATAGGGATAATTATTGCCGTAGCAAAAGAAAGTTATAAAAAATATCAAATAGAAAGAGAAATAGCTAATATTCAGAAAGAAATTGAGCTTCTGAAAAATAAAAATGAATCCCTCTCTGCCTTTTTGGATTATCTTGGAGACGACAGTTCTTTGGAAAAAGAAGCGCGGTTAAAACTTAATTTACTCAAAGAAGGAGAAAAATTAATAATAATAAGTTCGGATAAAAAAATCTCTTCCGAAGAACAAACATTTGATGATAATAATAATGAATTGAATGCGTCTAATTTAGTAAAATGGAAAAATTATTTTTGGGTTGATAATTAACCTTTTTCATTTTTTAATATATCATTAAGAATGAAAACATGAAAAAAGACGAGTATATAAAAATTAGTTTTGCGCCAAACATAGAAAATCCCAAAGATAGAAGATTTTTCAGGTTTTTAGAAATTATGCCCGGGGTTTTAACTTGGCTGACACTTTTTCTTATAATTTTTTTGTCTTGGCAGCGCCCTGTCTGGATAGCAATTTTTATTATTGTTTTTGATGTTTATTGGCTGTTAAAAACTCTGTTTTTTTCCTTTCATCAGCAGGCAGCTTTTAAAAAAATGAAAGCCAATTTAAAGGCTGACTGGTTAAAGAAATTAGACGAACTGCCAGCTCAAAATTGGAAAGATATTTATCATCTAATAATTTTTCCAATGTATAAAGAAGATGTTGAAATTATTAGACAGAGCTTTAAGGCGTTAGCTGATTCTAAATACCCTAAAGATAAAATTATTGTTGTTTTAGCAACCGAAGAAAGAGCAGGCGAGCCAGCACAAAAAGTGGCTCAAGCGATTAAGGATGAATGGGGAGATAAGTTTTTTAAATTTTTAATAACAATTCATCCAAAAGATATAATTGGTGAGTTAGCCGGAAAAGGATCCAATGAAACTTGGGCGGCAAAAAAGGTAAAAAAAGAAATTATTGACCAGCTTAAAATTCCCTACGAGAATATTATTGTTTCTTCTTTGGATATTGATACCCAGGTTTATCCTTATTATCTTGCTTGTGTTACGTTTAATTATCTGACCTGTAAAGACCCCCTACATTCAAGCTTTCAACCGGTTCCAATTTATAATAATAATATCTGGGACGCCCCGGCTATTTCAAGAGTGGTGGCAATGGGAGCAACTTTTTGGTATTCAATTCAGCAGATTCGCTCTGAGCGTTTAGCAACTTTTTCATCTCATTCAATGCCTTTCAAGGCTTTAGTAGAAATGGACTTCTGGCCAGTTAAAAACGTTTCCGAGGACTCTCGTATTTTTTGGAAGTCATTTTTGTTCTATGATGGAAATTACGAGAGCGTTCCCTTGTTTTATCCGGTTTCTATGGACGCTAATTTAGCTAACAAGTTTTCCAAGACCATGTTAAATGTTTTTAAACAACAGACGCGTTGGAGTTGGGGTATAGAAAATATTCCTTATTTTACTTTTGGCTGTGTAAAAAACAAATTTATAAGCTGGAAGAAAAAAGTATTTCATTGTTTTAATCTTTGGGAGGCATTTTGGTCCTGGGCAACCAATTCTTTGATGATTTTTTTATTGGGTTGGCTCCCTCTCTTTTTGGGCGGAGAAGAGTTTAATAGAATGGTTATTTCTTATAACCTTCCACGAATAACCCGATTTCTGATGACCTTGGCAATGATAGGACTGGTGGGTTCGGCTTTTTATGCTCTGCGCTTATTACCCCCTCGTCCCGAAAAATATAGTTCCAAAAAGTATATTTGGATGATTCTTCAATGGGCCTTAGTTCCTATAACTATGATTATTTTTGGAGCTATACCTGCTATTATTTCACAGACCCGACTAATGTTTGGAAAATATATGGGTTTTTGGGTTACTGAAAAAAAGAGAAAATAAATCCGCTTTGTTCAAGCGGTTTAAGTTTAAGGGCTTGTATTTTGATAAAATTATGCGGCCTTTTTATTTTGTTTTTTTAGCTCTTTTTGCATTAAATTATATTTATGAATATTCATCGCCAGCAAACTTATTTTGGCATTACTTGATAAATTTTTTTCTTCAACAAATTTTCGCCACTAGCTATCACTAATTCCTGATTTTATTATAGCGTGTGTTATATTTTTTAAATCTTCTCGTAAATGTAAATGTAAATCGCGTCTTTCTTTTTCAACCCCCAAACGATATTCTTGGAGCTCAGGTTGATTTTTTTTGAATTGCTCCATAGTAATTATTTTTTTAGTATATTCTGGAGCAAAACTTATAAAATCATCAAGTGCTTTTTGGGCCCCTTCCTTCGTTTCTGAATTTTTTATTTTATTAATATCTTTTTGCGCCAAATCTAATGCTTCTTTAGCATTGTAAGCATCGTTTATGTCTTGATAGTTTTCGGGGTGGAATTGCGCTTCTAACATCTTATCTTCATAGTAGCAGTAACTAAATTAATTTTCAATTGTTAAAACAAAAACACTTCTGAAATTAAGAAGTGTTTTTTAAAATAAAGGTAAATCAAGAATCTATTCTAATTCTTTGACCTTGAGAGTTTTAGTTTTTAATTTTTCTAATTTCGGAAGCTTTATGGTAATAATTCCATTTTTCATTGATGCCTTGGCTTTGTCTGCGTCAATATCAATCGGAAGAATAACTGAGCGGGAAAACGGTCCCCAATAAAGTTCCTGATAGTAGTAATTTTCTTGAGGAACATTTTCATCGTTTTTTCGCATTCCCCTGATAGTTATCATATCGTTGGTTATTTCAACGTCTATATCGTTAGATTTTACACCGGCAATAGTTGACTTAATCACTACATCATTATCTGTTTGATATACATCAATGGTTAATTGACCCTCTTCTTCTGGCAGCCATTCTGTTTGCTTTGTTTCTTCAGCTTTAATAACCTCTTCGGCGGTTTTTGATTCTTCTTCTTTTTTAGTGGCACCTTTGGGACTGGGCTTTGAAGATGGTCTTTTAGCTTTTGAATCAGAAAGCGTTACTTTTTTTGTTGAATAATCTTTTTCCATAAATTCTTCGTTAAATAAGTCGTCTTTAGTAGCACCGGTTAATTTTTCAAAAAATGATTTCTTACTCATATTTAGTTTGCGATACCGCTGATTAGTCGCTGATGAACTACGCTGATTAATCGCTGATTCAGCGTTATTTTAGCGTTACGCTTCAGCGCGAATTCAGCAGTATCAGATTTTACAAATTGATTTTAATTTTCTTAATTTTTTAAATCCCGAAGATATAACTATTGCCATTATAACAAGTAGCGCCGCCATCCACAATACCCCATTTTCATTAGAAGGGATAATGTGCAAAACAATATAGTTATAAATTCCGTGCACGGCAGTGGCCAATAAAATTCCTAAGCCCATGAATACCTTTCTTTTGGAATAATTTTTTGATGAAGCGGATTTTAAAATAAGAGAACGAGCAAGGAAATATCCAACGATTCCCGAAGCAAGAGCGTGAAGAAAAACTGCACCTAAAAATCTTCCCAGGGTTATCTCTAAAATTGTTTGGAAAGATTTTCCT
>Ga0180433_10004100_pt1 | contig 20687 bp, 13 predicted proteins | sample SS_ome_8_FD_132980 | JGI IMG/M metagenome (GOLD analysis project Ga0180433, IMG submission 132980) | Hypersaline lake sediment archaeal communities from the Salton Sea, California, USA - SS_1_D_1 metaG | ecosystem: Environmental > Aquatic > Non-marine Saline and Alkaline > Hypersaline >... | reverse complement strand
AGTTAATCTTAGGCCAGTAGCATTGGTGAATATAATTTTGAACATCTCACAGTCTAGTTCATCTCTATATATCATCTCTATGAATCGATGAATATCATCACGATTAAGATCGACTCCTTTAAAATATACACCTTTTTTCGTATCTACGGGTTCTATAATTACATCTTCTTCACTAAACTCTCCAGAATCAAATAATCTGGTTTCAGCTACTTCATCAAGTTCTTCTTCCTTTAGCACCTTATCATATTCCAATGTCTCTTTAGGTTTAGCTTCATAATTTGGCGACTTTATCTGCGCTTGAGCTGGAACAGACTCCAAGATGTCCGACATATTAGAGATATTAAAACTTGGAATTATCGAACTAAAGAACATCTGATTATTACTAGCCTCTCCTGAGTCCTTAACATGTATCGTCTTAAAGTCTAATTCAAGATGAAGTTCCCGATGACAGGTATAACACCACATTCTTAACGGTTGGTTTTCCTTCAGATGAGTTAATAATTGATGACGGCTAAATGTAAACTCATTATAATGATTAAAGGTACAGGTAAATGAAAGATCCATCTCAAAATTAGTCGTTTTTAAGGATTCATCATTTGTCATAGCATAATTGATATCGATTAGATCTCCTTGCGGAGTAAGGAATCGATATTTATCATCGGGAAGACTAATATATTCACGGGAAGGATCTTTCACCGTTTTAATTAATAAATCTAATTCACGAGCAATCTTAAAATCACTTGAAAACCTTACATTTAATTTTTTTAAGATTTTATTTATAAGTAGGGAAAACCTTATTTTGTGGAAATTTGAGATTATTAAATTAACGACACCGTATTCTTCAAAATATTTGTGTATTTCAAGAGCTTCTGGAAAATGTTCTTCCCTTTGAAGTTTATGAGGATCGGCGCATATTGAATATAGCCATTGAGGGTGCTGCCTTATGATGTCATACAGAAGCCTTCTGAGATCCCAACTAATAATAAAACCACCTCATTTAAAGTATCGCAGGAGAGAAATATATTGTAAGAGAATTACAATCTAGCATATTCCTTGATTGCCTCTGTTATTTCCTTGCATCCTATTAGTGTTATCTCGATTCTTTTTTTCCTGCTATCATGGTGATCCGAGTATTTTTTAATGAAATCTTTAGCTTCTAATTTGGATAGCGTGTTGTAGACTTTCTTTCGAGAGAGGGAGGACTGATTTACTATCTCGCGAATGGTGAGACTTTTTTTTCCATTCTTTTTAGCCCTTTCTAAAATTTTAAGAATAACAAATTCGGGTGTAAAACCAAAATAAATTCTGTTAGATATTTCGAATACTTCACTTATCAAATTTTTGTCAACTCTATTGAAGTTTTTAAAATTAATAATTTAATTTACCCGTTATTTTTAAAGGAAAAATTTGATTTTTCCTTCTCATTAAGCTAATACCGAGCCAATGAGCGTTAATAAATAGTATCCTAAAAATCTTAGCTGTATTTACGTAAATAATTTTTCCCGTTTTGATCATTGTGAAGAAATCATAGCTTTTTGCGAATCTCGTTTCTTCATTTTTATTATAAATAATTACAAATTAGAAAATCTCCGATATTTCAAACTGAATATAATAGATTTTACCGATAATAAATTATATTCCTAACCGTTTGCCCCCTTTTTCAAAAATGTTCCCAAAATTTAGACTAAATCACAATGACTATAATAATATTTATATATTACCTTTACAATATTTTTAACCGAAGACATATCTATTTGGAAAAAATAGGAGGGATCTAGAAATTAGATTGCATACCATTAATTCAATTAAGGCACTTTCTCCTCTTTTTCTTGTTGGGTATGTCATAACAGCAATTTATAAAAAATAATTTAACAATAAACGTTGAATAAAATTGATAATTAAAAATAAAAGATTTAAAACATCAAAGAAACGGCAACAAATACTGATTACAAGTTTTTCATTGATACTGGCAATTACTATTTCTTTTTTTGTTAATTCTCCAGTTGTCCCATTGCAAAAATTTTCCATAAAAGATTTTGGAATAATTAATGAAGATGATACCTATGAATCGGGGGTTCCCATTCTATTTAATTGGCGTCTGGCGGGAGGTGCAGAGAAAGTTATCCTTATTTTTGGAGACGGAGAGATTCAAGAGGTCTCCGAGCTATTAATGAATGATAATGGTCATAGGATCGGGGAGATCGCACATACTTATGCCTTGCAGGGTAGATACCATCCTATACTACAAGTGTGGAATAAGTTTGGAGCTTTATTAACAGAGTCATTTGAAATTACCATCAAAAATAACCAACCTCTCTTTACTTTTGCTATAGGTTCCCAGAGTTCCGAGTTCTCTACTTCTTCTCTTAAGACTAGTGAAATGCCAAAAGTTAAGGTTTTTGAAGATGAGCAAGTTAAAATATCGGTCAATACCACATCGATTGTAGAGGATATATCTATTATCTATGATTTTGGAGATACCCAAACCACTACCACATAAGATGTTTCCTATCATCAGTGGAAACATCAAGGCACCTATCCCGTTTCGGTTACTGTTCTTGGGTCTCAAGGGGAATTACAAAAAGAAACGATAAATGTGGAAGTTCTTAATCGAGAGCCTACGGCGTATTTTTCCATTGAAAGTATTTACCCCTATGAATTAGGAACTCCAATATTATTTAATGCAAACCAGTGTAATGATACGGAATCAGATATTCCTTCATTGCGATATTTATGGAACTTTGGAGACGGCGTGCTAGCCTATGGTAAGATAGTATCCCATACATACTGGAACGCGGGGATTTATAACGTGTCTCTTACTGTTAAAGATGACGACGGCAAGACGGCCACATATTCTCGAAATATCCAATTTAAAAGCACACTCCCTCAAGTTAATCTTGAAGATGTATCTACAAATCATACGTTTTTGGAAGGAGACCCCGTCTTGTTTAAAGCTACTGGTTCTGATGACAGCCAAGATATAATTGACTTACTATACTACTGGAATTTTGATTCTGAGGACTTCAATCCTAAGCAACTCGATGGTTATACGTTAGGTGGGAGATTAAATCACCATTACTTCCAAGATGACTTTGAGGGCAACATTACAGCGGCTCTTCTCGACTCTGACGGAAATTATGCAGTAGATTCAACCCCAATACGCATAATGAACGTTGCCCCTGAGCTTCGCTTCTACAACGCTTATTTCATGGCAAACCTTTCGTTTGCGATAATACGCAATACTACCGAGTCAAACCTAAATACCTCCTTCCTTATTCATTTAGAAGGAGACAATACCACTCACTTTTATAAAAAGATGGCATTCTCCGAAAATAGTTCCGCAACTATTACTACCGGGATTATCCCCTTTCCATTCTTAGCCCAAAAGGATTGGAATCTGGTGATAAATAGTACTTGTAACAATATTGATAACACAGAATATGAAATTCAATTAAATCTTACCTTTCCTGACAATCAACTCTATTCTCTTTCTAGCGGGATCTTCACTATTAATGACGAATGGTCTTGGATACACAATCTTAACTCATTATTATATAATAATAGTAATTATGGCTTTACCAATCCCCTCTCTTTATCAACTCAAGTGTTCGATCCGTCGATAGATGAACTGGACTTTATTCTTACCCAATCTGAACTCAAGGAATTTATCATTTCCGCTGGTGGTGTATTTCATCAAGATATATCGTATGTTATAGGTGATATCTCTTATGAGATTCATCTCTATGAACAAGAAGGACAGCAGATTGCTTCAATATATGCTGAAAAAGCTATCGATAATTCTCATTTTGTTAATAATAGTTTTCCTGTAAATAAAGACATTATATCTAATTTGGATGAATTAATTGATATCTATGCCATTCTTGAGAATACTTTAAAATTATCAGATGTGAACGTCCTTGAATGCTTAGAGGCATCAATTCTTATCAAAGCAGAGGTTTCTGATGATGATGGCGGATATAATTCGTCTTATCTTACCCTCTCTTTAGAGAATGGTATTGTATTTGATACTCTTGACACCCGAATCCTCCATGATAGCGATTATGAGGCAAATCCAGCTCCGTTTGGGGTGATTAGTTCATTCTTGCCGACCGCATTTGAAGGGGAGAAAGTCAAATTCACTTCTAAAATTAATGCTGATTGTGTTGATTTGCACTATAAGTGGGATTTTTCAGATGGCTATACTCTCACCACTTCTTATGCGGAACATGCGTGGCAAAAAGCGGGAGTGTATAACATTACCTTCACAATTGCGGATGCCTATGGCAATATGCATACAGACATTAAAAATATCACCATACTTCCGAAAGCCCCGGAGATAAAAGGTCCCTTTGCGTTTCAAACGACGGAAGGCACCGCTTTAGTATTAGATATCGAAGTATACGACTCTGAGCGTGATGAGGCTAACCTACAGTATTCTTGGTATAATGAACAAGGGAAGGTGTTTTCTAATGATCCCAAACCCAAGGTAATCCTTGATGATGGGAAATATCAATATACCTTGGTGATATCCGATGCTTCAGGCGAAAGCGCTTCAGAAACAATCACCATTAATGTCCATTCGTTAGCACCCAAAGTATTTATTGGAAATTATATGTATCATGGATTGCAATCGGGAAACCGCTTCACTTCTGATGGGGAGATTGAGCTACGAGCGTGGGCGATAGATACTTTTTATGACATGAATATATTAGATTTTTACTGGGAGATTCGGAAAGGAAAAGATAGATATGTAGAATATGATAATCGAGGGAACTATTTTTCGGATATTATTTTCACGTGTAAAGAAACCGGGATCTATCAAGGAAAAGTAACAGCCATTGATCCTGAAGGGAATAAAGTTACCCAATCTTTTACTATAAATTGTGTTATTGACACCGAATTAAATGGAGTAAGCGATAACGTGGAAGAGATGCTTAGATTGGCGGGCAATTCTACTTCTGATGTAGATGAGGATGGATTAACTGATAATTATGAGCAGACAATTTCTAACACCTCATATCTCGATCCCGATACGGATGGCGATGGCTTATGGGATGGCTATACTATTAATAGTACTCTTGGAGAACTGTCCTTTGAGACCGATAATTTAGATTATGATTCCGATGATGACTTACTCGCAGATGGGAACGAGTTATATGGATGGAATGTTAGCGTGGTGTATTTTGAGAATAGTTCCAGTTTTCATGTATTCTCTGATCCTTTAGACAATAACTCCGATTCTGACGGCTTAACTGATTACGAGGAGTTCTTAGCGGGTACCCATCCTCAAATAGCAGATACTGATAATGACTTGCTAAATGATGATGTTGACCCATTTCCAACTAAGTGGGATGGAGATGAAGATACTCTGTCCGATTACTGGGAAATAGAATATGGTACAGATCCTAATAATACGGACAGTGATCAAGATGGGTTAAAGGACGGAGATGAAGTATACGGTTGGGGATTAGGCTTTTTTTCCAATCCGTTAGATGCGGATAGTGACCATGACTTTGTCTCAGACTCCGCAGAAATCAAAAATTATTTGGTAAAACTGGCAGATGAGAACTTTGACGATTTAGATAAAAAAGTGAATTTATCATCTCCTGTGAGTCTGCATTTTCCGCATCACTTTACCCAAGCCTCTGCGGCTCAAATCTCGTTTGGGATCTCTTTTGGTGAATATGGGACTAATACAACCGGATCTTATGGCGTTCCAGAAGAAGACGTTATCGATCTAAATATAATTATCGTAAAGAAAGATTCCGGAGTCATACTTGCTAATTTTTCCACGAATAATACGCGCTACTTTTCTCAAGTAGTGGACATTACTGAATTTATGCATAATGAATCCTTGGATTATTATGGCGATTATGAGATAGGAATTGGGATAGAGAATAATGGAACCTCAACTGGGCACTATCCCGGCACTTTTAGTTTCGAAGAGGATGCTAATGGAGAGGATCCTGAGGGGTGGACTGATTTTAGCGTCTCCCCTAGCTGGTCATACATAGAAGAAGAGATAGACGGTCACACTAAAGTGGTTAAGGGCTATGATGGAAGCTCTGGTAGTGCGGTCAATAATTATCAATATTGGGATTCCTCCCAAAGCTATGGTACAATAGAAGCATGGATGCGTTCTTCTGATGCCTCGAAACATTACCAATTGGTGCCCTTTTCAGGAGGATCACCTTGTTTAGCGTTTGCTATCGATCATGATAAATTTCGGTATGAAGATTCTGGAGGATGGCACGATATTTCGGGCACATCAGCTAGTGATAATACGTGGTATCATGTCCGCATTGATTTCGAAACGACTACTGGGAGTTATATGGGACTTTCTCAATGGAAATGGCGAGTGTTTATTGATGGAGAAGAATATGGTGATTTCAATTTTAATAGTCAAGCCTTACCGGATCGATTACGTCTGTATTCACTAGGTTCTGATTATAACTATTATGTATATTATGACGCAATCTCGTATTCTTGGGACGTAGGCTATGAAATTGGGGATAATAACGAGGAGATTGTGCTTGAATATGTATTCTATAAAACGGGGAGTTATGAAAGCACCTATAGCTTTTCTGAGGATGCTCATTATTCTGCGGGAACCGCCATAAGTATGATTGATGAATATCATGGATATGTAGGAGATTATACTGACATTTTAGCTTTAGACGGACCATTAGCGGATCATAATCATTATTTAAATATGCGTGATTGCCAAGGATCGAAAAATACGTGGGGAGTTCATAATTTCGATAATCCTCAATCCTCGGGCACCATTGAATTCTTTACCTATTATGATCATGTCATTTCTTCTTCACGGCATTACTTTTATCTTCGATCAAGTGATAACAACATTGCGTTTGGGGTGCAATTTGACGCATATAATGATTATTTGCAGTATTATGATGGTTCTTGGCACTCGTTTCTTAATGGATATCAGAGTCGATGGCTTCATCATCGCATCATTTTCGATTGTAATGCGGGAAGTAAAGGGCAATATACTTGGGTTATAAGTTATGAAAATGGCACGGAAATTACTCGAATCGAAAATATTAATTTTGCAAATACAATGACTACTTTAGATGAAATTTACATTGGAACTACGGTTTCTGATTATCGAGGAACTACACGGTTTGACGCATTTGGCTTTTCTTGGGATCCCGACTATGAAGTAGGAGATAACTTGATTAATTGCAACCCTATGTGTTATTTAGAGTATTTTGAATTAGATTTCAGCCGATACTTAGATCCCAATGATCCAGACTGCGATAATGATGGCATTCTCGACGGTGTAGAGATGGGAGTGTTAGTAGAAGGGACCGATAGTATTCAGGTTCAAGATTATTATGCATCAAGTATGCTCAACACCACTAATCCAATAGGATTGTTAGCTCATTGGACATTCGAGGAAGGGACGGGAAGTTCCACAACCGATGCGATCGGAAGCTACACGGGCACATTAAATAATATGGAAAATGAAGATTGGGTATCAGGAAAGCTAGGAGAATATGCGCTCGATCTTGATGGTTCGAATGAGTATATTTCGACTAATTTTAACACTCCATCACTATTTAGCGCGGGAGATCCAATTCACATCTCGGTATGGTTCAAAACAACCGCGAGCTCTGGGTTTATAATTGCTGGAACTCTAGGAGGAGGACCGGATCTTTTGGTGGATATATACACAGGAGGTCAAGTCAGGGTAAGATTGTACGGAGGAACAACAGTAACTTCAGATAGCGGCGGCTATAACAATGATGAGTGGCATATAGTCGACTATGGTTGTGACGGATCTACTTCATACTTTTATGTGGATGGTGGAAAACAAACTTCCTCGCCTTCTATTGGCAGCTATAATCGAGATACCATGTGGTTCGGGGCTCGGTATAATTCTCCGCGAACCTATTTTGATGGACAAATCGATGAGGTAAGGGTGTATGATCGCGCTTTATCAGAAAAGGAGATTACGGAAGGATTGGAAATATTAAATGTAACCCTTAATCCCATTGGAGATTATGTAGGCACGTATTCCTTTGAAGAGGAGGAAGACGGCACGAGCGGTACGAACATTGATTTCATTGACGAAGTGTCAATAGATAGTAGTTGCTCAGCATCAATCGTATCCGAATTTGAGTATCACAATAAGATACTAGAGCTGTCGGATGATAACAGTGGTGGAGATGTATTTGTTTATAATAAGCAATTTGAAAGAAATAACGGGACAATCGAGTTCTGGTGGGCTCAAACCTCTGAGAGCGGTCAGAGCAGCGTGGAGCTTTATGATGGAGATGATGCTGCTATGTCATTATACATGAGATCTTCTGGCGACTTTTCATGGTATGATGGCTCTCATCATAATGTTAGAGATTTTAAGGCAGATACTTGGTATCATCACAAGATCGTGTTCAATTGTAGCGCAGGGACGAAAGGAAAATTCGACTGGTATATCGATGGAGAACTAGAAGCGGAAAATTTTGATTTTCGATACAGCTGTGAACAATTAGATGAATTGATGATACGCACCGCGACTAATCCATCAGGATTTGATGTATATATTGATGCGATTGGCTATTGTTGGTATATGGAGAACGTATCTTATTATTGGGAAGGAGAAAATCTTGGGGAATCAATTCCTGACTCCTCTGAGATCGGGCATTATCCTGGCACCTACAGTTTCACCGAGGATACGAGTGGACAAGATGCAGAGGGGTGGTCGGATTCTACGGGCTCTCCTTCTTATGCCTACATCATTGACAACCTTGATGGCCATAATAAAGTCTATAAAGGCTATGATGGAGGGACTAATACGGTTACTGTCTATCAAAATTGGGCTGCTTCCCAAAGCTCTGGTACGGTTGAGATATGGATGCGATCTTCAGATAGCTCCAAATATTTTCAATGGTTAATTTTCTCTGGATATTACACTTGTTTTGGAATAGCAATGGATAATTCTAAATTTCAATATTATGATTCTTCTGGTTTGCATGACATTTCTGGGTCGTCAGCTTTTTCAAATACGTGGTATCATGTCCGCATTGATTTTGAAACCACGACTGGGAGTTATATGGGACTTTCTCAATGGAAATGGCGAGTGTTGATTGATGGAGAAGAATATGGTGAATATAATTATTATTCCCAAATGACTCCAAATAAAATGGGTATATGTTCGAAATGGAATGATGAAGATTATTCTATTTATTGGGATGCAGTTGGGTATTCTTGGAGCCCTAATTACGAGATAGGCGATAATTGCCATAATATTTTCCCTGAACTTGACTCTCCTGATGAGTTTTATCTGGAGATTCCACAAGTGGGAGAAGTAACCGATGCTCAATTAGACTTAGAACTATGCTCAATTGGTACTCCTACTGGGAGCGGAAAAGTATTTCTTCAGTTAGTTAAAGATGTACTAAATCAAACTAAAGAAGATATTTATCTACTCCAAGAGGTAGTGGCATTCGACACTTCTGGGGCATTTAACTATTCAAGATCACTCAATTTAGGGAAATACGCTACAGCGGGTTCGATTTACGGAACTTATCAGCTCCAAATAAAACTCTATGGAACCCAGATAGCGGATCTATTTAATCTTACTATGTATAAGATTGAAACCAATACTTATATACTGGCGGATTTTGAAAATACTATAGGTTGGGTGACCGATCCCTCGAATAACGACACAGATGGGGATGGTTGGAGTGATTCTTACGAGATTTTTACTTCAGGTACCTCTCCTCTCAGTAAGGATTCTGATGGCGATGAAGCAAACGATCCTCAAGATAGAGATCCCTTAAACGATGTAATGTTAGAGATCCACCCCTATCGGGGAGATTACAATAATTTGGGTTGGCTGGACAGCCATGCGTTAATGCAAATTGTAGTAGCATTTAGTTTTGGAGATAACGATTACTATATTGTGACTCCAGTACAACAAGCTACTTCCAATCCCAACATTTTTGGCGCCTATCAAAAAGGGTATTTTAATGAGCATTATTATATCAACATTGATGACGATACCACACGCCAAGGAAATACTATTACTATGAATTTCCAGCTCTATAGCGTGTATCGCCATTTAGGTTCCAATGACATCAAGGGTATTGATGAGGATGTACAATATACTATCAATACGAATGGAGAATATACTACATTGGATGCTAGTAATATGGGAATTTATAATTATTATAACTACATGGAAGTCAAGGTTAAAACGGTCTTTATCGAGAAAGCGAACACTATCGCCATCTTCGAAGCAAATTCGACCTTCAATGGGCATTATAACAATCCTAATCAGCGCTATAGCCTTATTCAGCTGAATATTCCTGGACCGGGGCATTATTTTGGTTCTGAGAGCTTCTTTGACGAGCCCGTGGGCAATGTTAGCACAAATATTAATTTTGTGACTTCAGATTCCTCTTCAGTAGAAAGTTATGTGAAAATTTATGAGGAGATTGAAGGCCATTCCCAAGTATTAGGGGTTTCAGAGGGAGCAAATGACCATAGCGACTTCTACCATCAATTTTCTAATCAATATTACGCGATTGTGGAGTGGTGGTGGTATTCTACAAAAGCGAATGGCGGGATTTTGTCCATGGACTTTCGAGACGTAACTAACGATGTTATTCGGCTCTATATCCGTGATGGGAAGATTAAATATCATGATGGGAGTTACCATGATGTAATGAGTGTAAGTTCGGATACTTGGTATCGTATGAAGTTGATATTCTCTTGTGATTTGCCTGGGATTTCCGATCCCCAATTAGAATACAAGTTTGAACTCTATGTTGATGGTGTTCTAAAAGTTAGTAATGGAGAATTCGTTTCCAATCAGGGTAATATCAACCGGATTGGGATAAGCACTTCAGGAGATCCATTTACCGGATACTTTGACGCATTTGGCTACTCATGGGACTCTTCCTACAGTATAGGAGATAATGAGGACCACTTAGATTGTTCGGGTACTCCCTTTGAGCATGGGATGAATGTTATCGTGATTCCTACGGAGCTTTTCACCCAAACGCTTTTAAATGGGTATGTAGAACATGGGACGCTTAATGAAACGGTGTTATATCATGAAAATAGCACTATCTTCGAATTCACAGGTCCCGATAGAGATGGTGCTTCAAATAAAGCTAATGCGGACGTAGATTTTGTCTTTATCCGACACCAAATTACCCCAGAAGATGCACTCGAGGTATTAGACTTAGTATTATATGGGATTACAAATGAGACAATGGATGAGAATAATCAGACTCTGATTCACAGCTATGTATCTACCAAATTAAATGATACTAAAGCAACGCAGATGAACTTACCTTACAGTATTCTGGGTTATATTCCATGGGTTAATAATTATACTAACTCTGCCATGGGAGATGAGCCAGAACCTTCAGGCGCATTTGACTTATTGCTATGGGTATTATGCTTAGTTAATCCAATACTTAGAGTGGTACTCAATGCCCAGATGGCGATGACCGGAGGGGCATTCTTTGCCTATCTCAAAGACTTTCTTGCGTCAATTTTTATGCAAGCGTTAGGATTCTTGGCACAGCTCTTATGGGTAATTGCCCGAACAGCGCTATTAGTACTTTTTTATATACTTTTAGCAATAGAGTTCTTGTTTATTTCGATCAATATCCTAATTCTAGGAGTTCCTTTACTGATAATAAGCGCATTTTCAGATTTCTCCGTAAGCTTTGGCTTAAACTTTCCACTTTCCTATAGTCTTAAAACATTAGCGGGATTTTTAAAACTAGAAAATAATAACGATGATGATATTATAATTCTGAAATATATTACTTGGAAATATTGGGAATTCTTTGATTTATATGTGCCTTGGATAGTAAGCAAAACTATCGTCGGAGACGCGGTTATGAATGAGGAAAGAGAAGATATATTTGGAAATAGCGAGGAAGTTGAGAGCCAATCATATAACAATACTGCTTCTCAGATTCAGTCCGCCCCAATATTATTTAATAACAGTTACAGTCTTTTAAATTCCACTCATTGCTCCTTTAGGATTATGTATAAGGATTTAAATTTTGACACGCCCTCGCAGGAATATGGGGTTAAATTACATCTTGTATCACCTAATGGGACTGCTCTAAATGCTTTTTCAATGGAATGTATAGATCAGGATCCTGATTATACATCTCCCTTAGGTGTAAACTATTCGATCACAATTGATATCTCTTCATATGATGAAGGATTATGGCATTATTTCTTTTCTAGCATGGATGGAACTGATAATAACGTGACAGTTTTTCCATATACGGGCTATCTTACTGGTCCAATGACTTGTAATGAGACTCATTATTTATGGGATGCCAGAGTCACGAGATCAGAATATTACTTCGATGATGATGGCTGGGCGAACAATAATTTTAATTTCTTGGTAAGTTGGTGGGAACCGGTAAACTACACTGAACCTACTAGTGTTAATCTATGCTTGATACCGGCAAATATCTCATTAGGTCTTGGAGTTAATAGGACGACTGGAATTCAAAAATTTGAAATGGAACCCGTTGAATCAGAACCTGATTATTCAGGACTTGTTCAATATAAAAAAATATTGAACTTCAGTAATATCGGTTACCCTGAAAGCGAACTTGGATATTTCTATTATTATTTTGAAGCGATAAATAATGAAAATAAAATATCTTTAGCACTTGATTATGATGAAACTGGTCCTTGTCATAAAAAATTGCTTGTAAAAACGTCATCAAGTCCTGTTTTGGAAATTTCTAGTAAGAAAATCGGCAGCTCTGCTAATGCACCCGATGTTTTATCTGATGGGAGCCTATTAGAATTAAAAGCTATTTATACCGACAGTGATACCAATCGCCCTGATAATTTAACAGTTACGCTAACGAATAAAAATTCCCAAGAAGAAATTACGTATAATATGACAAACTATTACAATTCTGATGATGGAGAGACAAGTTATTATTATTTAGCCATGCGTGAGTCAGATATTCCATGCGGTTCATGGTTTATATCTGTAGAAGCCTTAGGTGTTCAGGATCAAGTTAGTATGTATAGTACTGATATATCTTTGGAAAATTTCGTCATTACAGTTCTAGGAGATACATTGAGTGGTATGGATGAGTTAAACACAATGCTCAATATCTTCGGGGTAATTCCAATGATTGCCCATATCATATCGCTTATGCTGATTCTTGCCGGAAGTCTGTCGCCGGACCCACACTCTAAAGGTCTTACACTTGCTGGAAACATTCTGGCAGTAGTCACTACAAGCGTGCTCCTAACTGCTGCTATAATTAAGTTTGTCGTTCTGATACAAAATCTCGATCAAAATCTTCCCAGACTTATTGGTTTTGCTATTGGGTGTATGTTTATCTCTGTGTTCTATGGGTTTGCGAATACCATATTTAAAAAAGATAATCCAAAGGCCTGGGTTTCACAAGCATCTCGTGCTAGGAAGCTATTAGATATCGGATTTGTTTTTTATAAAGGCATGGCATCAATATTGAGTATCATGTCTGTGGCTACTCTTCTCTTAAACATTTTCGCCCCAAACGGCTCATGGGGATTAATTACTGGGTTTGCCTCTGAAGGAACAGCACTTGTACGCAACTCGCTTTCTATAATTGCTATGTCTATTCTTTTGGGGATTACTTTAGGTATTATTAAATCGTTTAATAATGTCAATAGCAAAAATGAGGGGATAAATTTGACTTTTCAAAAATGGTCGATGAGAATTTATGCAGGAGGAATGCTTGTACTGGCGATAATCTCTTTTATAATAATTGGAAGTTTTTTAGCAATTCAAAATTGAGGTGAGAAAAAGAAATGAGAAAGTTTAGTAGAAGACAAAAAAAGAGATTTTACTTGTTATCTTTAATGTTTGCATTATATGTGTTTTTAGGGCTTGCACCACAGAGTTTAGCTTGGCAGAATAATGGTTGGCAAAAAGCTAAACTAGGACTCGAACCTGAAAAATGGTCACAAGATTACTGGTTAAGGAATTATGAACATTATGGCACACACGACTATATTGCTCATAAGGCTTGGGATCTAACTGTTGATAATCCAAGTAATCGGTGGTTAACTAGGGCTGATACGCCCTATCATAACGAAAGGACTTTTGCATTTTTCATGATAGGGACGGAAGTACCAGATTATGCGCAGGATCACTGCAACCATGAGATTATAGCTGATAAGGAGTGTGGAGGTGTTATACTGAGTCAAATAATTTGCCAGTTTACTACCTCCCATAATTGCTATCTTGATGATCAAGGGGAGCTTACTAGAAGGTCAACATATTCAGCATATTACTGTCAAGGTGCTATCTATGGGGTGCAAAAAGCTTTTAGTAGAGCGATGTATTATTTTAAGCAGGGGAAGTGTGAAGCCGCTGCCTATTGTATGGGAGTTTTGACACACTATATCGCAGATGTATCATGTTATCCCCATACAATACCGCAGGTCTTATCAGAGCACACATCATATGAATTAGCAGTACTTAAATATACCAACAGACCATACACTACAAACATCAATTTTGATTTGAATAAACATGGATGGTCAGGTGCTTTAAAACATCCTGAAGAATGTGTATATTTAACAGCTAGGAAAACGCGTCTAGGTACAAGTGGAGCGAAAAGTGCTAATTGGATGCATCAACAATGGGTAGATAATATTATAACTCCAGAGAATTTTCCGAATAGATATGATCCAGACTTCGAGGAATATTTCAATACCATTGAAATTAATCTCAATACAGCCGTCTATTATTGTTCTGCAGCACTTCAATTTATATATGATCAAGTGAATACTTGTTTTGGAGGGATATCTTGCTCATGTGAACCCCATGAACAGACTTTAACAGAAGAAGTATTACAGAGTGTTATGGATGCTATTGAGGATGTAGCGTCGAATATGTCAGTAGCCTGGGCTTATGCATATATAGGAAAAATAATATCTGTATTTTCGCTTGCAATAACGGGCGCTGATAACGCGTTAGAAAATGTCTCCAATCAATCAAAAGCAATTGAAAAGTTACTAATGATTTTTAAGAAAATTAAGAATTAAATACCTTTTTTTTTTATATATTAATAATAATTGAAACTAGAAGGACTTATGTTTTAGAATAAAAAGATCATAATAATGTTTACCGTAGTATTACTTTCTGTTCTTGCTATTATTTCAATAATATTTATAATTAATTATGGGGCATTATCAACGTGCCTTCCTAATAATAGTAAGGATTGCCCTTGTGGCAATATGGCTTATTATCCTATCTATAGTAAATAGAAATCTAAAGGAGGTTAAATCATGAAAAAGGATAAATATGGCAAAGTTTATTTAAAAGAAAAAGATTTAATTAAAAAACTACAATCTATGGATATTAACGGGACAGGGTCCGGTGAAGACCCCTTTGTCGTTGATGACCCTTTCCAACTACCTGAATCAATCATCATAAAGGAATCCACGTTGTATATTAATTTCATTAACCAAGAGTTTCAAGGACTCGGCTTGAGTCGATCTCAAAACATTAAATTTGAGAATTGTTCACTCGAAATTCTTGATATTAACCAGTCATCTCGGATACAGGCATCGAATTGTACCATTAAAAACTTGATTTTTACTGGTGGATACAATAACGACTTTAACAATTGTGAGATTGGCGATGTCCCGCTAAACATCTTATCTTACAACAATCGATTCACCAATTGTAAGATTAGCGATGACGCAAAAGCTATACTCCTTAAAGAAGGAGGATCGTTCTCTCTCGATTTTATACCTCAAATATTACGTCTAATGGTTTTAATTCTTGGGATCTCCTTTCTATCGTCCATCGTTACCTCACTATTCGGGATCTGGGACTGGATCAGCGTCATCGTGTTTGGTGGATCGTTGATCGGTGTGAGTGCGCTATATCTATATCTGAGAAAAGTTCTGACCTCCCCACAAGAGAAGCCGAAAAATCAAATTATCAACGAACGTAAATTAGAAAATAATTAGCGATATAAAAATTAAATATGTGTTTGACTTATTGGTGCATGGTTATTATGAGTTATGTAGAATATAACAACGTAAAATATCCGGTTCAAATTGATTATAAATCTCGGAAATATGGTGACTTTTTTTTACATCTATTTGTTGAAAACGCTTTTGAGCTAAAAAATTGGAAGTCAGAACTTATACAAGTTAAATCATTACGCTTAGATTATACCAGAATTAGTGATATAAGAAAAATTAAAAATCTCAAGAATTTAACTCAACTCGAGGCTTTAGATTTAAGCTTGAATAATATAACTAAGATTGAGGGATTAGAAAATCTTACAAATCTAACCCATTTAAAACTAAGTGAGAACAAGATAAAAAGGATCGAAGGTCTTGAAAATCTCACCAGTCTTAAAGTACTTGATTTATCAGGGAATGAAATCCAAAAGATTCAGGGGCTTGAAAACCAGATCAACCTTGAAGCACTTAAATTCAGCGATAGAGGCCATGCAGATGTTGGTAATAAAATAACAAGGATCGAAAATCTTGACAGATTGGAAAAATTGGAAACATTAGAATTAGCCTATAACGAAATTCGAAATATTAAAGGCTTAGACAATCTTAAAAACTTGCAGTATTTAGATCTTTTTAATAATAAAATTGAAAAAATTGAAAATTTAAATAAGTTGAAAAATCTTAAAATGCTCGACCTCGCAGGAAATCAAATCAAAAAAATTGAAAATCTTAACTATCTAGATTCTTTGTATTATTTAAACTTAGGGGCAAATCGAATTCATGAGCTCAATGACTTGAAATCGTTAAAGAATCTCCGAGTTTTTATGATTTATTCGAATCCCATAAAAACAATTACTAATTACGAGGTTCTTGAGAATTTACAAATAGTATTCATTGACTTGGATGATTTAGATAAAGCGGGACAAAAAAAATTCTTATCGATTTTTAAGTTGGATAGAGAGTATGAGGCGTATGTTCCAAAATAAATTAAAAAGTCTAAAGTTTCGGAACCATATAAACTTGATTTTCATTGTCGTTCTATTTTCCTACAGTATTATTTTAACCCTATTACTTCCTTCCATTTACGTTGGCATCGACAAAACCGTTAGCAGTGTACACTTTCCAAGCAGCTTCATTGAAAAGGAATTCAATTCTACAGACCCATGGATTGAAGTATCATTTCTCATTAAAAATTATAACCGATTTGACTTAGATTTTGAGCTGACTACTTCCATCTACGCCCAGTACTTCCCCGAAAACTCCCTCAATATGAAAGAAAGTACCATCTTTCACAGCTCCTCCACTTTTCACGGTATATCCTATGATGAAACCTGTCCCAAAGTACTCAACTTTTCCAGCTCATATTTTGACTTGCCCATGCTCACCGCTTTCTATACGTCTGTCAATGTTTCTATGCCCTACACCTTCTTCATCGATGCTCAATTTCAGGGCTCCTATCTTGCTAACCTAATGAGCTTCACGATAGGATTTACCGCGCTAAACATCTCCGAATATGAGTTTATTCTATAACCTACTTAAGAGGATTATTACATGAGTAAAAATTCAATTTTTCTGAAGAAATACTCGAAACCCCTACTTTACATTCTCTCCGCACTTCTCACCTCCCTCATATTCCCTCTGGTAATTTTCATACAAATTCGACTCTTAATCGCTAATGACATCGAATTCGCCGCATATCTCATAAAAGTTGACCTCATCCTTCTCCCGCTCCTCTCTACTGGCATTATCATTATCATCTTTACCGCGTTCATATTTTTCTATGAACTCTACATGTATGGACGACTTGTCTTTTCCCTCCTCCCTGAAGCTATCTACATCATCCAAATTGTCATTACTTCTACACTTTTAGATGTATATCTCAATATCGGCTCCACCTTCATCCGTATCGACATCTCCAGACTTTATCTGTTCATGATCGGCATCCCCATTCTCATTATAACAAAAAATGCCTATACCTTCTATACTACACGGAAGACCTCGATTTTTAGATACCAAATTTTAAGAACGCTCTATACCCTCAAAGGAGAGAGCAACAAAAAGAAAATTCTAAAAGCGATTGCAAAAGACAGCACACTAGATAGCGACATGAAAATGATTGTCCGGAAAAACCTCTCTAATCTCATAACTGATATGGAACATACAAAACCGCCCATCTTAATCTTAACAGAAGGAAAATACAAAATATCCCAAAAAGGTCTTAAAATGATCTCCTATTTCAAAGATTGGTTTGAAAAGAAACCTCAACCTTCTGCACATTATGACGATATAAACCTTGAAGATCTCGAATACTGGACTGAAGAAGATTTTGATTAGATGTTAAAATATTATTAAATCTTCCTATGTGGGTTTCCCTTCCCATTTTAATATAAGTTTGATTCATTTTTATGTAAAAAATACTGAAAATCAACTAGTTTTCGAAATACATATAAGATATATAGAGAAAATTGATCATAAAAATTTAGAAATATCTAAAGTTTGTCGATTTTGCAACTTTCTGATCATATATTTGGTAAATCTGTCTATTTCTATTAACTCACCATTTTTTGCTATCGGACAGTGACATTTTTAATGTTATTTGTGTTCGTTTCCGAACATCATTATGGGTTTTGATAATTAATCCGATTAAAATTGCATTTTACGATCACATTTAAATAGGACATTATCATAATTAATCACTAACAAAAAAAGTAAATTGTGACAAAAAAATCACAATTTACTGTATAACCTATGAGGAAGTGAAGGGAAATATGTGTAATAATTGTGATTGTGAAAATTATGAGCAATGTTCAATAGTAGGATATTTGCCATATGGAGTGTGCTGTCCAAACTGCGTGAACTATGATGAAGCACATACCTGCAAATATTATCAACCACGTTTTAAAGCTCCCTATATAGCGGAAGATGAAGTCTTTCAGCTTAAGTCAAAGGAAGAGAAAGCTCGTATTATAGGTGCATCGATAAAGCATTTTCCATAGATGTGGTGGTAATAAGATGTGTAATGAGTGCAGATGTGATGATTATGAAAAATGTTCTATAGTTGGAAATATCCCTATGGGCTTTTGTTGTCCAAAATGTGATTTTTATAATGGTGAGCAGACTTGCTTAAGGGCAAAAATGAAAATTGAGGAATCAAAGAAGGATACTTTAGCAAAAACTCAATTATTGCACAGAGCATTCAGTGGAACAAAAACTGTGTCGAAAAAGGAATTAGAAAAATTTCCATAATATGAAGAGGTGGGGAAGAAATCTGTAATAATTGCAATTGTGATAATTATGATCAATGTTCAATAGTAGGCTATATGCCTATAGGATTTTGTTGTACAAAATGCTATTTATATAATAAAGATCTTACTTGTTTAAAGACAAATACAAAACCGAGTGAAAAAGCAAGAGCTAAACTTATGGAAGAGGGTGAATTACAGGCGATTAGTACTGAAATTGAAAATGGTCTTTTAAAAGTTGTTATTGGTCAGAAAGATAAGCGAATTCCTATCATAATCGATCTACAAAAGCAATTGGAATTGAAATAGCGCTATAGAAGCACCTGAAAAATAGCAATGAGAATAGAGCGACTGGAGCTTATTAAATATCAAAATTAATGTTAAAGATCATTTCCTATAGGGGAAAAGGAGAATATATACTAAGAGGAATAAATGATGAGTGTCGTAAATTTCGAGTTTAGAAATGAGGTATTAAAGCATAATGCTTCCTTAAGCTACTGTTACCAATGTTCTACATGCTCTGGAGGTTGTCCAGTAGCGCTACTCACGGATGGAAAGTATAATCCTCGAAAAATCATCGAGGAGGCGATCTTAGGGTTTCAAAAGAGATTAGTAGACGAACAAGATCCAAATGTTTGGTTATGCTCTACATGCCAGACTTGTGTGGAATTATGTCCTCAGAATGTAGAGTTAACTGAGATTTTTTCGCTAATAAAAAACCGATGCTTTGAAAATGGAAATTATCCCGAGGGTTTTTTTTCTCAAGGGCAGGCAATAATAGAGAATGGAGTGGCAATTCCCTATTCAAATGCAATTTTAAATCGTAGGAAGAAGTTAGGTTTACCAGATGTGAAAACTGCATCCGTGGACGAGATTAGAAAACTCCTCAAACTCACGCAGTTCGAAAACAATATCAAGAAGAGAGGAGGATAAAAGATGGGCTATGATTTATTTTTAGGTTGTGTAATACCTGCTCGCTTACCATTTTTAGAGGCTTCTTCAAGAAAAGTATTTGAAAAACTTGGAATTGAATTAAAAGATGTTGATGGGTTTAGTTGCTGTCCTGATCCAACCGGAATCGAACAGATAGATCATAAAACTTGGTTAACGTTAGGAGCAAGAAATTTGAGTTTGTCCACAAATAGTAATGGTGGCATAGTTTCATTTTGTTCAGGGTGTGTGGAAACTCTAAAGGGAGTAAATTATTTCCTTAATAAAGATAAGAAGACAAAAGAAGAAATCAATAAGGATCTTAAGAAAATTGGGAGTTCTTATGATGGAAGCACAAGTGTTAAGCATTTTGCTCAAGTTTTATATGAAAATTTAGATAAAATAAGAGAAAATATTAAAAAACCTTTAGATGGCTTTAAAGTCGCGGTACATTATGGATGTCATTATTTAAGACCTTCAGAGTACATTCAATGGGATGATCCATTTGAACCAAAAACGATT
>Ga0180433_10004099_pt1 | contig 20689 bp, 18 predicted proteins | sample SS_ome_8_FD_132980 | JGI IMG/M metagenome (GOLD analysis project Ga0180433, IMG submission 132980) | Hypersaline lake sediment archaeal communities from the Salton Sea, California, USA - SS_1_D_1 metaG | ecosystem: Environmental > Aquatic > Non-marine Saline and Alkaline > Hypersaline >... | reverse complement strand
AACAGCTGACTCTTACGAACCAGCACTTGGGATCCCCTCATCGTGCTTTCGCACATTGTGAAGGTTTCGCGCCTGCTGCGCCCCGTAGGGCCCGATATCGTGTCTCAGATATCGTCTCCGGGCTATTGCTCTCACAACCCGTATCCGTCGTAGGCTAGTCAGGTCATTACCCTGACTACAACCTGATAGTCCGCAGACTCATCCTTAGGTGCCGGAGCTTTCAAACTAAGTGCATTCCAGCATCTTAGGTCTATGGAGTATTATTCTCAGTTTCCCGAGGTTATCCTCCGCCTAAGGGTAGATTATCCACGTGTTACTGAGCAGTCTGCCGAGGGCCGAACCCTCTCGACTCGCATGGCTTAGTCGGATCCCAATAGCAGTGGCCTCCGGCAGGATCAACCGGAATCTAACACACTATTATTGAATATTATTGGGGGTAAATCAAATTTCACCAATACACGTCAATCGTCAGATTCAAGAGTGCGCAAGATATCTATTAATCATATCTTGATTTCTTGAACCTCCACATCCATTTTTCCCAGATTCGAAATGGCCTAATCACAGAAAGTTGCATAACATACTCTCATAGGCCGGCCGGAAAAATCCGGGTAATTATATTTCGAGGTGAACTCAATCTATATAATAATCTACTAAATATAGTTTTTGGTTTTTCATGTAGTAAAATTTAGATATTTATTAACATGTTTTGTTTCCTAAAATTAAATTGGAATTGGTGGAACACCTTCAGGCAATATCGGTTGATTTTGAGGGATTTTCCATTGACGTAAATTATCCATATTTACAATTAAAAACATAAAAAATGGCAAAGTTGTTTTCATCCAATGAACTAAATTATCATGTTTTCCTTCCCCCATAAAAGGTTCATAATCTTTAGCTAAAATTTCAAAACAAAAAGATGGTATATGAAATTCCTTAAAACACCAGTCTGTGACTGTACCTCCAACTTTTATTGGTTGTCTAAAAGATTCATATTCGGTATTTTCCTCAACCCAATCTAAAACATATGTAGCTAATTTTTTTTCCTTAGTTGAAAGCTCAAATGGAGGTTTATGTGTTAACCATGCGGCACTGATTGTGTGAACTGCAGTATGACAATTAACATAAAATGAAAAATCACGAATACTAATTTTGTTAGTTAGTACTCTAATTGATTCAGATTCAGGTTCAGAAAAAGGCCGCCTTCCAGAATTTGAAAACCATATGCCCAATCGTGGAAATCTTATGTATGGAATCTTTATAAAGCCAAATAATATTCCTAATGGAATACATCGTCCCCTTATTTTCCCAAAAAAAATATCAAAATTTCTATTTAGATCAATTCCATTATTATTCCATCTCTTATTATCTTGTCTACCATCGGGATTCATTAAAGGAACTATATAAATTTCTGAGTTTTCTAAAATATGAGTTATTGATGAATTCCTACCAAAATTAATTAGAAGATATTCAGCCAAATAAAGGCAAGATTCTCCAGATTCCCATTCATTTCCATGAATGCAGCCATCTATTAAACACGATGATTTGATTTTAGAACAATTTTCATCTGTTATTTTTATACACCATATATCTTTGCCTAAGATACTTTTACCGATAGATAATAAGTTTGTTTCATTTGGATATTTTTTATTTAATTCTTCAAGTTTGTCAACAGTTCCATAATAATCGTGGTATTCACCATCTTCCCAATCTGGCAAAATTAATGAATAATTTTCCTTTAGGTCTGTTTTAACAATATTATTTTTTTCTTCAACAATATTGCTTTCAGTACACCCAACAAATGAAGTTATAATTAAAATAAGTAGGAAAAAAAGAACTTTTATTTTTAGCGACTTTTTATCCATTTATTTCACACAAATTGAGTTATAATTAAAGATAATTGATTTAAATGTTTGGAAAAATTATAAAATGAATTTAAAATAAATTAATCGTTAGTTAAAAAGTTATATCTTCGGATATATAAAAATATATATAATCATGAAAAAAAAACATATAATTCTATGGACTGGACGGGATTTGAACCCGTGGCCTTCACCTTGCGAAGGTGACGATCTTCCGCTGATCTACCAGCCCATAATAAGAGGTTAATATTAAGGAATGTATTTTAATAAACAATATTAACTGAACTTAACCATTGCTTTATTTTTTGCATCTTTTAATGCTTCAACAACAACTAATTTTTCTCCCATCATAAATTTTTCTAGAGACCCACCGCCTGTGCTTATGTGGGAAAATTTATCCTTTAGTTTCATTTGTTCAACAGCTGCAACAGTATGTCCTCCACCAACAATTGAAAAAGCATCTAGATCTGCAATATATGAGAAAATCTCTTTAGTACCTTTTCTAAAAAGTGGATTTTCAAAAACCCCACATGGTCCAGATAAAAAAATTGTTTTTGCACAAGAAAATTTTTCCTTAAATTCTGAAATTGTTAGTTCACCAATATCAAATAAATCTTGTTCAATTGGTAATCCATTCAAACCAACTTCCTTCCTAATATTATTGTCACTATAAGCAAAATCCGTAGGTAAAAATATTTTATCTTTAAATTTTAAAATTACTTCTTTAATGCTATTGAAAAGTTCTTGATTGCCTTCTTCAGATAAAGTTTTATCATTCTTTTTACCTAGATTGAGACCTTTTGCTTTTAAAAAAGCATTAGCAGGCAGACCTGTCAAAACAACACCATCTGCGGTATTGTTACTTAAAACTCTATCAATAGTAACAACTACATCTGAGAATTTCGCTCCTCCAAATAGAAAAATTGAAGGTCTTTTAGGATTGCTAATAATTTCTCCTAATGTTGTTAGTTCTTGTTGCATAAGACGCCCTGCACATGATGGAAGTACTGGGGTAAACCCTATCAGAGAGCATTGTTCTCTATGAGCTGCTGCAAAAGCATCATTAACATAAAGATCGGCAAGAGGATATAGATTTTGTACAAGTTCTGATTTTGAATGTTTTTCAGCAGATTTTTTTTCAGTTTCTGCTGGGAATTTTCTTACATTGTCTAATAATATAATTTCTCCAGGTTGTAATTTTTTTATTGAATTTTTTGCTTTTTCACCATATATGTCATCAACAAATGTTACTTTTTTCCCCAAGAGTTCTTGTAAAGATTTTGCATGTTTATCTAAAGATATAAAGTCCCAACTTCCCTTTCTGCCCTGATGTGCCAGAATTACAATTTTTGCATTTTTATCTAATAACTCATTTATTGTGGGTAAAACAAGCTTAATTCTGTTTGTATCCAGAATTTCTAAAGTTACTTTATCAAGAGGCATATTAAAATCTACTCTCAATAATACAGTTTTATTTTTAACATCAAAATCATCTAAAGTATTGTAATCTTCCACTAGAAAACCTCCAATTACCCTACATCAAAACTGTTTATTTAAAGCTATAGTTTTTATAAATTAAAACGTAAATTTTTTATTTAGTTTAGCACACTATGATACAAAATTATTTATAGTAGTTTAAACAAGAAAAGATTGATAAATAAAATAATTTTATGCGTTTTGAATTAAAATGAGAGAACAGAAGACATATTATTCATTTCACGACATACCATTTGGAACTTCAGAGAATTATAATCGCTTTAGTTTCGAACAGGGGATGAAATTTAGTCGTGGTGAAATTATTCAAATTATAATTGCAATGGGAGTGCTTACATTAGCCTTTTCATTTGCACTTGCACCTTACCCACCCATATCTAACATTGGTTCAGTTATTAGCAATATCCCCCTATCTTTTCTTGCTATAGCCACTGCTTTTGTTTGCCATGAAATCGCTCATAAATATGTTGGACAAAAATTTGGATATTGGTCTGAGTTTAGGATGTTTCCTCAGGGTTTATTATTGGCATTATTTCTTGGGGTTGTATTGGGCGTTGTTTTTGCAGCACCGGGAGCAGTTCAAATTTTTGGAAATCCCAACAGAGAGGAAAGTGGAAAAATGGCAGCGGCAGGTCCGTCGACAAATCTAGCTATTTCAGGTATTTCTTCATTGTTATGGTTGAGTTTTACTGGGTATATTGGTTATATCTTCTTCTTTATTGCTTATATTAATGCATTTTTGGCATTTTTCAATTTACTTCCAATCGGACCGCTAGATGGGATGAAAATTTTTAGATGGAAAAAAGAAGTATGGATAATTCTGATAATGATTAGTATCAGTATTTTTATAGGACTGATGGTTTAGTTAAAATAATCCAAAATTAATAATTATTGAAACATGTAATTTATTAAATCAACAATTCTACAAGAATAACCCCATTCATTATCATACCAGGAAAGGATTTTCACAAGATTGCCTTTTTCTCCTATCATACTTGTACATAGTCCATCTATTATTGCAGAGTGTGGATTACCTATTATATCAACTGAAACTAATGGTTCCTCAGAATATTGCATTATCCCTTTAAGACTTTGTTCTGAAGCACTTTTTAACTCAGAATTAATCTCTTCTTTAGTTGCCTCATTTTCAAGAACACATGTCAAATCAGTCAAAGAGCCATCTGGAGTTGGAACACGCACAGCCATTCCATCAATTTTTCCATTCAAGTCTGGAATCACAAGTGCAACAGCTTTTGCAGCTCCTGTTGTGGTTGGAATGATTGAAACAGCAGCAGCTCTTGCTCGACGAAGATCTTTATGTGGAAAATCAAGTATACGCTGATCTCCTGTATATGAATGAATAGTTGTCATAAAAGCTTGTTTAATAACGAATTTATCATTAAGAATTTTAACGGGTGGTGCCAAACTGTTTGTAGTACAAGAGGCATTGGAAATTATATTGTGTTTTTCACTATCATAAAGATTCTCATTTACTCCAAGAACTACAGTCAAATCAGGTTCCTTTGCAGGTGCAGAAATTAATACCTTTTTTGCACCGGCTTCAAGATGTTTAGATGCACCTTCCCTGGTGCGAAAAATACCTGTGGATTCTATAGCAACATCAATATTTTTGTTTCCCCATGGTAATTTAGACGGATTTACTTGTGAAAAAAATTCAATTTGTTTTCCATTAACTTCAATTCCTTTATCGAATAATTTGATTTCTCCATCAAATTTTCCATAGATGGAGTCATATTTTAAAAGATGTGCAAGTATCTCAGTGTTACCAAGATCATTAATCGCAACAATTTCAAATTTTTTATCATATTGAGAGTGTTGAATAGCCGCTCGAAAAACATTTCTTCCTATTCGTCCAAATCCATTTATTGCAACTTTAATCATCCCATCCACCTGTGCAAATATTGGATTTTGCTATATAAGTTTTCCGAATAAATGTATTGAATTAAAATCAATTATTTCCACATTTACAGAGTCTCCCAAATTAACTTTTTCATTTATTAAAACTGGTTTATAGTTGTTGGTTCTGCTTATGTAGTGACTATTGTTCTTCGACTTTTTAATAACTAAAACGTTGTAACTTTTGCTTTTATAACTATTATTCTTTTCAAAAGATATTTTATTGCATAGTTTAACTAATTCTCTCGAGCGCTCTTTGGCAATTTTTGTATTAATTTTATCTGTCATTTTTTTAGCTTTTGTCATTGGACGCGGGGAGAATCGTGTTACATTTACAATGTCTGGTTTTATTTTTTTAATTAAATCAATCGTTTTGTAAAATTGCTGATTTGTTTCACCAGGAAAACCAACAATAGTATCTGTCGATATTGTAATATTTGGATATTCTGACCTAAATTTTTTAATTATGATTAAAAAATCTTCAACTGTATATTTTCTATTCATTAGTTCTAGAATACCATTATCACCAGATTGAACTGGAATATGTAAAAATTTGTAGATTTTTTTATTGTAAAATCCTTTAATAATTTCATTTAGATTTTTTAATGCAGTGTAAGGATTCATCATCCCTACTCTTATTTTAAAATCTCCATTAATAGTACTAACAGAAGACAATAATTTACCTAAGTTACTTCCAACATCAAATCCATATGATGCAGTATCTTGCGCTGTTAATTGTATCTCTTTACAATTTTGTTTTAAGGCACAATAAATATCTTTTTCAATTTGTTCCTTTGTAAAACTTCTTAGATTACCTCTTGCAGGTGAAGTAATGCAATAAGAGCAATCAAACAAACATCCTTCTGCAATAGATAATGGTGCAATTAAGCCATCATAATATTTTGGACCATACTTGATATTCTCTTTTGAAAAATCGACCTTTTTGTTTTCCAATAGATTAATTATTTGATTAGAGTATTTTGGATGAAGTAGATATGAATCTGGTAATATTGATTTAATTAAATCGGCTTGAACAGATGCCATGCAACCTGTTACAATAACTTGTTTATCAAATTTTTTAAATTCACGAAGCCGGGATAACATACGTTGTTCTGTAGTCCCTATTACTGTACAGGTGACTAATATTAAAATATCTGCCTGTTCAATATGTTTTACTATCTGATGAAAATTGGCTTTCAATATACCAATAATTAATGCTGCATCACTTTTATTTGCAGTGCAACCATAGACTTCTAGATAGATCTTCATTGGAGGAATGATAAAAAATGTTATTCTATTTAATAGCTTCTTTGAACCGATTGATGACAAATTCTTTATCTAAGTTATATAAAAAATAGCCCGCTCTAGGACCTTTTTCTTGTCCTAAAATCAATTTATAAATTAATCCAAACGCAGATTTAGTTTGAATTTCTAAATTTTTAGACACCTCATAAATTAAATTATGAATTTCTTCTGCATTCCAATTAATTTTTGATAACTTATTGTTAAATTCTTGTATAAAATTCTCTTCTTCTGAGGTTAATTTTAATTTTGGCATTTTTTTCTTGACTTCAAATTTTAATAGATCTGGTGCATATTTTTTTATCCAAAATCTAGCATGTTCAGATCTCTGTTTGAGATGTTCCTCATCCTTTTTGCTAATATCTTTTGGAATTTGCTTGGTTCTTATTAGGATATTTTTTATCTCTTCCCATGTTTTTCCTATTTGTATTAATGTTACCAAATGTCGGTATGGAAGCTGATAATGAATTATTTTAGGAATATCATATGGTTGGGATAATTCATATGTTTTTTCTAGATCTTTCATTCCTTTTATTTCCTCTTCTGTACCGAAATAAACCCGTTCTTGTTGATCAAATTCATCAACTAAATTCAATAAACCTAGGCCGGGATCAAATTCAATGTGTTTATTGGGCTGGTTTTTTACAATCAGAAATCTCAATACTTCAGGTGGAGTCATATTTAGCATTTCTTCAGCAGATAATGCTGTGCCTTTAGAGCTATGCATGGCCCCCTTTCCTTTTAGTAGTATAAATTCATACATTGTATAACTTGGTGGAGGATAATTGAATATCTCTTTAGATATTACTGTACCAGTATCATGTGTACCACCAGCTGCTCCATGATCCTTTCCAAATGGTTCATATGTTACACCGAGTATTTTCCATCGTGCAGGCCAATCAACTCTCCAGGCTAATTTTCCAATACCACCATCTCTAATATCGACTTTATCATCATTTCCACAGTCGCATTTATATTCAACATATGGAAAATTGTAAAAAATTGGAGTTGCGGAGGTTATTTTACCACATTTTCTACATAGAATATTTAGTGGAATCCAATTTTTAGGTAGTTGTCTTTTTGAGATTTTTTCAATAATTTTTTTAATTTTATTTGTATTTTCAAGAGCAGTTACTATTGCATCTTTGAACATTCCATTTTTATACATTTCACTTGCTTTATAAACAAAAGGTCTGATGCCAATTTCCTTCAAAGAATTGAGAAATGAAGACAGATAGTGTTCTGCATAACTATTATGATCTCCACAAGGGCAAGGAATTTCTGAAATTGGCATACCAATGTATTTCGAATATTCTTTTGGTAAAAATGGATATAATTTTCTTAAGTTATCAAAGTCATCTGCAATGTATATAAAATCAACATCTGCCCCCTTATCAACCAAACATCTATAAACAGCATCAGTTGTCAAAACTTCTCTCATGTTTCCAATATGAATTGGACCCGATGGTGTTATACCAGTTGCCAAAACATGTTTTTTATTTTTTTTTATTAAATCATCCGATAAAACATCTGCCCAATGCATAGAATATTCCCCGGAGTTATTATTTTTATATAACTCTTGCTCGTATTAAAGCCCTTAGTGGAACTCCACTAACTTCGTTAATAGCTCTTTTATTTAAAATACATATGCAGAGTACAGGATTTCCCTTTTCAGCTTTTGTAGCTTTTATTGTACTTGTTAATGTTTCACCAGTTCCAATGACATCATCTATAATAATCACATTTTTATCTTTAATGGAGGCATAATTTGAACCAAATGCACCAATTTTTTCATGATGCGGTCTAAATATTGCCAATTCACAACCTAGTTCTTCAGCAATTGAAGCAGCATAAGGGATACCATTTATAGCAACACCAACAACGGTGTCAATAGTTAAATCTCTCTTCTCAGCTTCTTCTAAGATTATATCGCTTAATGCAAAAGATATGCTTCTTATCCTAGATGGATATACGCCGATTGATCGCCAGCCAATTTTCAAATCACCTGTTGGTTTTTTCTCTTTATCTTTATTTAATAACCACATTGCAGTTTCTTTGGAAACATTTAACTCTTCGGCAATTTCATAATCTGTAAGCCCGCTCTCTTTGTATTTTACCGCTCGTTTTATGAGAGATTCTATTTCCTTCATTTACTAAACACCTTCAATGATTAGGTATATAAATTCGATATTTAGATTTTTGCTAAAAGAAAAATAAAATAAAAAGTTTTATCTTCTTGTACATGTAAACATTCACAGTAAAACTAAAATAGTAGAATCTTATCATGGATTTATAAAGAGTGATTTTACATGGCAAAAGAAAAAAAGGGTGAAGGATTTCATTCTGGAGCAGGATTAATTAGATACTTTGATGCAGAAGAAAAAACTGCTCTTAAAATACCTCCATGGTTTGTTATACTATTGTGCGTGGTAACTGGTGTAATAATAACTGCCGCCCATCTTTGGCAACCCCTTTAAATTTACTTTTTATCAAAAACACCTTTTTTATTGTACATTTTTCACCTATTAAAATATTTTCTAAATTAACAAATAAAACACAAAAGATTAATATATAATAATGTATTTCCGAATATAATTATACTTGAGGTTGTTGAGGGATAAGATAAAGGATGAGGATGTATATGGAGGAAATTCTATATAATATAGAAATACATAAAAATGAAGGCAAATTTTTTGGAAAAATTTACTCTGACACCGATGGAATAAAAGAGTTTAAAAATAAACAGATTGGTGGACTTTTGAGAGATATGACTATTGATATGCAATTATTGCTTGATGAATTTTCTAGCTACCCAATGGAATTTACTGAAGAATTGTTTTAACAACATTAAAAAATATTACAATTTTTATTTTTTTAATTAATTTTGAAAAAAGGAATTATCGATCTTTCTCCTGTAAGAAATTTATGCCTTTATCTGTTATTTTTATTTCATCTACAGAAACATGCGTTAACATTTCATATTCTAGCAATTTTTGGATTATTCCTTCTAATTCTTCTGCAGATATATGCAGTAATGCCTTTGCAAATTCAATGTCAATATCTTTGGAATAAATCATTTGTAAAAATTCTAATTCCTTTTCATTTATATTTAACACATTATCTGCAAAATCAGCATCCTTTAATTTTGTATGAGTATTTACATAATCCTCAATTAGAATATCCAATTTAATCTGATCCAGTAGTTCTCCTTTACTATCATACAGAAACACTACATTGTTATCATATTCCCAGTTAGAAATATCCCCCCAGTTGTATTCCAATTGATTTTGATCGGTGGTTGTATCTTCTTTCTCTTCAACATTTTCGTTTTTAATTATTTTTTTTGTTTTATTTCTTTCAAGAAGATTGAAAAATTCATGTTGTTCTGCTTGTATCTTATCCAAACTCAATCCTAGACTTTCTAATGCAGAAATATATTTTTCATCTAAATATTCTTTTAATTCACTGATAAAATATAATCCGCCCTCATCTTTTAACTCATTATAAATTTCTTTTAAAAAAACCTCAATTGCCATTCCTATATCGGATGAATTTACAGAGTCAATCATTGAAGATACACTAATGACTTCATCACCTTCAAAAAAGTCAATGTCTTTAATTTCAACATATTTCAAAAAATCAAAATCTTTTTCAAGAATGCTAATTACTGTTTTAACAACCTTTAGTGCAAAACTCTTTAAAGTCCTTCTACCAGATACTATTAATGTACCTCGAATAATATTTTTTACAATATCTGAATTTAATAAATTTGCCATAACTAATAAATCCAAATCAGTTATATCTTAATAAATCCTTTATTTATATTAATCTCTTTTATAATAATATTACACAACTATTTTTACTTTTTAATAAAAACAACAACACATAGAAAAATTGTTTAAACTAATTGATGATATGGTAAAGTTAGGTGGTATGCACATAAAAAAAATTATGATAGTAGATGATTTGCCTGAAGTAACTTATACGGTAAAATATGGCTTAGAAAAATTAAATCCTGATTATTGTGTAACCAGAGTTGAAAGTGGAGAGAAGTGTTTGGAGCTTTTAAATAAAAATGAATTGCCTGATCTTATACTATTGGATATTATGATGCCGGATATGAACGGATGGGAATTGGCTAAAATGTTAAAAAAGAATATTCAATGGAGAAAAATCCCTATAGTTTTTCTCACCGCTACTGAAGATGAAACCAGTAAAATAACCGGGAAATTAATTGGTGATGATTTTGTTGAGAAGCCATTTGATGTACCAACATTAATGGAAAAAATAGAACAAATACTTGTGAAAAAATCAAAGTAAGTAGAAAATTTAGTAATTAATTTCAATTGGCAATACTATGAAAATAAACTTCAGCATTTCATTAAAATTAACATTGCTTGTTGTTTTCATATCTGCAATTATTATTTTTTCATTAACATACATAAATATTAAACAACAAACTGAATTTTTTGAAGATGCATATTATGAAAAAGCATCATCCTTGACAAAAGCTCTGGATGCAAGTATCCAAAATACAATTTTTTTAAATGACCAACAAAGGTTGCAAGGTTATATTGAAAACTTTTCTTTATTAAACCAAGACATAATTAAATTAAGTGTAAATTTACCTGAAGAGGATGAGTTAGTAGTTTTTGTATCAACCGATAAAAACACAATAAATACAACTTCAGGTGAATTTAATGATATTTCATATTCTAAAGGGGCTAATATTTACATTCCACATCATGACGAAAACAGACATACTCTAACAATGCTTTCCCCTGTAAATCTATCTGGCAACATATTTGGAACATATGAAATGGTTCTTTCTATGGACATAGCCTACAACGCTTTGGACAAGCAAATGAGGAATTTGATTCTTATCTCTGCAATAAGTCTATTTATTATGATTTTTAGCTTTCTTTATATGCTTAGAAAATCAATTGTAAAACCAATAATTGCTTTCAGAAATGCATCTAAAGTAATTGGTGAGGGGAATTTAAATCAAATAATAGAAATAAAATCTAGGGATGAGATTGGAGAACTTGCCGATGCCTTTAACAATATGACAGTTGATTTAAAAAATTCTAGAAATAGAATTGAAAAATATAATAAAACCTTAGAGAAATTGTTAAGTCAAAAGGATGAATTTATTGGTCAGTTGGGTCATGATTTAAAAAATCCTCTTACACCTTTTATTGGATTACTTCCCATCATAACCGAACAGGAAAAAGATCCAAATCTCAAAGAACATCTGAAGTTACTTACAAATAATGCAGAATATATGCGAGATTTAATTTTCAAGACTTTGGAACTAGCAAAACTACGTTCATCTAATATAAAATTTGACATTGAGAAATTGGATCTTAAAGAAGAAATAGACAAAGTTTTAACCCGTCAACAATCATTTTTCAAAGAAAATAAAATTATAGTTGATAATTTAGTTAATGATAATATAATTGTTAATGCAGATAAACTTAGACTTGGGGAATTACTTAACAATCTTGTTTCAAATGCTGTTAAATATACCCCTAAAGAAAATGGTTTGGTTACCATAGATGCAGTAAATGAAAAAGATTTGATTATAGTCTCAGTAAAAGATAATGGAATTGGCATGACGAAAGAACAACTAAGTCATGTTTTTGATGAATTTTATCGTGCAGATAAATCTATGAGAGAAGGTGAATCAACTGGTTTAGGTTTATCAATCGCAAAACGAATTGTTGAAAAACATGGCGGAAAAATCTGGGTTGATAGTCCCGGAAAGGGTAAAGGGACGACCTTTTATTTTTCATTAAAAAACGAATTTGGAAAAAATAAATAATGAAATAAAATATATAACTAAATAATATTTGGAGAAGGTTTACAAATGTCAAAAAAAATATTTATTGTTGATGATGATCCTGGGGTAATTTATACAGTTAAACATGGATTAGAAGGGACGAATAAAGAATTAGAGGTTGTTTCTATTGACTCAGGTAAAAAGTGTTTGAAGCTATTGATGGATGAGGAAATTCCAGACCTAATTTTATTAGATATTATGATGCCAGATATGAGTGGATGGGAAACATATAATAAAATTAAGGAAAATCTAGTATGGAAAGAAATTCCAATAATATTTTTAACTGCTAGAAAAGATCAAATTGCAAAAAATGCAGGTGGTTTTCTTGGAGAAGATTATATTGAAAAACCATTTAAAATCCCTGATTTAAAACAAAGAATAGAAAATATTTTAGGGAAGTAATTAACCAATCAAATCAATGAATTAATTTATTTCTTTTTACTTTTTGAATTAATACTTTCTTCTCCAATATAAATATAACGAGCTTTTATTAAAACAAACCCAAGTAAAATTGTTGTTGATGAAGTTATTGCAATAATTATTGTCCAAGGTACATCGGGAGAATCTGATACATAAGGTTCTGATATTTCAACTAGAGTACTTCCAACAACAGCAAAAGTTGAACAACCTTCGGTTTCAGCAATAAAGGTTATCTGTGTTTCATTTTCACTTAATAATCTAGTGGATAAATTTAGCCACTCGCCATCATGATATCTAATCAGAATTATTGTGCTTTTATCAATATTTTTCTCTTCAATCCATGAGACGTTGACATTAAATGTAAAATTTAGAGTTTCGATATCCTCATCAACAATAAACTCATCATTTTCAGTAAATTTAATATCTAAGTAAGAATACACACTTTCGTTTCTATTTAGCTTCAGTGGAATATCTTCGGGTTTTTGTTTTAATTTTATAATAGTAACTCTCACATTAGATAAATCCCTGTCTGAAACTAATTGAACCTTTTCTACTCCCACACTCCTATTTGATTTGTCAATATTAAAAAGAGTAATTTTACCAGTGCTAACTTCATCATATTGTTTTTCAACTTTAAGGGCAATTTCTTCTACTGATACATTGCGCTCATTCAAACAGCAAGATTTTATAAATTTTAAAAACCTAGAAAGTTTTTCATCTCCAGTCAAAGAATTATCCTGAACTAAATTTATGATTTTTAGTTTCAATTCATTCATAAACCATGATTTTTTGGCTAATTCAATCAACCTTAACTTTAGAACATTATCTTCAATTGTAAAATTTAATTTTCCAAGCCAATATTCTAAATTTTCATAGTTAATATCAAACTCATCTTTTATCTGATCAACATTGGAATTTGTGTTATTAATAGTATCATTTATTGTATTACCATCTTGATTAACCACCCCTGTTTCATTATCAATGTTGCTAGATTCATCCATAATATTATTATCACTAGTCATGCCATCATCAGATTTGATGTCCATCTGTAAAGAATCATCGTCAGTATCATCAACAGGTTCATTGTCAGATGGTTCGCTTGTTTTTTCCTCTTGTGAATCATCTGTAGGTTCAGCCTTTTGTTCATCGGTTTGAGTAAAAGATGAAGGTTCATCGACTGAGGAAATCAAATCTCCACTTGGACTAGCGGTATTACTATCAACTGTTTTACTTAATAGGTCTATCCCGTTACATTGTCCAACAAAAGATAGTATAATAATTGTTGATAAAAAAATATGAATACAATATCTGATGGTATTTGTAAATTTTTTCATTAGCTTACTCCTCTAATCCACTCTCGTTAGCTAGTATACTCTGTGAGTTATTCTATTTAAAACTAACGTGATAAACTGTCAGTTTGGAAAAAATGTTTTTTATTATTTAAGATTCTTTAGTGTCAATTTTTTTGCGAGGATTAGTGCTTCTTTTATTTTGTGCTTATTGGGTCCCCCACTTTGTGTAAGATCAGTCCTTCCTCCACCACTTCCTCCAAGTATTTTTCCAATTTCTGGTGCGATCCTCCTTAGATCGATATCAACATCTTTGGATACGGCCGATGTAAGCTTTTTGCCATCATGAACATGAATTACATAACCATTTTCTTTAATAATCTCTACAGCAATTGAAGTTGAATCGGTTTTACTCTCACCAGTTATTATTTTTATATTCGTCTTTGGAACTTTTTCTGCTGATTCTTTCAATTTATTTATTTCATCAGGTGAAATAATTTTTTTATTTTTTTGTGTTTTTTTCCAAGTGTTAAATAAATGAGTACACATTTCAGGAAGATCTTTAACAGATATTTTTCGGTCAATTTCTACATCTTTTAAAAATCTTTTAACCGTCTTATTAAGTTGATTTACTGAAACTGATAATATTCTACTCGACTTTAGTAACTGTTCAGAAAAGTTTTCTTGGTTTTGAATGTGATATCTATCTTTAATTATTTCTAAAATATTCATGTATAATTTATTTTCTTCTTTTTGATGAAAATCTACCATCTTTCCTGCAGTAAAAGTAATTCGGTTGACACCATCTTGGATTCTTTCAGTTTTTAGAATTCTAATTTTTCCAACTTCACTTGTATTATTTAAATGAGTCCCACCACAAGCTTCAACATCAATAGTTGGAATATTTAAAATCCGAATTTGATTTCCAGGAGGTACACCTCCCTGATATAATCTAAAACCATATTCTCTCTCTGCTTCGTTTCTCTCCAATATTTTTTTCTCAACCGGAACTTCTTTTTTTATAAATTCATTTGCCAGTTTCGAAATTTCTTTTTTTTCCTTTTCACTAATGGATTTATAATGAGAAAAATCAAATCTAGCTTCATTTAAATTTAGCTGTGAACCTGCTTGCCAGATATGTTCACCAAATAATTTTCTTAAAGCACCGTTAACTAAGTGAGTACCAGTATGATGTTTCATTAGAGTATAACGATTTTCCCAATTAATTTCACCATGAACTTTTTCACCACGGTTCAAATCACCATCAATAAAATGAATTATTGAATTACCTTCTTTTTCAACTTTTTTTACAGTAACTTTTTTTCCATTTGATTTTAGAAAACCACTATCGCCAGGTTGGCCACCACCCTCGGGATAGAACAAGGTTTTATCAAGAATTATTTTTGCTTCCTTTTTTGCATCATTTTTCCATAATACAATAGCATCAAATTCTCTTAAATAATGATCTTTATAATATAAGGGTTCAGTAACTGGTAAATCTTTCATTGTTTCTTCTTCAATATCATTTTCTTTTTCATGGGAATGTAATTCTGCTATTTTTGAATCAAAATTTTTTGGAATGACAACCTTTATTCCCCCATCTTTTGCAATATTTTTTACAACATCTGGGGGCATTCCATGGGTATCATATAATTTTATAAGTTGATCTTGATCGATTTTTTTTCTATCTTTTAAAATTCTTTTTATTAAACCTTCTCCTTTAGAAATTGTATCATTGAATTTTTTAGTTTCAATGTCTAAAACTTCAAAAATATTATCTTTTTCTCTTACAAGCGAAGGAAATTCTTTTTCAAGTGAGTTTAAATGTAATTCAACAAGTTCTTTTAATGGAATATCAATTTTTAATTTTTCAATAAATCTTAGAGAGCGTCTAATAATCAATCTTGCAAGATATCCTGCTTTTACATTTGAAGGTACAATCCCATCTCCCAACATAAAAGCAAGACATTTTGTATGATCTGCCAGTGCATAAACGTCTGCAGGAGAATAATCAATTTCAGTATTTTTTGAAATAAAATTTATTACCTCATTAAATACACTTTCATATACTGTTGATGTCCCCTGACTAAACCACGCAATTCGTTCAAGACCATAACCCGTATCAACAATATTTAAAGGGTTTTGGGTATATTTGTTTCCTTCCAATGTAATTGTTCCAGTTCTAGACTCTTTCATGTTCATAAAAACTAGAGTGGCAATTTCTAGACCTTTGGATATAACCTCTATACAGGGTCCTGCATTTCCACCACCTATCCACATTTGCTCTTTGTAATTGATTAGTTCTCTTGGAATTCCTATTAATTTTTTAAAAAACTCATCGCAATATTCAACTGTTTTTTCTTTCCAATATATTTCATTGATGTTTTTATTAAAAGCATGATGCCCCATCATTTCAAACATTGTTAAATGACGTCCGCTGTAACCAACTTCTTCAAGATCATTTAGTCTAATACATGGTTGTGATATCACTAATGGATTTGCAGGTGGGGGAACCTCTCCTGAAGTTACATGTGGTTGGAAATCAGCAATTGATGCAATTGTCAGATATATATCAGAACGCCATCGTGCAATTACTGGACATCGATTACCAGTATCTGGATAAAAAACTCTAGAATGATTATTTTTTTCAAAAAAAGATAAAAAATTGCTTCTGACATCATTTAAAGATAAGGATTTTTTTGTAATAGGATTTTTTATAAAACCAAATTCAACACAAGGTTGATCTTGGCATACATCAGAGCTTGTATCTAAAGTCCAATAGTACGAACCACAAGACTTGCACTTTTTTCTGGCATAACCATTATTATGAAAGTATTGAAGGTCACATTCTTGTTTAAGTAGTGATTCAATCATGCAATTAATTTGACAGGTATGTAACTTAGATATAAAATTTTATCTTATTTAGTCTCTATTTAATTAAATATCTAACAAAACCTTTATATGTAAATCATATAATATTTATGTGGGGTATTAAATATGAATAAAAAATGTTTTGTAACTTTTTCAGTATTGTTATTAATTTTAAGTTTTGGTTTAACAAGTGCAAAGTTAAACATTGAAGAAATTGATGGAACTATTACAGAATCTATAATAAATTTAAACTCTGACAGTTACAGTGTTCAATGGGAGATGAGTTACGGACCTGATTGGTCCTATGGTGCTAGATATGAAGGTCCCCAACCAATTGGTGATTGTGATAATGATGGAGATAATGAATTATTAATTGGTGGAAGAGATGCTACTTTAAGAGTCATGGAATGGGATGAAGAACAGCAGACTTATTTAGAAACCCATTCACTACACAGTCCACTTTATCACTGGTTAAACTTTTTAGCAATTTTAGGAAAAAGTAATGGTCCCCCCGATTCAGCTGGTTTTGCAATTGGTGATTTAACTGGTGATGGCAAAAATGAGATTGCATGTACCTGGTTTGCAGGGGTTCATAAATGGATTGCTGGAAAATATAGAATAATCGGTTTCGATCTATCCCTATTTGATGACAATCAAGGAGTTACTGATTGCTATATTGGTGATTGTGATAACGATGGAAAAAACGAACTAATTGTTAGTGGAGGTCCATTAGGTCATGGAAATAGTGCTCCCCAAATAATTGTTTACAAATGGAATGGTTTTAGGTTAAAGAAATTTTGTGAATGGCGTGATTCTGATTCCCAAGGTTATGTATACATGCCAGGTTTAGGTGACATTGATGAAGATGGTGAAAACGAAATAGTATGCGGGTCAGCATTTAAGGTCGTTGCACTTGATTGGGATAAAGAAAATAAAGAATTCATACCAACCGTTATAAAATATACAACTGGGTATAATTATCCATTTGCATGTGTATGTAAAGACAGTGATATGGACGGTAAAAATGAAATTCACGTTGGTTATAGAACACCTAAAATATCTATTTTTGAATGGGATGGGGAAAAATATGTAACTGTATTTGAGAAATATTGGAACAATGAATGGTCATTAATTGAAGGTCTTGATGTTGGGGATGTAGATGAAGATGGAATTGCTGAGGTTTGTGCAGGTACTGACGATATTCATATCCTTCAATGGAATGGATCCACTTATGTTGAAGAGGCAGTAATAACTGAAACATTTGGCTCTTTAGCGATAGTTGCAATCGGCGATTGCGATAACGATGGTAAGAATGAAATAAATGCTGGGTCTGTAGAAGTAAATGATGGTCAGGATTTTATGTCCTGGATATTCAAATACGAGCCAACAAATTAAAAAGAACTGTTTATAAAGACATAAGAAAAGTTTTTAATATATTGCCGATATATCTATCGACATAGAATTAAATTTGTATAAATAAAAAGTAGTTAGGTTTAACTATGAAAGTCAAGGATATGTTGGCAGAAAAAATTGCAGGAGAAATTACATTATCGCCAAAACCTGGTCAGACCATTAAAAAATGGAGAACTATTTTTGGAATATCTCAAACAAAACTTGCTGATTTTTTAGGTTTGTCTCCTAGTGTAATAAGTGATTATGAATCTGGACGTAGAAAATCCCCCGGTATTCAGGCAGTGAAAAAGATAATTGATTCATTCATAGAAATTGATGCAAAATATAATAATGGAAGAGTATTAAGAAAATATCACTTTATTACCAAACATCAGGAGGGAATATTAGATATAATGGAATATCCTTTTTCCATTCCAATTAAAAAATTTATAGATGAAATTCATGGTAAGTTACTTACATCTAAAGATGTTGATATTAAAAAGAATATCAAAGGATTTACATTGATCGATGGTATCGAAACAATTAAAACGATAAATTCTTCAGGATATCCAAATCTTTATGGATGGAGCACAGAGCGAGCGTTAATTTTTACAAATATTAAATACGGTAGAAGTCCAATGATTGCCATTAGAATTCACCCGGTTAAACCGTTGATTGTTGTGTATCATAAACCTGGTGCAATTGATCCGCTTGCCGTTCAACTAGCAGAAAGGGAAGATATGCCTTTGGTTGTCACAAATATACCATTAGATGAACTTGAAAAAAAGCTAATAAAATTAGGAGGATAAAACAATATGATCGATTTGTTTGGTTTATGTAGTATATGTGGAAAACCTGGACCGATGAATACCTGCCATCTTTGTGGAAAACTAGTATGTTCCAACTGTTTTGATAATCAACATGGTGTCTGTAACCAATGTCATGTTGGTAAGGTTTAATTTTAATTACATAAAGAATTTATACTTAATATATAATTAAGGTATCAATTTAAAGTTAAGTAGATAATCAAATTTAACTATTATTTAGGATGGGAAATCTACAATGCTTATAAATTATTGTAGAAATTGTTTATCAATTTACATAGTATTATTTTTTCATTTATTTTCCTACAAAAACAGAAACTTAGTTGGTGAAATAATTGTCTAATGAACCATTTGATCTGTATAGATTTCTTTTTGGTTCAATTAGAAGGAAACTAACTTTTCTTTTTTTGTTGATAGGTATTGTTGCCCCAGCTATAGGGATTTCATACTTTTACTCAATTTCAAATTCTCTTATAACATCAAATCCTGGATTTGTCCCTGAACAAATCTTTTTTCTTAATACTACAGCATTGTTAATAATAATTTTAATTGCAGTTAATGCTGCGGTTGTTGGATTTTTTGTATCACGTTCAATATCAAAACCAATTGCCGAAGTCTACAATGCGGCAAAAGAGTTTGAGAAAGGAAATTTCAATATTAGAACGGATATTAAAACGAATGACGAGATTGCAAAACTTGGAGAAGCAATAAATTTAAGTGCAATAGCACTTGGAAAAATTGAAAAAGAAAGAAAACAATTGGATAAGGCAAAATCAGAATTTTTAAGCATGACTTCTCATGAATTAAGAACGCCTATAACTCCTCTCAAAGCTCAGATACAAATGTTGCAACAACAATATTTTGGAAAAATTACTGAAAAACAAAAGAAAAGCCTTACAATCGTACTTAAAAACACAGAGAGACTGAGCAAAATGATAGAAGATTTTCTTGAAATATCCAGAATAGAAGCAGCTAGATTGAAGTTTAATTTTAAAAAAATCAATGTAAAAGAATGTATAGATGAAACAGTTCAATTGATGTTTGGTTTTGCGAAGGAAAAGAACATAAAAATTACAACAAATATAGGTAAAATCCCTGAAACTGAAATGGATGGGGATAGAGTTGGCCAAGTTTTAAGAAATTTAATGCATAATGCAATAAAATTTTCAAATATTAGTGGTACTATTGAAGTAGGTGCAAAAGTAAAAGATGAATGTATTATTTTTTATGTAAAAGATATTGGAGCAGGGATCTCTCCTCAGGATCAGATAAGAATATTTGAACCATTTTATCAAAGTGAAGAAACAGTATGTAGAGAGCATGAAGGAACTGGTTTAGGACTTGCAATTTGTAGGGGCATAGTTGAATCTCAAAAAGGAAAAATTTGGGTCGAAAGTACTTTAGGTGAGGGTAGTATTTTTTATTTTACATTTCCTTTGGTTCCAATAAAGGAAATTGAACCAATTAAATTGTTATTTT
>Ga0180433_10004098_pt1 | contig 20695 bp, 16 predicted proteins | sample SS_ome_8_FD_132980 | JGI IMG/M metagenome (GOLD analysis project Ga0180433, IMG submission 132980) | Hypersaline lake sediment archaeal communities from the Salton Sea, California, USA - SS_1_D_1 metaG | ecosystem: Environmental > Aquatic > Non-marine Saline and Alkaline > Hypersaline >... | reverse complement strand
TAATCTCTGTTTCAATGCTCCGCCATTCAGTCCGGCGGCAGAGGGCCAGCATGTTTCCCCTGTCTCCGTACAGGTTTAGCTGTCCAGGATAAAGATGGTAGATAATAATTTTTCTTCTCATCAGCGTTCCTCCCAATACGGCCGACCGAGTCCCATCCGGTTTAAGTGATTACGAATCTCAAGCATTGCGGTATAAGTGGGCAGGATGAAGAGGGTTCCGCCGGGTGGAGTTTCCTGTAGGGCATACTTTAGAGCACGATCAGTTTTTTCTTCAATCATTAGCTTATGAGGATCAAAGCCGGCGTACTTGAAGCGTACTGCCATATCCCAGGCTCTTAATCCGGAAACAGAGATATGAGGGAGGATACCCTGGTTTTTGACCAGTTTTTCAAAGTCTACATCCCAGAGCCAGGAGACATCTCGGCCATCGGCAATTTTGTCGTTAATTGCCACCAGAAGGGAAGAATCAGCTGATTTTGCCATGATGGTCCGCAAGACTTCATTTGCCCCAACTGGATTCTTAATCAGGGCTATCACCAGGTTTTTACCTTCTAAGGTAAAAAACTCCATCCGCCCAAAAGCCGGGTTAGCCATCTCCAGTGTTTTGGCGGCTTGAGCAGCTGGTATTTTTAAGGCTATGGCGCAAGTCAGGGCGGCTAAGAGGTTATAGAGGTTGTAAATACCAGGCAGTGGGCTGCTCAGAGTGATCAGATCATTTCCGATTTTTATTTCAAGCTGTGCAGAGCCATCCGGTTTTGGGTTGTAAGCGGTTAACAGAACATCAGGCACGGGACGTTTGAAGCTGCAGCCTGAACAATGGTAATGGCCAAGATGAGCGAAATATATCCGGTCATAAGTTAGTTCAGTTTTACAAACCGGGCAGGTTTTCAGGTCTCGACCGGTGTTTTGAACAGTAGCTGACAACTGTTTCAGTTCGAGTCCATAGGTGAGCCTCTGATTGCCTGTCTTACCGGTGAGGCTGACCAACGAAGGATCATCGGCATTGAGTATCTGAAATCCTCCTGCCGGCTGGTTTTCCAGTCCACGGCCGATTGCGGCCTGAATAAGATCAATTTCCCCATAGCGGTCTAACTGATCCCTGAAGATATTAGTTGCGATCACGCCAACCGGCCCAGTAGTCTTTACCAGGTTTGGAAAAGCACCCTCGTCGGTTTCAAGCAAGGCCCAGTCGCTTTTTAACACACCAGACCAGTCAGTTTTTGCCACTAAGGTTGAAGTAATACCCCAGGCCATATTGGATCCCGATTGGTTATGGATTATTTCTAAGTTCCGCGCTTCAAGGATGTCATTGAGGAGGGAAGATGTCGTTGTTTTTCCATTTGTGCCGGTAACAAGGATTATTCCGGCTTTTAGTTGGCGGCTTAAAAAAGTGATCAGATCAGGATAGATGAGCAGTGCTGTTCGTCCCGGTAGGGTTGTTCCGCCCCGTCCCAGAAAACGGGTTAAGCCGATTAGGGTTTTGCCAATTAGGATGGCAGCCAGGATTTTTACCTGAAAAAGGCGGTTTATTAAACCGCCCTGTCGCCATACTTTTTTTTGTTCAGGTTTCACTATTAACTCCCGTAGGCTTAAAGCTTAGCCATACACTGAACCATATCAGCCCTGGTTACAATGCCTACCAGTTTATTTTGCGCATCAACTACCGGTACGCGGTTGATCTTGCGGCGGTTCATCAGTTCAGCCACTTTAGTAGCCGAATCATTTTCATCGATTGTATATACTTTTCTGGTCATCACTTGTTCAATGGTTGTTTTATGCAGCAAGTCAAATCCTTTATGCAAGCTGGCCAGGTCGGATATTTCTGCATAAGGGGAAATCCAACCAGAAAGATTGGATAAGGGCACGACACTTAGCTGATGAGCATAACGAATGATATCCGTATCTGAGATAATACCGATAATCTCTTGTTGCTCATCGACGACCGGCACTCCGCTGATCTTTTTTTCAGCCAGTAGCTCCAAAACTACCCGGACTGTTTGGTCACCGGTTACACTAATAGCCGGTGCTGTCATGATATCTTTGGCTGTATACATGAAATACCTCCCTCGGTTATTATCAGGGTCAGCACCCATCAATATTTTGGGTTCTTATGGCCTGATCGGATTTATTATTATTCTACAACACATTACTGATTCCTGCATCATTATTCCAGAAGCTGGATAAACTAATTTAGTTCTTTTTGAAAGGGAGAGCTTCAACAAAGATATCCTGGAAGTCAGGTCTGGTTGATAGTTCAAGATGTTCAACTTTTTGCGGTAGACTGAGAGCCCTTTGGCGCATGGTTAAAGATGCTAAGGCCATCCGGGATCCATCACCGGCAGCGTTGCCAACTGCAGTGATCTTTTCAGGGGGCAGTTGCGGTAAAAGACCGATGGTCAGAGCGCTTTCCTTGCGGACATAATTGCCGAAGGCTCCGGCCAGCATTACCTGGTTAAGATCTTTTTCTTCCAGGCCGGCTTCTTTCAGCAAGATCATCAGGCCGGCGTAAATTGCTCCTTTTGCCAGCTGCAACTCGCGCAGATCACCCTGAGTCAAGACAATGTCTTCTCCGGTAGCTGATTCGGCAGCCGGAACAAGAATAAACTGGTAACCACCCTGCCCCGGACATAGGCGGTCGCGAAAGTGCTTGGGTACTTTTTCCGGATTTTCCTCCGGATTAACAAAACGGCCACTCGGCTCAACCAAACCCGCCTCAAGTAATGCTGCGGCAGCATCGATCAGTCCTGAGCCACAGAGGCCACACGCAGGTGATTCATCAATGGTCCTTAAGCAGATCTGCTGATCACGGTAATCAACCGTTTCAATTGCACCGGTAGCAGCTCTCATGCCCTGCTTGATTTGCGCTCCTTCAAAGGCAGGACCTGCGGCAGTCGAACAAGCCATTAATTTCCCGCCGGCTGCCAGGACCAGTTCCCCGTTTGTGCCGATATCGATTGCTGCGCAAACATCCTGACGTTGGTCCATATTGGTAGCCAGGATTACGCCAACAGTATCGGAGCCAACATACCCGGCAATATTCGGTAAAAAGGTAACCCGGCCAGAGGGGTTTATGTTCAAACCTAGGGATAAAGCTTCAACTTCAAGCGCCCTGCGGTAGGCGGGGATAAAAGGGGCGGGAGCCAGGTAAGTAGGGTCAATCCCCATAAATAGATGGCTCATCGTGGTATTGCCTACTGCTGTAATTTCATAAACCCGATCGCGGGCAACCCCTGTTTTCTTTAGCAGATCCTTGATAATCTGGTTTGCTGCGTCAATCACTTTATCCTGTAGCTGTTTAAGCCCCTCTTTTACCTGGGAGGCGTGGGTTATGCGTGAGATAACATCGGCGCCGTAAATATTTTGTGGATTGGTCGCTGCTGCTACGGCGATAACCGTTGCGCTGTTCAGATCGATCAATGAACCGACGATGGTTGTTGTCCCTATATCGAATGCGATCCCGTATAGATGGGCTGTTGTATCACCCGGCTCCAGTGAAAGCAAACGATTTGAAGTTAGTGCGGCGGTTACTGAATAGTTGTTTTTGCGGAGCATTGACGGAAATGATGATAGTTCACGCGGGTTCACCTGCAGTTCATGGCAGCCAAGAGCATCCTGCAGCCTTTCCAGGTCGGCTTTCTGATCCTGGACAGTGGGACGGTTTAAAGTTACGAAAACTTTTTTTACCGCCGGTTCTGCTTCCAAGTTTTCAACTCCACCGGAAAGCGTAGTTTTGCGGGTGTGTGCATCTTTCTGGAGGGGGAGCTCAATCGTAGAGTTTTGGTTGATCAGACGCTGGCAGGCTAAAACCCATCCGGCTTCAAGTTCAGCTGCGGTGAGGTGTTTTTTTTCTGCTTCAGTCGGCTCTGTTTTTTCACCTTGAACAATCCTGGCCCGGCATTTACCACAGGTGCCTTTGCCGGCACAGTCGCCTTCGATATACAAACCACCTCGGTCTGCAGCCTCAAGGAGGCTGATTCCCGCTTCAGTTTCGACGATTTTATTCTGCGGGATGAATTTTAGGGTTGGCATTGGGCAATCCTTCCTTTCGGCATGATGAAAAAAGCAACCTGGATCCAGGTTGCTCCTGACCATGGTGCGCCCGCAGGGATTCGAACCCCGACTTCAGGCTCCGGAGGCCTGCGTGATATCCCTTTCACCACGGGCGCCTGGCTGATTATATCCATAGCCATAATACCATCAGCCCTTCGGCAAGTCAAACAAGGTGTTTTAGCGATTGGCAATGATCATTAACTGGCTTAGAATGGTATTTCCCGAACAGCAAGGACCGGTTGATGTATAATAATAAATTGGATGTAAAGTAACTACGTAACTGAAAGTGAAAATGGCAGATTGATGATGATGCATTGCAAGGACAGAGTAATATTGATTGCCGGGGTCTGCCCGTGGATTGACTATGGATTGACTGCCGGGTATTAATTGAGGGAGGTTAAAAAGTGCAAAGGGAATATATTATGCATACTATGCCAAACGGGATCAGGTTGTTTTTTTTGCCAACCAGCAAGTTCAAGACAATCTCTATCGGGTTATTTATTCACCAGGAGTTAAATAGTGACCGGGCAGCTTTAAGTGCTCTTCTGCCTTCAGTCCTTGAAAAAGGCTGCCGGCTATACCCCGATTATCTAACCCTTCAACGCCGGATGGAACAACTTTATGGAGCTGATCTTTCTACCGATATTATCAAGAGTGGGGAAAGGCATACCCTTGCTTTCACAATGGAAATGGCACACGATCGGTTCACCGGGCAAAATGGCAATATCCTGGAAGACGGCCTTTCGATTCTCAGCTCGTTGATTACTGATCCTCTTTTAGATCATCAAGCGTTTCGAGCGGCATATGTCCAGCAGGAAAAAAACCAGTTGGTTAAAGATATCAGGGCTTTGTTGAACGATAAAGTTACCTATGCTGCTGAACGCTGCGCAGCTCTAATGTGCGCCAGTGAAAGATTCGGCGTCTATAAGTTAGGCCGGATAGAAGATTATGAGGCCATTAGCCCGGAAGCGCTCTACCGCTATTATCAGCATGTTTTAGCCGGTAACCCCATTGATCTGTATGTTGTCGGTGATCTGACTGAGGAAAAATTATTGGAAGAAATACTGAGGTATTTTAATTTCACCCGTGCTAGTAAGGAGGTTATTTTGCCCCAGACCACAATTAATGAGGTGTCTGGCCAGCCTCGGTATTTTGAAGAGAAGATGCAGGTAAATCAATCTAAACTGGTTCTCGGTTACCGGACCCTAACCGGATTCAAAGATGAGCTGTTCTTCGCTCTGATGGTATCTAGCGGTATTTTGGGTGGTTTTCCACATTCGAAACTTTTTTTGAAAGTGCGTGAAGAGGCCGGTCTTGCTTACTATATCAACAGCCGTCTGGAGCGGCACAAAGGCCTGTTGCTGATTTCCGCCGGGATCAATTACGAAAATTTCGAACAGGCCAAGATGATTATTGATCAGCAGCTGGATGATCTGGTGCAGGGTAAAATAAGCAAAGATGAACTTGATAATACTAAACAAGGTCTGCTTAACAATCTTCTCTCGCGCCAGGATAGTCCGAGCCAATTAATCAGCTTTCACCTGGACGGGACGATTGGTGGGCGTAATTACACCGTTGCCGAGGTAAAAGAAAAAATCGAAGCTGTAGAGCGTGAGAATATAATGACCGTGGCGGAAAGAATTAAACTTGACACAATTTACATGCTTCGCCCGGAACATGGAGGAGATAAAACTAATGATGAAAAACTATAAGTTGGTTGATAATAAATACCTGCAGGAAAAGTTATACTGCTTTCGGGTAGAACCGGGATTGGATCTATATGTACTGCCGCGTTCCGGTTACCAAAAAAAGTATGCTGTTTTTTCTACACGTTTTGGTTCAATCGACAATAAGTTTAAGAGCGAGCCGGAGCAAGATTTCACCCAGCTGCCGGATGGAGTGGCTCATTTCTTAGAGCACAAGCTTTTTGAGGATGAGCGCGGCAATGTCTTTGACCGTTTTGCCGCTAAGGGAGCCTCAGCCAATGCCTATACCTCGTTTACCCAGACCAGTTATCTCTTTTCCTGTACAACCAATTTTGAAGATAACATTAATATTTTGCTTGATTTTGTCCAGGAACCTTATTTTACAGAACAAACTGTTTTAAAAGAACAGGGGATTATTGGTCAGGAAATTAAGATGTATGAAGATCATCCGCACTGGAGGGTTTATTTTAACCTGCTGGAGTCTTTATACCAGGTTCATCCGGTGCGCAATGATATTGCCGGAACGATAGAAAGTATTGCCCAGATCACCCCTGAATTGCTTTACAAATGTTACCAAACTTTTTACCACCCAAACAATATGGCCGTATTTGTTACTGGTGATTTAGATCCCTTTGCCGTGAACAAACTGGTAGAAGCTAATTTTTCAGCCCGCTGTTTCGAACCTTTGGGAGCGATTGTGCGAAGTTTTCCCGATGAACCGACTCAGGTGGCTAAAAAAAGGGTTATTCAGGAGCTGTTAGTTTCTGAACCACTTTTTTACATCGGTTTTAAGGATGTTAATGTCGGCAAATTACAGGGAAGTGAGTTAATGCGCCGGGAAATTCTGATGGGACTGATCCTGGACATTCTTTTCGGCACCAGCGAGAAGCTTTATAACGATCTCTACCGGGAAGATTTGATTGATGAGAGTTTTGGTTCCGAATATACCGCGGAATTGAACCACGGTCATACCATGATTGGCGGGGAAACAAAAGACCCTGAGCAGTTGTATCAAAGAATAATGAATGCGATTAAGGCGATGAAAAAAACGGGGATCGATACCGAGCAGTTTGAAAGACATCGCCGTAAAATTCTCGGCGGTTATATCCGGCGGTTCGATTCTCTGGAATTTATTGCCAATAACTATTTGGCTTATCGGTTTAGGGAAGCCGATCTTTTTATGCTACCTTCGATTCTTCAGGAAGTCCAGATCGATGAAGCTCTGGCTCTGCTAGAAGAAAATCTTGAAGAGACTCGCCATGCCGTCTCAATAATAGCTCCACCAGCCGGCAGCTGATCGCTTTTAGTGCTATGATTTGATTTTTTAAGCGATGAAGGGTAGAATGTTCTTATTGGCGTGCACACTATTGTGCACATCAGAAGGGAGGATTTTTTTTGCACAAATTTACGCGGTATGTTAATCCCCATCTGGGAGAAATGCTTGAAAGCATCAAGTTAGACCAAAAATACACCAGGGGTGAGGGTTGCTACCTGTTTGACGACCGGGGTAACCGTTACTTGGATTGTATAGCAGCCTACGGTGCCCTGCCTTTTGGTCATAATCCAGCTGATATCTGGGCGGCTATTGAATCTTTTCACCAATCAGGAGAACCCAGCTTCATCCAACCCTCAGCGCTTGAAGCGGCGGGAGAGTTGGCTAAACGCCTGTTGGATTTGGCACCGGAAGGCTTCGCTTACGTTACTTTTGCTAATAGTGGGGCAGAAGCGATTGAAGCAGCGATAAAACAATGCCGCTCGGCAACCGGACGTCCGGGAATTTTGGCTACTGATAACAGTTTTCACGGAAAAACATTCGGTGCCCTGTCGGCTACCGGCAACCCGGCTTACCAGAAAGTCTTTTTCGCGCCGGCGGAGAGTTTTAAGCACATTCCTTATGGTAACAGTGCGATGCTGGAAAGTGTTTTGCACGAAAAGCCAGATCACTATGCGGCTTTTCTAGTCGAGCCGATCCAGGGCGAAGGTGGGATTATTGAACCGCCTGAAGGCTATCTTGCAGCAGTAAGGGAGATCTGTGATCGTTTTGGGGTTTTACTGGTTTTCGATGAAGTGCAGACCGGGCTTGGGCGCACCGGACGCCTTTTCGCTTGCGAGAAAGATAAGGTAAAACCCGATGTCCTGGTTTTGGCAAAGGCTCTTGGTGGTGGGATTATGCCAATTGGAGCCTGCCTGAGTGTTTCTTCAGCCTACAACGAAGATTTTGCCTTGAAACATTCGTCAACCTTTGCCGGCAATTCTCTGGCCTGCCGGATTGGGATCAAAGTGCTCGATCTATTAACTGCCAATCAGGGATCGCTAATCAGGGAAGTGCGGCGTAAAGGCGAGTTATTAAAAACCGGTCTAAGTGAGCTGCAACAGCGTTACCCTGATTTGGTGCGCTCAGTCCGTGGAAGGGGATTAATGCTTGGCTTAGAATTCAACATGGCCCGCAACTATTTTCCTGGTAGTCTGCTTGGAGTAATGGCGGAGCAGGAACTGCTTACTCCGGCAATCTCTTCTTACCTGCTCAATGTTGAGAAAATTCGTGTTGCCCCAACTTTGAACGGAAATGCTGTAATCCGCATTGAACCACCACTGATTATTACTAACGAACAGATCTCGGAAGCACTTAGAGGGATAGAGGCGATGCTTGCGGTATTAAATGAGGGAAATACAGCCCGTTTTCTCTCTTACCTGGTGCGTGATCTCGGAAGCAAGGATAATCACTACAGCCAATTTATCCCCTATCCGGCACCGCAGGTCAGCCCTTCGGCCAATGATGATGAAGGAAGGTTCGCCTTTTTAATTCATGCCCTTGATCTGCAAAGCTACCACCAGTTTGATAACAGCCTACTTTCTTTTACTGCAGAAGAACTGGCTGATTTGACCGGCCGTTTTAATGATTTGGTTGAGCCTTTTGTGGCTGGTAAAACGAAGATTATTTCAGCCAAGGGCAGCACAGCATACGGGGAATTCATTGCTCTTTCACGGACTACTGATGAATTTGTAGCGATGCCCCGCAGCCAGGCGCTGGCTGAACTTAAAGCCGCCGTAAAGCTGGCCCGAGAACGCGGAGCCAGGATTGTCGGTCTGGGTGCTTTTACTGCTGTGGCTTCGATGGGCGGGTTGTACCTGAAAAACGAAGGCGTGCCGATTACTACCGGCAACAGCTATACTGTAGTCGCGGCAGTAGATGCAGTTAATACAGCTACTGAAAGACTAAACATTGATCGGGCTCAAACAACAGCTGCGATCGTCGGCGCTGCCGGTTCAATCGGACGGGGAATATCATTGTTGCTTTCAGAGACAGTTCCCCGTTTGATTTTGATTGGGAATCCAAATAATCAATCGGCCAGTGAACGGTTGAAGCTGGTGGCTGCTGAAATCTATCGTTACCAGTCGGCCCTGCTTGAACAGGGTCGAACTCTGAAACCAGGCAGCATGGGACATTTACTGGCTAAGGTCAGCGATCTCCCCAAGCCTGATGCTCCGATGAGCGCTTTCGAAGCTTTTGCCGAGATCGAAGGCCGTCGTCAGGGTCTGATCAGCTTTTCGACTGATATTGATGCTGTCTTAGCCCGGGCGGATATCGTGATCAGTGCCACCAGTGCTACTGAAAAAGTTATCCATGCCGGAAACCTAAAAGAAGGAGCTATTGTCTGTGACATTTCCCGGCCGGCCAATGTTAGTGAGGAAGTAGACGCCGCCAGGTCTGACGTGTTGGTCATTGACGGTGGGGTAATCGAAGTTCCCGGTCAGCCTTCGCTTGGTTGGGATTTTGGTTTTGAGGAAGGATTGGCTTATGCCTGCATGGCTGAGACCATGATGTTGGCTCTTGAACATCAGTACAAACACTATAGTCTCGGTTCTTCAGGGGTTAATTTAGAATCAATACTGCAAACCAGGTACTGGGCTGCTGAACATGGTTTCAAACTGGCTAATTTTCGCAGTTTCAACCGACCGTTGAGTGAAGAAAACTGGCAGAGGCTGGTGAAAAACCGCAACCGGATAAAAGCGATTCGCTAAAGTAAAGAATGCGAAAGCTAGATAGCAACAGCAAATAAACTGTGGTAGAATGATCAGAAAATGCCGTTATGATCGAGTTGCGGAAAGGGTGAATTAGTTGGAGCAACGTAATAAACTTGACGGTCCAGCCGGAGAAAAAGAATTTGTCAGAGAAATTACCCCTAAGTCAGTAGATTTTTCACAGTGGTACATCGACGTAATTTTGAAAGCACAACTGATGGACTATGCCCCAATCAAGGGTTTTATGGCTTTTCGACCTGCCGGTTTTGCTCTTTGGGAAAAAGTACAGGAGCTTCTGGATAAAAGATTCAAGGAAACAGGCCACCAGAATGCATATTTCCCTTTGTTTATTCCCCAGAGTCTTTTACAGAAAGAAGCTGAACATGTTGAAGGTTTCGCTCCTGAAGTGGCCTGGGTTACCAGGGGCGGAAGTGAAATACTAGCCGAACCTTTGTTGGTACGTCCGACATCTGAGGCGATTATTTGTGATTTCTATTCACGTTGGGTTCAGTCCTGGCGTGATTTGCCTATTTTGATTAACCAGTGGTGCAGCGTAGTCCGCTGGGAAAAATCTACTCGTCCATTTTTACGCACCTCCGAATTCCTCTGGCAGGAAGGTCATACCTGCCACCGAACCGAAGAAGAGGCTGAGGCAGAAACCCTGCAGATGCTTGAGGTATACCGTGAATTTTTGGAGACTGAGATGGCCATACCTGTCTTGGCCGGCCGCAAGACGGAACGTGAGAAATTTGCCGGAGCTCTGCGCACTTATTCGGTTGAAGCCCTGATGAGCGATGGTCGCGCCCTTCAGGCCGGCACCTCTCATAACCTGGGACAACATTTTGCAAAAGTATTTGATATAAAATTCCTTGATCAGGATGATCAGTTAAAATATGTCTGGCAGACTTCCTGGGGTTTATCGACCAGGACTATCGGTGCCCTGATCATGGTTCATGGAGATGATCGTGGCCTGGTATTACCGCCGAGAATGGCACCGGTTCAGGTTGTGATTGTTCCGATTTTGAGTAAGAAAGATGGAGAGAGAGTTTTAGAAGCGGTGCGGTCTCTGGCCGATCAGTTAAAGGAACAAAAGATCAGGGTGAAACTCGATGATCGTGAAGAATATTCCCCGGGTTGGAAATACAACGAGTGGGAAATGCGAGGAGTGCCGGTTCGCATTGAGGTAGGCCCCCGGGATTTAGATAAAGACCAGGTGGTGACAGTTCGCCGTGACAGTGGAGAAAAAGAGTTTATTGCACGTAGTGAGCTTGCTGCACAGCTGCCCAACCTGCTCGAAAAGATTCAAAATGATCTGCTGAAGAAAGCGCTTGATTTCCGCGAAGCCAATACCCGCAAAGGATCGGACTACGAAGAGTTTAAAAAGATCATGGAAGAGCAACGCGGTTTCTTTATTGCTCCCTGGTGCGGTGATGATCATTGCGAGGAACAGATCAAGATTGATACCAAGGCTACAATTCGCTGCCTGCCCTTTGGTCTGAAACCGGAACAAGACCACTGCTTTGCCTGTGGCAAGCAAGCCACTGAAGCGGCTTGCTTCGCCCGTGCTTATTAGTTTCCCGGATTTTCCTGCGTAGTTTTTTTGTTTGTCAGAACTTTAGCTTTTGACGGACGATCGGCCAGTATAAGAAAAGAAGCTCATGATGCGCTAATCGACGAAATAATATTGGAGGAAAAGGATGAAGAAGGATAAAAGAGCGCTGCGCAAAGAAATTATTGCTGAACGCGATCTTTTGACGGATGAAGAAATCGATACAAAAAGTGCGCTGATTGCCAATCAGTTTTTCAGCCTGGCGGTTTTTAATCAGGCGGAAGCAGTGATGTATTTTGTTTCCTTTGGCAGTGAAGTCAATACCAGGCCGCTGGTTGAAGAGACCATTCGTCGAGGTAAGACTGCTCTTGCGCCAAAAGCGGTACCGCAAAGTCGCGAATTAATTCCATCGCAGATTCTCGATTGGGAAAGTGATTTGCTACCCGGATATTATAATATTCCCGAGCCAAGAGCCGGTGCTTTACGTCCTTTTACCCCGGAACAGATTGACTTATTGGTTGTTCCCGGGGTTGCTTTTGATTTAAAAGGAAACCGCCTCGGTTATGGAGGCGGTTATTATGATCGCTTTTTCCAACTGCTTAAACCCCGGACTCCCTTGATTGCCATTGTCTTTGATCTGCAAATTGTTCCGGAAGTCCCGACCGAGGAATGGGATCAAAGGGTAGACTGTATCATCACTGAAAAAAGAGTGATCACGATTAACGGTTAAATTTTTTCTTTAACCCTTCTTTGATGATTTACCAGATGTATCAAAGAAACCGTGGAAGAGCATATCGATAATGATATTAGCAATATGTTCCAGGTTATTTTCTTGTTCATTAACAACCTCCCAGATGAAGCTATCAACCAACAGGATATAAGCTTTGGCCACCACCTGAATATCAAATTTGGCTGCCAGTTTTTTCTCCTGGGAGTAAGCAAAAGAGTGGGCGGAGCTTTTGATAAACTGACCGATAATACTTTGCCAATGAGCTTCGATCGATTCGGATTGACCAAGGGCTTCCTGGTAAACCCTCATAATCGGGCGGTGCTGTTCTGAAAGGCGGAACGAAGTTAGCACCAGTTCATAGTATGCCTCCCGGGCATCGGCTAAAGTTGTCGGGGCAAAGGGTACTTCCAACAGGTTGTAAAATTCAGTAAGAACATTATCAACTACCTTGTTCAAGATATCATCTTTACCCTTAAAATGGCTGTAAACAGTTCCGTAGCCAACTTTTGCCTGTTGGCTGATCTTGGCAATGGTCGTTTTCGCATAACCTTCTTTTAAGAAGACATCAAGGGCAGTATCTAAGATCAGCTTGCGAGTTATACGGCTACGCAGGTAACGGCGGGGTCGCTTTTGTTTGTTTGGTTCCACGGGTTGATCAACCTCCTCAAAGTTGGTTCAGGAAATAAGATCATGCTGCGACATTATATCATTTTATTAAAATATTTGCAAAGCTTAATTTTTAAAATAATTCGTTTCAATCAGCAGACAAAAACACCTTTTGCATTCCTGTCGCTATTTTAGTAGTATGAAAAAAAGTATTTAACGGGTTTCTCTTTACAGGTAAGGTATTTTTATTGATGGAGTTGATCTGGTGGCGATCTATGCAATTGGTGATCTACATCTTTCCCAGAACCAGTCAAAACCGATGGATATTTTTGGTCCCCAATGGGTTGATCATCCAGAACGTCTTGAAAAAAACTGGCTTTCGCTAGTTAAGGAAAGCGATTTGGTGATTGTTGCCGGGGATATTTCCTGGGCGATGCATCTTCCCGAGGCCCTTGATGATTTGAACTGGTTGGATAAGATGCCGGGCAGTAAAATACTGATCAGGGGAAATCACGACTACTGGTGGTCTTCCGTCGGAAAAGTAAGGGCTGTCCTGCCTTCATCAATCAGTGTCTTGCAAAATGACAGTTTAAACTGGAGCGATTGGTCTATATGCGGTACCCGGGGTTGGATTTGCCCGGGTGACGAAGGTTTTGATAACGAGTATGATCAAAGAATATATCTCCGTGAAATCAAGAGGCTGGAAATGTCCTTAAAAAATGCTGCAGAAAATGGATCGGGAAAGATCATCGTTGCCTTGCATTTTCCGCCTTTTAACCGGAAAAACCAGCCAAACGCTTTTACTGAAATGCTTGAATCCTATGGAGTGAAGAAATGCGTTTTCGGTCATATCCATGATAGCGGCCGTGATGATATTTTCCAGGGTCTCCGCAACAATGTTGAGTATTATTTTGTTGCCGCCGACGGTATTGATTTCTGTCCGAAACTGCTGGTTCAATAATTGCCGTGGCTAAAAGAAAAACTAGGTTGACAGAGATCGAAGGCAGGATTAGCTACTGTAAGGGTTAATACTATCATCTATGCAGACAAAAACTGCAGTAAAAAAACGTGATTATTAGCAGGAGGGTGGTTTATATGGCTGGTTATTTATTTCCCAGTGATTTTCAGTGGGGTGCGGCGACTGCATCTTATCAAATTGAAGGTTCGATTGAGGCTGATGGAAAAGGAGAGTCAATCTGGGATCGTTTTACTCATACCCCGGGGCAGATCTGGAATAATGAAACGGGTGATCTAGCCTGTGATCATTATCGACGTTACAGGGAAGATGTGAAAATGATGGCTGATCTGGGGCTGAATACTTACCGTTTTTCGATTTCCTGGCCCCGTATTTTTCCTAACGGTAAAGGGATCCTTAATGAAAAAGGGCTCGATTTTTACCGTCGCCTGATTGACGAATTGCATAAACACAAGATTAAACCGGCAGTAACTCTTTATCATTGGGACTTGCCTCAGCCCCTCCAGGATCAGGGTGGGTGGAACAACCGTGATACGGCATACTATTTTGCCGATTATGCCGCTGCAGTTTTTGAAAGCCTGGATCTACCGGTTGAACTTTGGATCACCCTGAATGAGCCGTGGGTGGTGGCTTACCTGGGTCATGCTTTTGGAATCCATGCTCCGGGAATTTCTGACTTTTCGACGGCTCTTCAGGTCGGGCATCATCTGTTGCTGGCTCACGGACTGGCGGTCAGGGTTTTCCGGGAAGCGGATCGCAGAGAAGAACCGATCGGGATTACTCTTAACTTGGCTCCGGTTCAACCCAATACCGATTCACCGGAAGATATTGAAGCAGCAAAACGCTCTGATGGTTTTATGAACCGTTGGTTTCTCGATCCGCTGTTCAGAGGCTACTATCCTCCCGAGATGGTAGAGATTTTTTCCCGCCGCTTGAAATTGCCTGACCAGGAAGAGGGCGATGCTGCCATCATCTCTCAACCAGTTGATTTTCTAGGCATTAATAACTATACCCGGGTACTGGTTGAATCAAGCGGTTCTCAAGATGATTTTATGGGTAATCCGGTCAATCCTCCTGATCAGGAATACACGGAGATGGGGTGGGAAGTATATCCTGAAGGGCTATACCAATTATTGACCAGGGTTCATCATGATTACGGACCTCTGCCGCTTTATGTGACTGAAAATGGTGCGGCATTTCCGGATCAGCTGACAACAGCTGGAGAAGTGGAGGATCCTCGACGCATAAATTACCTGCAGTCATACTTACAAGCAGCCTGGAGAGCAATCGAAGCAGGAGTTCCGCTGAAAGGTTATTATGTTTGGACTCTAATGGATAATTTTGAATGGGCTTTTGGTTACAGCAAGCGGTTTGGCTTAATTTATATCGATTATCAGACTCAGAAGCGCTATCTGAAAAAAAGTGCGCATTGGTATAAAGAGGTAATAGCCCGTAATGGTCTCCTAAAATAGCTAAAGGCAGGAAAAAATAACTTGACATTCGATCGTACATTAGTAACAAAGGTTATCCGAATCGAAGGTAATCAGCAATCAGAATTAGATGATCAGGTAGTGGTTGAAGCTCCGGTTACAATTTACCTTAATGGATCAGAGCTGGTAACCTTGCTATGCACGCCGGAGAAAACCGATTGCCTGGCTCTCGGTTTTTTACGGAGTGAAGGTTTCATTTCCAGCTGGTCAGAAGTCAAGACTATTAGGGTTAGAAAAGAAGAAGGCTTGGTTGAAGTAGAAGTTGAAGAGGGCAAGTTTCTTCCTGAAAAGTTTTTCGGCCGGCGGACGATTACTTCCGGCTGTGGAAAGGGTACCATCTTCTACAATGTTCTTGACTCACTGCGCAGTTCTCCACTGACCGGCGATCTGAAGTTCAGTGCCGCTAAAATATGGGAATTGAACGGCGATTTGCAAAAGAATGCTCTTCTGTTTAAAGCAACGGGTGGAGTCCATAGCGCAGCTTTGACCGACAGTGAAAAGATCATTTTTTGGCATGAGGATATCGGACGTCATAATGCGGTTGACAAAATAATCGGGGAGTGCCTGATAAATGATCTTCCAACTGATGATAAGGCCCTTTTCTCCAGCGGGCGTTTGAGTTCTGAAATCTTGCTTAAAGCAGCCAAGCTAAAAATTCAGCTAATTGTTTCAAGGGCGGCGCCCACTTCACTCTGCATTGAACTGGCCGAAGCACTTAACATGACCTTGATCGGCTTCGTTCGCGGCCGGCGCATGAATATCTACAGTCATCCCTGGAGGGTTCTCTGATTACCAAATATCTAGCCGGCGAATCGCTTGCGGTTCTAAGTGAAGAGCTGGTTGCGGATCGAGGTTATTATTGCTCTTCCAGGTCATGCCGATCAAACCCTAAGTGAAGTTTTTTAGCATTGATGTTGACCTGGTCAAGGTAAAAACCGGTTTGATGTTCTATCTCATTTTTTACTGTTTTTTGAATATCACGAAGCAGGCGATCTATTTTCTGATCGGGCACCTTTTTCAGATCGATACTGATATCGATCTGCAGGTAAACCTTGCTACCGCCGTTTTCAATATCAACATAAAGCGTCTTATAAACACCCTTAAACTGCTGAACAATATATTCAATAAGTTCAAGAATCACATGTTCGGCAATGAAAAAACTGCCCAGGGGGCTGTATATTGGACGCACGACCGATCGTTCAAAGGGCGAGCCGGAATGTTGGGGGGGGCGGCTGAAGAAGGAACGCAGCGGATCAATAATATAACCGGGAAAATCTTTCTTAATGGCAAAGGTAGGCAAGGGGATAACGTGGCGGTTTTCACGAATGCGGATGTCTAGAGCAGCTTTGATCGATTCCGGATCGGAAACTTCTTCAATGGTGAAATAGTAACGTGGATTATCCAGGTCAAGGTTCTGGGCAATTAAATCGGCCATTTTTCTTGATGTTGAGAGGATGAGCAGCCGTCCCGGTTTTATCTCGGCCAATTTATCTTTCAGCTGCTGAGCATGTTCCGGATCCTTGAACAAAGCTCGCTTTATGGCACCGTACCGGGTATTTTCCCGCTTTGCAGAGCGCCCGGCCAGAATAACATTGCCCTTGATCAGTAAACCATCATCAATAATATAGTCAATGTCGTGTTTTTTTGCCATCACCGGAGCCTGATGGCTTTTACCGGTTCCGCTGTGTCCAATAAGGGCGTATATATCCAATTGATCACTCCGTATGATAAAATAACTGGCACTTGCGCCAGGAGGTTAAGCTGCTCTATTATTATAGCACAAGCTGACAGACAGGAGATGCCGATGATAATCATTGTCTCGAAACCGAAAAAGCTCAGCGGAGAGCTGCTGCTGCCGGGTGATAAATCGATAACCCACCGGGCTTTAATGATCGGGGCCTTGGCCCAGGGAACAACGGAAATAAAAGGTTATCTGGATGCTGGGGATTGCCGCTCAACAATTAACTGTTTAAAGTCACTGGGAGTTTCCATTACCACTGGTAGCAATGGATTATTAGTAGGAGGAAGTGCTCTAAAATTGAGAGAGCCGCAAGAACCTTTATATGCCGGAAATTCAGGCACAACGGCTCGGTTGCTGCTCGGAATTCTGGCTGGTCAACCTTATAAGGTTAAAATAATCGGCGATCAATCACTCAGTCGGCGTCCGATGAAGAGAATAATTGAGCCCTTAAGTTTGATGGGCGCATCATTTGAAGATGAACGTGATACTTTACCATTGACGATCAGCGGCGGGCCGGTCAAACCGATTACTTACAACAGCCCTTATTCCAGTGCCCAGGTAAAATCGGCGATCTTATTTGCCGCTCTTTATGCAGATGGAGCGACTACAGTCATTGAACCTGCTGTCAGCCGCAATCACAGTGAATTGATGCTGGCCTATTTTGGGGCGAAACTGTCCAGTGTTGAGGAAAAGGTAATCATTGAAGGACAGCCGCAGCTTAAAGCAAAATCACTCCGGGTTCCAGGCGATATTTCAGCAGCCGCTTACCTGATGGTTGCAGCTGCAATTGTACCGCAAGCGAAGGTCCTCCTAAGAAATGTCGGTATTAACGAAACCCGGAGTGGGGTCATTGATCTGTTACGCCAAATGGGAGCTGATATTGCGATCAGCAATCAGGTTAATTGGGGCCTGGAGCCAGTTGCCGATCTTCTAATCCGTGGTGGACAAAAGCTGCATGGGATAAAAATTGGCGGTAAGATAATTCCGCGAGTGATCGATGAGCTCCCGGTTCTAGCGGTAGCCGCTGCAGTTGCTGATGGCAAGACAGTGATTAGTGATGCCGCCGAGTTACGGGTTAAAGAATCCGATCGGATTGCCGTTCTGGCTACTGAGCTGCAAAAAATGGGAGTGATCATCAACCAAACAGACGATGGAATGATTATCGATGGTGGAGCACCGCTTACCGGGACAAGAGTGGTAAGCGGCGGGGACCATCGCATCGCCATGTCCTTGGCTGTCGCCGGTCTGACAGCAAAAGGTGATACAATCATTCACGGGGCCGAAGCAATTGCCATTTCATTCCCAGGCTTCATGACTACTCTCCGTTCTTTAATTATTTAATGCTTGATCGATCGCAGCAGCGGAGCCCTGATTGACGCTTAGACTGCTGTATGTTAGTATATGGTTGTTATTTCCAGCGGTCCCCATATTTAATTATCCTGAGCAGTCAGGAGACTGATGATGCCAATACCCATCTATTCATACGAACAATACCGGCAGACAAGTAGAGGAACCACCAACCCGGTATCCAATGAAAAAATTCGCGCGCAGGTTCTGGAGATTATCAACAAAGTGCGCAAAAACGGTGATCGTGCACTGTTCGAATATACAGAGCAGTTTGATGGCGCAGTTCTTGATCAGCTTCAAATCAGTGTTGCCGAGCTTCAGACAGCCCATCAGCAGGTCGAAAACGGTTTATTGACAGTGATGCACCAAGCCGCAGATCAGATCGAAAAGTTTCACCGGCGTCAGTTGAGAGATGAATGGTGGGAAGAAAATTCAGGCCTGCTTGTCGGCCAGCGCTACTTACCGCTTCAAGCAGTGGGAGCATATGTTCCGGGGGGGACTGCAGCCTATCCTTCATCGGTATTGATGACAGTTATTCCAGCAAAAGTAGCCGGGGTAGAAGAGATTATTGTCTGTACTCCTCCTGATATAAACGGCCAGGTAAATCCCTTAACCCTTGCTGCTGCTTATGAAGCCGGAGCCACGGCTGTTTACCGGATTGGCGGAGCACAGGCTATCGCGGCAATGGCTTATGGCACTGAAACAGTTCCTCAGGTTCAGAAGATTGTCGGCCCCGGTAATATGTATGTTACCCTGGCCAAAAAGGAAGTGTATGGCCAGGTTGGGATTGATATGCTGGCCGGTCCGAGTGAGATAGTTATTGTTGCCGATGATCAGGCTAAACCATCATTTATAGCGGCAGATCTGCTTTCACAAGCCGAACATGATCCCTTATCCAAACCGATCCTGATTTCTACTTCCGAAGCACTGGCCAATCTGGTTCTGCAGGAGATTGAAAAGCAGCTGCTGAATTTACCGCGTCGGGAAATTGCCAGGACTTCACTGGCTAATCAGGGAGCGATTATTCTGGTCGCGACTCTTGAAGATGTTTGGCCGCTAGTCAATGACCTGGCCCCCGAACACCTGGAGCTGCAGATCAACGAAGCCTGGCGTTATTTAGATCAAGTTACCAGTGCCGGAGCAGTCTTTATCGGTTCCCATACTCCCGAAGCGCTGGGTGATTATTGGGCCGGCACCAACCATGTTTTACCTACCGGACAGGCTGCCCGTTATGCTTCTGCATTGGGAACTGATGATTTTATCAGAAGATCGCAGGTTATCTTTTGCCGGGAAGAAACGCTGCAACTTTCAGCTACAAAAATAGCAGCCCTGGCCAGGGCGGAAGGCCTCGAAGCCCATGCCCGTTCAGTATTGATAAGGGGGAAAAGCGATGAGTCGGAGCTCCAGGATTAAACGGGATACCACTGAAACAAAAATTAGTCTTGATTTCGAATTAGATGGAACCGGCAGGAGTAAACTAATAACCGGGTTACCCTTCTTTGAACACATGCTGGCCCTCTTTAGCCGTCACGGTCAATTTGACTTGGAAATCAAAGCCGAAGGGGATATTGAGGTTGATGCCCACCACCTGGTTGAGGATATCGGGATTTGTTTAGGCCGGGCGTTGAAAGATGCCTTAGGTTCCAAAGAGGGTATTAAGCGTTATGGTTTTACTGCCGTGCCGATGGATGAAACTTTGGTTATCGCCGCGGTTGATCTTTCCGGACGTCCTTGGCTTCATTATCAATTTACCATCCCTTCCGGAGAAGTGGGAGGGATGGACGGAGAACTTTTCCGTGAGTTTTGGCAGGCTTTTGTTAATGAGGGTCGCTTCAACTTGCATCTGGTTATGAACCACGGCAGCAATAAACATCACATCATTGAAGCAACTTTTAAAGCGGCAGCCAGGGCACTACAGGAAGCAACAGGAATGATGGATGGTCTGAAGGGAGTTCTCTCTACCAAGGGCGAATTGGATTGAGGTGAGCAAAATGCTGATTATTCCGGCTATCGACTTACACCGCGGGCGTTGTGTCCGCCTATACCAGGGCGATCCGGAGCGTGAAACGGTATACGGAGAAAACCCGGTTGATGTTGCCCGACAATGGGTCCAACTGGGGGCAAAAATGCTTCATCTGGTCGATCTTGATGGCGCCTTTACCGGTTTTTCTAAACATGCAGAGATTATCAGGGCGATTGGCGATTCGGTTCAGGTTCCGCTGCAGCTCGGCGGAGGGATCCGAACCAAGGAAGCGGCAGAGAAGGCTTTTTCGATCGGCATTAGCAGGATCATCCTTGGGACAATGGCTGTAGAAGATCCTGAAACGGCTGCAGATCTTGCGACAGAATATGGCGAGTCAGTCTTAATTGGTATCGATGCCCGAGAGGGCATGGTGGCGGTTAAGGGCTGGCAGGAGTCCTCGATGCTGAGTGTCCTTGAGCTTGCCTCGCGCATTGAGGAATGGGGGATTCAGGAG
>Ga0180433_10004096_pt1 | contig 20701 bp, 15 predicted proteins | sample SS_ome_8_FD_132980 | JGI IMG/M metagenome (GOLD analysis project Ga0180433, IMG submission 132980) | Hypersaline lake sediment archaeal communities from the Salton Sea, California, USA - SS_1_D_1 metaG | ecosystem: Environmental > Aquatic > Non-marine Saline and Alkaline > Hypersaline >... | reverse complement strand
TTCTATGATACCGCGAATAGCCTCAATATCAGCCTCGGGTTCAGCAGACCGGGATGGTGGTTTTTCCACCGAAACCGCGCTGTCGGATATCTTCCACGCCGGCGTAAATCGCTCGTTTCTGATGACGATCGCTTTGATCTTCTTGTCGCGGAAAACCGTTCCTATGCCGCCACGTCCCGCTTGCTTGAGCCGCGCGACCTGCCGCCTCCAGTCGTAGAATGAAAAGTTCAATACACCCAGTCGTGCGTGATCGGCACCGCGGCCGGCTGATATGACGGCGATGTTACGCTTGTCCACTTCGTCATCTGCGTACATCTCGGTAAGTTCTTCGGCAATGAGATGAGAATCTATGCTTTCCATGGGTGCCCGTTCGATACTGATGGTTCGGTTGCGGGCATCGATGACCAGAATAGTCTCTTCTTCCGCTTTACCCATGACCAAGAGGGCGTCGAATCCCGCGAATTTGAGATACGGACCGAAGTAGCCTCCCACATTCGAATCCATGATTGAATGCGTTGTCGGTGATATGGCGGTTACCAGGGTCTTACCTGTTCCGGGAAACGATGCTGTTCCACCGAGGGGACCCGGTGAAAAGCAGATGGGATTCTCGGGATCAGTCCACTTCGTACCCCGGTCTATCTCTTTGAATGTCAGCCAGAGATCAAAGCCCTTTCCGCCTACCCAGAGCGATTTCATCTCTTCGGTGACGGGGCGTATCTCCATGGTATTTTTACTGATATCGACACGCAGCCAGCGATTGTTGTAACCTCGATGGATCGTGGTCGGTTCATACGATATCTCTTTCACGAGCGTATGACTGCTGCGCATGTCCATGACGCGTTCACTGGTCATGAAAACCTCCTAAAACATAGCCCGGGGAACGCAATAAAACGAATCAGGCGGAAGCGTCGACGCATGACGTGAATTCCGACAAATTCTTAGAGCAGATCCCCATATATCGCAGGGATTCCATCGTACGAATGAGTACTGCGTATGGAATCGGGGTGTCGATCCGGAATGACTGACAGTCGGCGAAGCTAGGAATCAGGATGCATTTTTCTGCGCAATGCACCTGTCACCATGCCGCTGGTAAACGCCCGTTTCATACGATAGATCCTATATGAATCCCAAATGACCCGCGGATCATATGGAAACCACAGGCCCATGACAAGGAATGTGAAGGATAGTGCATACGGTATTGCAAGAATCCTGCAAAGAAACGGATTGTTCGAAACGAATCCGCTAAGAAAAGCCCGCGAATTCGTACGAACCGATGGGTATGCTCGCCCCACCCGCGGTGATGGAGCAGTGCATCTTCCAGAAGATCCCGATCCTTATGGCCGCAGATGGCCCGGGATTCGAAGTAGATGGGAATGCCCGTTCGATGGGCTTCCGAACAAAACGCAACATCTTCTCCTGTAGCGAGATCTTCTTGAAACAAACCAATCCGGTGAAATACCCATGGTTTTATACTGAGATTACATGTGGGAAGATGAAGATTCCTGACGAAACCCGATGCTTTTCCTGGCGGAGATGTAAACCATGACGCATATCCGTCAGCGCGACCGATAGGTGTTTTGTGGATGTTTCGGACCGGACCGCCGATGATACCCGCGGTCTGTTTCAATTTGTGAGCACGGTGATGGGCGGCAATAGTATTCGCTTCAAGCATGCAGTCGCTGTCATGGAGGACAATGAAATCGAAGTCAGCCTTGAGGCAGACTGCAAGCGCGGCGTTTCGTGCCGCGGGCGGACCAGATCTTCTGTTCCTGCGAATTACTTCACCACGGCGATGCTGTCTGCACCATTCTTCCAGTTGCTGGGCCGTTTCATCGGTTGATGCTTCATCGATGAAGTATACATACCAGCTTGATTGATAATTCGATTCAAGCGACGCCAGAAAATCGGGGAGGTCTTTCTCCGCGTTTCGAGCGGGAACGATGAGCACTGTATTCACGGAGTACTCCGTATGGTGAAAATCGCGGACGGGAAGGAATCTGCTATCATCTGATAGGCATCTTCGTCATTATCCGTGCCAGCCATGTCATGTGGAACGGCAGAGATGCAAGGAGCGCGCAGTTATGAGTACACCAACACTTCTTTTCGCGGATAAATCGACGTTGTGCAGCCCATTCTCCACTCTTCATCAGCTCCGAAAGATGATGTTCAACAAGGCTTCCCACGGGTTCAAGCATTTCGCAGCTTCCTGCTGCTTTATCCGCCCAGATTACAACATGGTTCGCACCACCGAGACAAGGAACTACCTGTGTTTTCGATTCGAGGGTTCGTATGCTTACATCCCACAGGAGGCGGTGATATGCTGATAAAACGCGTCGCGCAAGCCAATTGGTATCATAGGAGTACGTGTATTCAATTGAGCGTGGATCGCCGGGAGAAGCGCACGAATGGCGTCGGGAAAGGGAGTTGTGAGTGTATCGTCACGGGGCTCTCCCCGAAGCAGAATGAGAGAATGAGCATCTACTCCGAGGGTATGAACCCAGGGCAGAAACGCGGGAATTGCATCGAGGTTTTTGTTGCAGATAACGGTATTTATTTTTACGGAAACATCGGGGATTGTTCGAATCAATTTGATGATTCGTACCGCACGTTTCCAGCTGTTGGGAGCACGGATGGAGTCGTGCCTTGTTTCAGGTCCATCCAGGGAAACAGAGAGAATGAGCCGGCCGGAGAATACGTTTCGAATGTGATGAATCCCTGATACGATGCTATCCGTATCCCATCCGTTTGTGGGGATACTGATTACCTCCGCCCTGAAGAGAGAACAGATCTCGGGAAGATCAGATCGCAGGAATGGTTCACCTCCTCCGATATCCAGCCACATGAGTGAACCGATATCCCGGGAGATTGATTGGAAGAATTCGAGTTCAGGTTCATGGATCGCGGGTGATACGAAACATGTTCTGCATACGAGATTACACCTGGTTGTCACATGCGGAATGACATAACTCGGTTTCCGCGCAAGCCGCTATCTCAACATATATCGAGGTAGTTACAAAGGTAGCATACTGTCACGTCATCTGAAAAGGTATTGCTCGTTACAATTAATCATAAGATGCGCTGTACAAAACACGCGTCAAGTTGACTTCTATAAAGATTGCGCGTACTTTTTATGTAGTAAGTCCTCCTGAAACCACCCGGAGGTGACGATGCCTGAAATGCCCGAACTGGAAATACTGGCAGAAGGTTTGCGGGCGCGTGTGTTGAACCATAAAATCGAACGCGTTGCAGTCCACCAGTCTTCCGTTGTTAAGACATTCTATCCGCCCATGACATCTCTGGTCGGTCAAACATTTGCGAACATCGAGCGTAGAGGAAAATTCCTTCTATTCCGGCTGGAATCCGGGGATTATTTCGTGGTTCAGCTCATGAGAAGCGGCTGGCTTTCGTATCGTGAAAACGGTACGGATCAGAACCCTCTTGATGCCGTTTCCATCGGTCTCGACGACGGAACCGCCCTCGTGGTGGTTGAACGCGGTTCAAGGAGACGAGCGAACGTCCATCTCGTCAAGGAACTAAACGCGGTTCCCTTTCTCAGTGGAGTGGGTCTTGAGCCGTTTGACGAGAATTTCACGGCAGAGCGTCTCTTTGAATACCTCCAATCCGAGCGAATGCAGCTCAAAAGCTTTCTCATTGATCAACGATTCGTCGCGGGACTCGGGAATGCCTATACGGATGAAATCCTGTTCGATTGCGGATTGTCCCCGTTCAAGATTACGACGACGTTAACTTTCCAGGAATCTCAAAACCTTCAGAAAGCAATCAAGAAGGTGCTCAAGGAAGGTATTGTGAAGCTCGCGGAAATCGTTGGCGACCGGATGCTGGAAAAAGAGGAACACTGCTTCATGCAGATACACGGCCGACCCGGGCAGGAGTGTCCCCGTTGCGAAACCGCCATTGCGGAGATCAGGTACAGCGACCGAAGTACCCATTACTGCCCTGAGTGCCAGTCCGGCGGCAAGGTCTATGCAGACCGCCGATCGGGCATGCAACGGTAGTGACCCGTCCCGGAAACACCTTCACATTCGTCGAACGATCAATCGCAAGATCCTGAGTTACTCGTCGGATTTCAAAGTAGCTATCAGCGTTCAGCCATTCGACGTCGCTCATGGACTTTATCATTCAGCTTCGGAGAAGGTCAGGAAAGTAAATCCTCCTCTGTCCTCCTTTTCAAAAGGAGGAGGTAAGAGGAAGAGGATCTCAGTCGTATGCCTTGATATCACAGGCATTTCCGTAGTTTCGATACAAAATCCAGTGAGAAATCCGAGTTATATAAAATAAGATCCCAGCTGTTTTTTAATCGCGCCATAAAACTTTGATCCGATAAATTTGCTAGAAATATGAATATTTTCGATAATTGTTATTAAGCTTTCAGGCCGGGAGAGATCAGGAGGGGAGTGGCAGGAATTCGGTGAGTTCCGGAAGCTGTGAACAGACGAGATCCCGCATTTTCATTGTCTGATCCCTGATATCCCACTGGGCATGCCTGTCCATTCGGAGGTGGATCATATTACAGAAGGATCGGGCATTTATGATGAATAGAACTCTCCTGCGATGTGCATTCAGGAGGGGGTAGGAGCATGCGGAGGATACGGGATCTATGATCCTTCTCATGAAATCCTCTGCCTCCGCTACGCCTTCCAACAGAAGCTCCGAGTATCCTGATTCCTTTATCGTAGGCGGGATCGTACATCCCAGTGAGGGATCGTATTGTTGTGGAATTATGGTGGCCATACGATGTCGCTTTAACTGGGCGAAGCATGAGGCACTGATACAGAGTTCGAATCCGAATTGAACTGCTTCCAGTGCACGGGGAAATGGATGGTTGCTTCCCTTTACCATATACGGAGGTACATGGTGATGTTCACCGCGGGACGTCGACCAGGGATTACTGCTGGAGGAGTATATTAAGACAGAGTGAATAATATCCGAGGGATTCGCAGTGTACCATAGAAGTCTCGGGTATGAGGTGGATTCCCCGCCAGTCGAATCTCCGGGATCAGGGATCGGATCAGTTCGATCAATGCTGTCATCACGGTCTCTGATCAGTGACCGCGCAATTCGACCAGTGACGGTTCGGAGTTTATGGGCAAGCGAACGACACTCCTCGAGCTCATGACCATCAAGACGCGATAGCATCATTCCGAGAGAACGGGAATTTATGGTCATGCCCAGTTGCGTCGTAGTGGCGAGACCCAGAGCGTAGCGCGCATCCTCTTTCGCATTCTGATGAGAATACGATTGTTTGAGCGTTGATACCAATCTTTCATATCGACAGTGTTGTGATCTGCAGAGTGCGACAAAATCGGATGAGAGCCCCGACTCCCTGAGTTCGGCGGGAATATGGTAATCCGACCCGATCCGTACATACCGTTGCGATCGCTCCGTGTATGATGCCAATCTCGAATGCTCCACCGCTTCCACTGCAAGGCGTGATATGCCGAGTATGTCGATATTGAATACCGCGTGTTCAGCCACTGATTCATGCCCGAGGTGGAATATTATCTTACGGTTGAAGCTTCTGGCTGTCTCAATATCACGAGCTGCGCGTCTGCGAAGTTCCGAGACCGCGCGAGGACTCCTGCTGATCCGTGCATACGCCGCGGTTATGGATTCGGGAGAGGAGGGAGGGGTCGTATCCGTCCCGGGACAATGTGTCACTCCCGCCAGAGTTACTCTCACAATGAGCTACACCGAATGCATGTCGGGTTGTGCGGAATTCATCCCTGAACGGGAGGTCCTCAGGGAAGGATGAGTACCGGTATGGATCCGGATCGATCCGTATCCCACCATTTCAGAACGTAACTCCCTGACGGAAGGCCGTGAACGTTCATGGGAATGGTATGAGCATTATTTACCGTTTGAGTTGTTATTAGACGGCCTGAAATATCAAAAAGAGACACCTTTTGTAAATTAACACCTGATGAAGTAATGACCTCAAAGATGCCCCGTGACGGATTCGGCGCCAATCTCACGAATTGAGTGGGGAGGGGTGGTTTCTCACCGACGGATGTGGGAACGGTGGGGATATCTGTCCGTATGCCTGATTGCCAGACCGGCGAAATATCCAGTGATGCAAATGCAAGATCGGTTTCTTCTCCGATGAGGAGTACCTCGTCCGCAAGGAGCAGGTGTGCGATGTTTGATTGTATCGTCGATACGGCTTCGAGCATGGCTTCGCTGCCGGGTGTGTCGGTCAAGCGGACCGGAACGGTCCAGATACCCGAGGAGGGATCGTGCCCGCATGCCCATATATCCAGCCCCGATGACGGATCCCCTCTGTCTGACCAGAAGAGCACGATCCGACCTTCCTCGTCCACTGCGGCGGTAGGCCAATCAGCGCTGTCATACGTGTACGAAGACTCCACCATTGCCCGCGATACATAGACGGTACGCCACGTATCATCCTCCGGATAACTACAGAGGATGGCTCGTGCCGTAGGCCAGAGCCTGCCTTCAGCGGTGAGAGAATCATGATACGACCGCCGCGCCGCATGAAACAGATACGGCGTTTCCCCCGCATATATGAGATCCGCCCCATACCACGTTGTTCCACCGGTGAAGGATCCATAGGGGAGGTAGCCCTCTTCGTCATTGAGTGCGGATCCGTCGGCCATGACATCGAGGAGTCTGAGGTCGGACCATGTTGAACCCCAGTCTGAACTCGTGGTGAGCCACGGTTGCAGTCCGATATGCGTTGAGTCCGAAGTCTCCGCGATGTGACATGCGGAAAGCATACCCTGGGGTGATACCGCAAAAACCGTGGGACCTCCGCTGCATGTATCGGGTCTCGGTATGGACACAGACCACTCTTCCGGTCCCGGTTCGAAACTCGAACCACCATCTGCTGATGTATAGAAATACGTTTGCCAGGTATAAGAATCCCAGACGCCCACTGCGATACGATCCGGATTCCCGGGATCGACCAACGGAAGAGAGAGCTGCGCGCGATGTGCTGTTTCGCCGGAATCGGGAGCCGAGAAGTCGGTGAGTACGACGCCCCCGGATGCGCATGTATCGGTGCTTGTTGTATCTATGTGTTGAAAGAAGGCAAACGGTGTTCCGCCGGAACCTCTCGATACGATAGTTGAAAGAACCGGTTCGTCAGTTGATAATCCGCTGAGAGCGGGAAAGAAATACGAGAGATCCAGCGTATCACACGGGCCGAGTCCCTGTACCTGGGGCAAAGCATCCATGGATTCATCAACTCGATAGACGACCAGACTATCCGTGAAATCGGGAATAGCAATAAAGAACTCGTCACCATGCGGCGTTTCCGCCGTAAAAATACTCTTTGCGTATGCAGGAACCAGTTGTTGCGGTTCCGAGAGAACACAGATACTGTCACCCTCCACTTCGCCGGGGAGCAGTGATTTCGTGGGAACATCGATATGTGGAAAAGATGCGGTTAAAACCGCGCAAATTAAAACCCAATACACCATTCACCTCCTTCGCTGCCCAAGGTTAGAGCAGGCGGCGAAGTAATGCAAGACATTCGGTACAAACTCGCAATACAAGTTGTAATCGGTTTTTAGTGGTCAGTTTTCAGTTTAAGATAGGAATGAGCTCCATTGATTTAGAAAACGGACCATCCATCACCCGGCACTTTTCATATAGGGGGATATTTCATTCGTAATTAAAACGTAGCATTTATGGTACATTGTCAATAAACGAATAGATGGATGAAAGATCCGTTGGAAACAATAAAAGGAACGGAGGTTGATAGAACGGGACGCTCGTGCCGGACCGATGATCATCACAAGCAGGTTTCCAAGGTAGTGAAAATGGGGTGAATCGGGAGAGTTTACGTGAGTAAACTGCCTGAATAGCTAATTTCCTAAATTGAGCGATTCTCATCTACTCCGGCTTCGAGGAGCTTACTGCACCAATCGTTTCGCGATTTTCTCCTCCACCGTATCGGTAGGATACGCCTGCGTCATAAAATCGCTCCAACTTCATGACTCGTAAGCCTCTTCTTTGCCTCCTTATGACAACAATCGCACAATTAAGAACATGATGAACGCTGGAGGGACGCGCTTCGTCGCGTCCGTCTTCCCGGATCTAGTTCGACCACGCGGAAGTATGGCCCTCCATAGTGCGATCCAAATAAAAAACCGGCGGAGAGAGAACTCCCCGCCGGTTGATGAATGACGTGCTATTCGTTTTACACTACGGCCAGGTCCTCACGGTGGGAGGATCGGTTGTGTAGTCGGTGTAGGTGCCCGAACCAGCTCCGGTCCAGTGAGCTTCAAATACGAGAACCCAGTCTTCGTTTTCCCACTCATAGATGTAAAAATCACCCGAACCATTGGCATTCTCGGTTACGACATACTTGATTTGTTCGGGTGCGGTCAGCGTCCAGGTTGTCGCGCCATCAGCTTCAGACCACTCCATAAGGAGAAAAAGTATCCCGGAGGATTGGAAATCGCCTTCATACCATTCCTGCATCCCCGATGTATCATTGCCTTCCCAGACAACGCTGGCTTCCACGATACCGGTGTCCGGGTTGCGCCATTTCCACCATCCGCTGGTCCCATCTATCGCGGTGAATCCTTCGATCGCCGTCCAGTTATCGAATTCAGTCCCATTCCACGTGAAGGTCCAGTACCACCCGTCTTGTTGCTCGGTGGCGGTTACGGTGACCGTTACCGTGTATCCGGTTTGATCATCGGTATAGGTATATGTCCATGTCCATGTGTCACCAGATCTTGAGGCTTCGCCCGGTAGCTGGGTTGCAAGCGCCGACAATGACATTGAAGTAAGCGCTTGGGCATTTGCCATTGAAACATACGTATTCACCAGCTGCGCATTGGGATCGTTGGACTGTGGTCCGGTGAAGCTCGCTGTTGGAGCGAAAATTTCGGGTGGCTGCCCGGTTTCAGGGCCCGATGAATCATCGTCATCGTCGCCGCAGGCGAAGAATAAACCGAATATAAGCAGGAGAGATAGGATTCGTTTACTCATCCAGTGGCTCCTTAAAGGTTAGGGTAGTAAAAGGATGTGAAACAATGTTCTTTGGTGATAGTAGGAAATGAACCTGTTCCAGTCAAGGTATGAGGATACAGGAAACGAATCGTTCCCATAAGTATTTGAATGGCGGATGCGGATAAGAAAATCCTCCTCAATCCTCCTTTGCAAAGGAGGGGGGTCGGAATTTCGGTCCTAAAACCCCACGTACCATGCCCCCATTTCACTTCTAATTTCATTTGGCCTCGCGAAATAGAGAAAACAAGGCACTATTCTAATGTTAGAATAGTGTCGTGAATTTTTCTTCTTTGATTTTGGAGGGTTATGCCCACGTTTACGCGTTTCGCTTCACTCCCGGCTTCGTCTCTGCCAGGCCGTTATCCACATACTTTCGGACGCGACAAAGCGCGTCCCTCCATCGTTCGAACGTAACCAATTACCATCAATACATTCATCTTCCTATGGGGTCTTATCCCTGAGATGCGATGATTAATATTCAAATAATGCCAAAACTTCGTCCTTTACGCCGATGGAGAGTCATGTTCCGCACGACAAAATGTTGGAGCGGCGTTCGCCGCGAATCCGGACTCTGCTCTGAGCAAATCGATTTCGATCCCGAACCCGATCCCGATAGCGATTCATTTCATCCAGCAATGGTTCTGATTTCCGTTTCCCAAATTCATCAATCATCATTCATGGATGGTTATCGGTTGTCAGTTATCAGCTATCAGTTGACAATTAGAATGGTTGGAGCGGCGTAAACCGCGAATCCGAACTCTTCTCCGAGTAGACCGACCTCGATCCCGAACTCAAACACGATTCAGTTCGTGTAGTGATCGTTCTGAATGACAGCATTACTCCATTTCTTCCCAACCTTCAACATTTAACCTGGAACTTTCAACCGGCCGTCAGGCCGTCTTCCCCTACTCTTCCCCCATATGCGGATAGGTGTAGTGGACCGGTGGATTGAAGTTTTCCTTGATCGTCCGCGGAGTAACCCATCTGAGTAGATTCAGTTTGGAACCGGCCTTGTCATTGGTACCGCTTGCCCTGCTCCCGCCGAATGGCTGCATGCCGACGACCGCTCCCGTAGGCTTGTCATTGACGTAGAAATTTCCGGCAGCGTATCGAAGCTTCCGGTGGGCCAGATGAATGGCATACCGGTCACGTGCAAATACTGATCCCGTGAGAGCATACGGCGATGTCTGGTCGACAACGTCGAGTATCGCTTCGTAGCTCTCATCCGGATACCGGTACAGCGTGAGTACGGGACCGAAGATCTCTTCCTCCATAAGTTTAAAATGAGGGTTCGTTGTTTCGATTACCGTGGGTTCGATGAAATACCCGTCTGATTTATCGTAGTTGCCCCCCATGAGGATTTTCGCCTCATCTGATTTCCGCGCGAATTCTAAGTATCCCGTGATCTTATCAAATGCTGCTTCATCGATAACCGCTCCCATGAAGTTCCTGAAATCCATGGGATCACCCATTTCGATGCCGGCAAGGGCAACATGGAGATGATCAACAACCTGATTCCATAAACTGTCAGGTATATATCCCCGGCTCGCAGCGGAACATTTCTGCCCCTGATACTCGAATGCGCCGCGAACAAGGGCCGTTACAAGAGATTCCACGTATGCGGATGAATGCGCGATGACAAAATCCTTACCACCGCTTTCTCCCACGATTCGCGGGTAGGAACGGTATCCCGCGATATTCTCACCGACAATACGAAACAGCGTCTGCAAAGTAGGTGTTGAACCCGTGAAATGAATGCCCGCGAGATCGGGGTGTTTTACCAATATTTCGCCAACCTCCCGGCCCGACGACGGGATGAAATTTATGACACCGGGCGGAAGACCGGCTTCCATAAAGAGCTTCATGATCCAGTAACCGGAATAAATCGCGGTGGACGCCGGTTTCCATAGAACCGTATTTCCCATCATTGCTGGTGATGAAGGCAGATTACCGGCGATGGATGTAAAGTTGAAGGGACTGATTGCAAGTATGAATCCTTCGAGAGGTCTCCATTCCAGGCGGTCCCAGATACCGAGGGTTGAATCGGGCTGCTCGGAGTAGATGTGGTCCATGAAATGAGTATTGAACCTGAAAAAATCGATGAGTTCACATGCGGAATCGATCTCCGCCTGGAATACCGTTTTACTCTGTGCGAGCATGGTGGCGGCATTGAGTCTTGATCTCCACGGTCCGGCAAGCAACTCGGCTGCCTTAAGAAATATAGAAACCCGTTCCGGCCACGGGAGATGACACCATTCCTCCTTTGCCACCCGAGCGGCTTCAACAGCCATTGCCAGTTCATCAGGGCCGGCTTTATGATATCTCGCGAGGACGTGAGAATGGTCATGAGGCATGACACTTGTGCCCAAATTCCCGGTTCGAATCTCGCGCCCCCCTATAATCAGTGGAATCTCTATTTCCTGAGATGCCAGTTCTGCGAGTGTCGCCTTGATTTCTCTCCGCTCCGTACTCCGCGGGGCATAGTTTAAAACAGGTTCATTCTCGGGTATTGAATAAGTAAACAGCGCTTCGTCCATGAGTATCTCCTTGCAAGCAATTCTACTTTGTTTCAGGCAAGATTTCTGCATGTATCATGCCAAGAAAAAGTAAAACAGCCAATACAGTTTTGATTGTGAAACATATTCTGGATCAAACGTTTATATATACAGAGCTGGCGATTACCTATCCAGGAACTCTGATTTTTCGAATGTGTATCATGAAATACTTTCCAAAGTTGCATTCAAGTTCAAATTAGAGCGCCAGCCCCCTTTAAACAATCTATGTTGGATTATTAACCGGTATCCTTTCATCGAGGTTGCGGAGGAATGAGATATGGATACGGATATACAGAAGATAAGTGATTTGGTAGCGGATCAGATGGCCTTCCTGGAAAAGATACGAACCAATATCGCCCAGGTGATCATCGGGCAATCGCAGCTCGTTGACGGACTACTCATCGGTCTGCTGACGCGAGGGCATCTTCTTCTTGAGGGTGTCCCCGGACTCGCGAAAACACTGACCGTGAGTACACTCGCTCAGAGTCTCGACATTCAGTTCCAGAGGATACAGTTCACCCCTGATATGCTTCCCGCGGATATCGTTGGAACAAGTGTATTCGATCCCAAGGAAGGGACCTTTTATCCACGAAAAGGTCCGGTGTTCTCGAATCTGATATTGGCTGATGAAATCAACAGGGCCCCCGCAAAGGTTCAGAGTGCCCTGCTGGAGGCCATGCAGGAACGCGCCGTGACCATACAGGAACGCACATTTGTTCTTGATGAGCCCTTCCTTGTTCTCGCTACGCAGAATCCCATAGAGCAGGAAGGAACATATCCGCTCCCGGAAGCCCAGGTCGACAGGTTTCTGCTCAAACTGAGTATTGGGTATCCCGGTAAAGAGGATGAACAGCGGATACTGAAGCGCATGGCGTCGGTCAAGCCGGATGTATCGGTTCCCGCCGTGGCAACGAAGGATGAGATTCTAGCCACTCGTACCGTGGTAGATCAGATCTACGTTGATGACAAGGTGACCGGGTACGTGGTCGACCTGATAAAAGCCACCCGCGATCCTGAATCAGTGGGATTGAAAGACATGTCGGCACTGATCAGATACGGCGCATCCCCCCGCGCGGGAATACATCTTCTGCTTGCAGCAAAGGCATTCGCGGTTCTTTCAGGTAGAGGTTACGTAACCCCCGCTGATGTCAAAGCAATGGCCCGGGATGCGCTCAGACACCGCGTTATCCCGACGTATGAAGCAGAAGCCGAAGAGCTGACCTCCGAAGATCTGATCCAACGCATCATGGACCATGTACCGGTGCCGTAGCGGCGAATGTTAGCTGACCGCTGATAGCTGAAACAATGCTCCCACGAGAACTACTGAAGAAGGTCAGACAGATACAGATACGGGCACGGAAGTCCGTTACGGAGCTTCTCGCCGGGGAGTTTCGATCGGTGTTTCGGGGGACGGGTATCGAATTTGATGAACTTCGGGAATATAGCCCCGGTGATGATATACGTGCCATCGACTGGAACGTCACCGCGCGCATGGGGCGTCCGTTTATAAAGAAGTTCATGGAAGAACGTGAATTGACGGTTGTCCTGGTGGTGGATATTTCCGGTTCTATGGACTTCGGCACAACGGATGATCTGAAACGGGAACGGGCGGCCGAACTCTCAGCGCTGCTTGCTCTCAGTGCGGCGCGAAATCGGGATAAGGTTGGATTGATCACGTTTACCGATAAGATCGAACAGTTCATCCCGCCGAAGAAAGGTACGCGCCATGTTCTCAGGATGATCCGAGAACTGCTGTACTACAAGCCAAAAGGCACGGGAACGGATATCGGCGAGGCGCTTAGATATATGAATCTCGTTATTCATCGAAAAGCGGTGGTATTCCTGATCTCCGATTTTTTCGGGGATTCATATCTTCACGACCTCCGTCTTTCGGCTAAACGACACGATCTTGTGGCTCTTATCACCAGAGATGAACGCGAGATAGATATTCCCGCTCTTGGACTGATTACGTTTACCGACCCGGAGACCGGAGAATGCAGGGTACTGGATACGTCCAACAAGAATCTGAGACGTGATCTCGCGGTGGATATCCGATCCGGAACGGAATGGCTTGACCATGAGATCAAGGCAATGGGCGCTGACCTGATTCATCTCGGGAGCAGGGATGATTATGTGGCAAAACTGCATGCTTTTTTCAGACGGAGAGAGCGAGCCTCATGAGATACCTGCCCGTATTGTGCGCCGCCGTTGTTCTGGCGGGATGCGGTTCTGATCAACGAGATGACGATTCGTACGAGTGGATTCGGCAGTTTCCCGCGGAAAAAGAGGGTTTGTCCATTTCGATCAGTGTAGATGCAGACAGCCTGACGGCCGATCAGACACTCCATGCACAAATCGAACTTGTTACATCACCGAATATTCGGGCGGTAATACCCGATCCCGAGAGTATTCCCCTCGAGGGATTCCTGCTCCGTCGCTGGAAGGCTCGATCACCGGCGACCGACGATATGGGCAGAGACATCCAGAGACTAATCCTGACGCTTGAACCCATGATCCCCGGTGACGGCGGAATCGGTCCTATTGATCTGCGCTACGAGAAGCGAGAAAATGAGAACTGGGTTGGACATACCATGATGTCAGCCGCTGGAGTGGTTACTATCCTGTCCCTCGGCGTTCCCGTGGAGGGCGATGTCGAGTTCAGAGGGCCTCGAGGAGTGGCGCATCATCGCGAAAATACCATACTCTATTATATGATCGCCGGGATTATCCTGTTAGGAGTTCTGATTGCCGCCTATCTCTTCGTAAGGAGAACGGGTCGAAAACCCGGACCTTCGGTTCCGCCTCATAGACATGCGCTACGCGCACTTACGGAACTGGAGAATCGGGATCTCGTTCTGAAGGGGGAGTTCAGGATTTTTTATTCGGAGCTCTCTGAAATCATGAGAGGATATATCGAGGGATCAATGGGATTTTCCGCACTTGAGCAGACAACACATGAAATCATGCAGAATCTCTTTGAGGTTGATCGGATCGAGAGGGATGACGCAAACGGTTTACGTGAACTGCTTGAAGAGGCGGATATGGTAAAATTCGCGAAGTATCGGCCATCGCGTGAATCCGCTCAGGAGCGTCTCTACCGGGGAAAGACCTTTATCCGTAATACCGCCCCACCGGAGGAAGACTCCGCATGACATTTGAACCATTATCGCTCCAGGCGGCGATTATTCTCGGTATTTTCCTTCTCGGATTTACCATCTGGAGACTTGCGGGAAACCGTGCGGGAACCGCTATTCGTTTTTCCACCCTCAACAGGGTGACATCACGCCGCGATGGAATACGGGCCAAGCTATCCCGTCTTCCGGATGCCATACGAATACTCTCCATACTCATACTCCTGTTTGCATTTGCCCGACCGAGGGAGGGGGAGGAGTCTATTTTTGTAAGCAGCGAGGGCGTAGCTATCATGATGCTCGTGGATCGATCGAGTTCCATGGAGGAGGATATGAGATACGGGGCGGAACAAACCACGCGGCTGGACGCGGTGAAACAGGTATTCCAGGCATTCGTAGCGGGAAGTGACGAATTTCCGGGAAGACCCGGGGATCTAATCGGTCTGTCATCTTTCGCCGGGTTCGTGGAACACAACTGTCCCTTGACGCTGGACCATGGTACGCTTGTGACGTTCCTGGAAAATATACAGACCGCATCACGGATCGATGATGGAACCGCAATCGGTGACGCGCTTCGTCACGCGACGCTTACATTGATTACCGGGACTGAAAAGACAGGCGTAAAAAGCAGGTTCATCGTTCTTCTCAGTGACGGGGAACAGACGGCTGGTGAACTGACTCCGCGTGAGGGTGCCCAGTACGCGGCTTCCAACGGGATTAAAGTGCATTGCATTTTTGTGGCGGATCAGAGTTCACGACAGAGGGATTTCTTCGGCATGCTGACTCCCCAGCCCACGGGTAAAGAGCTTGAAGAAGTCGCCCGCATTACCGGCGGTACGTATTCCAAGGCAACCGACGGATCGACTCTCATGGAGATCGTGCGCCAACTCGATCGTGCCGAAAAAACCGAGATCAGTGAGAAAATAGTTCGTTTCAGGGAACGGTATGAAGAACCGCTTCTCATTGCATTGGGTTTGATTATAATCGAATTGTTTTTACGCGCCACATTATTTCTAAGAATACCATGACACGCGCGATATCGGTTCGTTGTGTGATAATGATCGTTTTGAATGGAGACGGCGGAGGTTCAGTTTCGAAATGAATGAGTTGTTCAGATTCCTCAAACCGGAGATGGTCGTTCTCCTGTTTTCCGCGCCCATAGCCATCTTCATACGTATCTGGACACTGCGGGAGACCGATCGACGAATCAACGCATTCGCGGCTGGCGGGACTCGATGGAGGATCGCGCCTCGACCTCCGGTGTCACGGCGTGTAATGGCCATTATTCTATTAACCACCGGTCTGATATTTCTCACCGCGGCGGCCATGCGACCACAGGGAGATCCGGAAGAAGTTGAGGTGACCGCCAAGGGGCGTGATCTTGTATTTCTCATTGATGTATCGAGGAGCATGCTTGCGCAGGATCTCCCCCCAAACAGACTGGAACGAACGATTCTGGCGATCAGAGAACTTGTACCCCATCTTCAGGGCGATCGTGTGGGGCTCGTGGTTTTTTCCGGAAATGCAGCGCTCAAATGCCCCCTGACTCTGGACTATGAATTTTTTCTGGCGGTACTCGAGAACATCGGTCCACACGACGTGAGCAGGGGCGGGACGAATGTTGGTGATGCTTTGCGGGTCATCGGCGATCGGATGCTGAATGAGGAAGGTCGGTATCAGGATATTATCCTCATCTCGGATGGAGAAGACCATGATTCATACGCGGTTGAGGCAGCCGGGATGCTGGCCGAGGAGGGAGTCAGGATTCATGCTGTTGGGATCGGAAGTATCGAGGGCGCGCGGATTCCGGATCCTGATCGACCGGGCCGTTATCTCACCCATAATGGAGAAACAGTGCATTCATCGCTCAATGAGACGCTGCTAAAAACGGTGGCCTCGGCGACGCCGGGCGGTAGTTATCTGCCGGCTCGAACGGGTAATTTTGATCTCCATTCACTATACTCGGATGTGATTGTATCAGAGGAAGAACACGCGATTCAGAGTGGCATGAAAATGCAATGGCGGGAATGGTTTCAGGCACCGCTTCTGTTAGGGTTACTCCTTCTGGGTCTTGAAGCTATAATCAGGGGTAAGTGGAATGCTTAAGAACCCGATGCGATCGCATGCCGCAACGAACATGCGATGTGTTCCCCTGCTTCTCTTTGTTTTGGGATTACTCAGTGGTGTACATGCCACCGAACCTGACTTTACCGCCGGCATTGCACTGCTTGATAAAGGGGATCCCGAAGAAGCCGCTCGAGTATTCGAAGAGATCTGGAATGACGATCAGGAGAATTCCGAGGCCGGGTATAACCTCGGACTCAGTCTCTTTTCCATGGGATTGTTGGATAGCGCCGCACATATATTCGAGCAGGTGGCATCACTCGAGAGAGTACGCGACGAGATCCGGCGGGATGCGCTTTACAATCTCGGTCTCTCCAAGGCGGGTATGGCGCAACAGGCCGGTGCGATGAACCCGTCCGCGGCAAAACAGATGTATGTTCAGGCTGTGGATCATTTTCGGGATGCACTGACTCACACGGACCATGACCCGCAATTTCGACAGGATTCGGGATACAATATAGAAGCTATATGGCGTCTTGTTCAACGACTTGAGGAACAGATGCAGCAGGGGGGTCAGGGTGCCGATAGCCTCGCGCAGGCAGTTCAGGATTTGGCTGAGCAACAGGATGATCTGAATAACCGGAGCCAGGAAAAGCACGATTCCGAACAGCTGTCCCAGGAACAGCAGGATCTCAGTGACAAGGCATCGGAGATCGAAGATGAGATGCGCAAGCGGGGTATGGAGGAACCTGCGGATCATATGAATGATGCTCAGGAAGCACAGCGGAATGCTGCCGATGATATGAAGGATCAAAAGCCGGATGAAATGCGAGAGCATCAGGACGATGCCATGGAGCATCTTCGGGAAGCCCTGGCGTCTCTGCTGCAGGAGGATGAGCGTTCCGGGAAGGAAGGGGAGGAACAATCATCCGACGCTCAAGAGGCGGCTGAAGAGCTTGCCCGACTGCGACGAGAGGCCGAACGACAGAAGCAGGAACGAGAGGAAGAGTTGAAACGACGTGGATTATATCAACCTCCCCGGACCGAGCAGATTCCCGTGGAGAAAGACTGGTGATGCACAAACTCAAACGCGGAGACGACTCGCGATCAACCGGGTGGATCATAAAGTCAACAACTCTCGCGTTTTTCATCCTTACCATGCTGGCAGGTGGTACGTCGTTTGCCGAGAATACCGTGTCCGCGCAACTGAAGAAGCAGATCATGCGAATCGGTGATACCACGACATTGGAAATCATTGTCGATGGATCCTCCGAGACTGATATCAGTGTCTCTCCACTGGAGATTTCCGGACTCCGTATCTCCGGTCCCCATTCGAGTAGAAGCCAGCAGACCACCATCATTAACGGACGTATGGAAAGCTCGGTGAAAACAACTGTTTCGTATAAGATTACGGGACTCAAGGAAGGAACCTATCCAATACCTTCAATGACGGTTTCAATAGCTGGAACCGATCATACCGTCGGACCTTTTTCGCTTAAAGTCGAAAAAACACCGGAAAGCTCGGAAATTATTCTTCGTTCCGCTATCAGCAAAACGAATCCATTTATTGAGGAGCCCGTCCAGTATACCGTTTCGTGGTTCGTGGCAAACCAGGTTGAAGACTATGCACTCGTAGTTCCGGCAATGGAGACCCGTGACGATATTCGAGTAGAGGTGATACAACCACCTGCGGCTTCCCGTACGGTTGAACTGGTTATCGGGCGCGCACGACTGCCTGCAACCGCACGGGAAAAAACCATTGATGGGATAACCTATACCGAAATCACTCTTCGATTTACCGTCTACCCCCTCGTCACGGGGCGTCTGTCTCTGGGTATCCCGTTTGTTCGGGCTTCTATCCGTGACGGGTGGACCGTAGAGCGTGATTTTTTCGGCTTTTCCCAACGAGTGCCCAAGACAAAAACAATCTCCGCGGCAGCAACGGAGCATGTTCTCGTTGTAGTCGAAATACCTGCAGAAGGTCGACCGAGGGGGTTCTCCGGGGCGATAGGTAGATACTCTCTCACCGCGAATGCGGAGCCGCGTGAAGTGCGCGTGGGTGATCCGATACGCATAGAGCTCACAGTTCAGGGTACGGGATTGCTCGATAGAATACCGAGGATTGACCTTTCTGATTACCCTGAGATACTGAAGGATTTCACGGTGGTGGAATCGCTCGAGCCCGGAGAAATACGGGACGATAGAGTTATCTTTGAGCAGATTGTCAGGGCCAAGTCTGATTCGGTGATGCAGTTTCCGGAGGTTTCGCTAATATATTTCGATACTGATCGGAGGCGATATGACAGGGCTCGTTCGCAGCCGATTGATTTGACAGTAAATCCCGCACCATCGATGGGGCCCTTGGAATCATTCGGGATGAATGCGGAATTCGACCGGCCACCCAGTGAAACAATCGAAGGACTCAGAGCCCTGTATCGAGGCAAGGAGCTGAGTGAAAAGAGGAAGAATCCATGGAGATCACTCATTCTGCTCATTATTGCTCCGTGTGGTTATGCTTTTCTCGAGTGTGCTATTCGAATGCGCCGATCGATGAAAACGGATCGGACGGGATGGCGGAGGAGACGTATGGCGCTCACTACGGCTAGGGCATTTAAACGAATCCGCGGACTGGTTGATGAAGGCGGAGATGTTTTTTTCTCGGAGCTGGCCGATACATGTGCGGAATTGATATCTCTCCGCCTGAAGATCGGAAAAGGCGAAGTAACTGTTCATGACATACCCCGTTTGATCGAGACTGGCAAAATAGGTAAACACTCAGCAGTTGAACTTCAACAGTTCCTATCAGAAATAGATGCACTCAGATTCGGACCGCATTCGGCTGACTCCGCCGCCCGGGATGATCTACTTGAGAAAGCTCGCCGCGTAGTATCGGAGATGAAACGATGAACACGAGGATATTGATACTCCTCATAATTACATTATTCGTCGCGGTTTCTCCAGCGAGCGCAAGCGAATCGCTGACATGGTTGGAGACAGCTGATTCGCTCTACCAGGAAGCACTTCTGAGCTCAGGTACCGATAGAGAAATACTCGCGCAGCGAGTTGCCGCCATCTATGAAGAAGCCATTTTTCGTGGTGAGTATTGGAACGGATACGCATTGTATAATCTTGCCACGGCGTATCATCTTTCCGGTGATCTTGGACGAGCCATTCTCAATTACCGCAGAGCGCAACAGTATATCCCCGGATTTTCAGATCTGGAGGCGAATCTCACGACAGCACTGAACCAGCGGATAGACAAACTGGAACCCGGGCAAAAAGCGGAGATCATGCGAGCACTCTTTTTCTGGCATTATCTGCTGGGTACGTCAACCCGCCGGACCGTGTTTGTTATTTCTTTTGTCGCGGTGTGGTTGTTTCTCGCATTCAATTCATTCAGGTCATCGGGCGTGGCGAGAACCCTTGCCGGTGTTTCCCTCGTCATTTCATGCATCATCGGTATTTCTGTGGGAAGTGACTATATCCAATCAGTAAAAAAGAATAGAGGCGTTATCGTCGCGAAGGAGATCGTCGCCCGCAAGGGACCCGGTACCGGATACAGCCCCGCGTATGAAGGGGGATTGCATGAGGGCACTGAATTCAAGCTCCTGGAACATGACAGAGGATGGTTTCGTGTTCGACTCATAGATGGAGTCGAATGCTGGTTGCCTGAAGGAAGCTTCGATACATACTAACCTGTCTTTGGCTTTATCATGTGTGATTAGCCCCATTTTGTGTCATATTTCTTGATTATTTTCCCTTATTTCCTTACCGATGACTCCTGATCAGCCTCTGGCGTTTTCAGTCTTCTGTTTTTTGGGGGTGCTCGGTTCAGGGTTTTCTTTGGTGTTTGATGTATCTTGTCGATGCGTCACGGCATGATTTCTAAACGAAGACGTCGGCATGGCCCTCCACAATCTGACACGACAACTCACGTAACTATTCTAG
>Ga0180433_10004095_pt1 | contig 20703 bp, 18 predicted proteins | sample SS_ome_8_FD_132980 | JGI IMG/M metagenome (GOLD analysis project Ga0180433, IMG submission 132980) | Hypersaline lake sediment archaeal communities from the Salton Sea, California, USA - SS_1_D_1 metaG | ecosystem: Environmental > Aquatic > Non-marine Saline and Alkaline > Hypersaline >... | reverse complement strand
TTTTTTCTCTTGAACTATTATCTTCTTTTAATCGAATCTCTCCAAGTCATATTGCTTCTATCTTAGGATTTCAGGTAAATATTATTCAGGTAGCACATCTTAATCTTTATGGTAACATCATTTTATTTAACCATTACCACCTTTAAAGAAGGTGGTTTTTTATGGTTAAATAAAAAATAGAATAGTAAAAAATCACTACATTATCTTACCTGACATTTTTGAACATAAGGTTCAATCTTTTTTTTCAAAGCTTTCATTTTTTCTTCACTGTAGGGATTTATATTCCCTAAACAGGGGTCTAACATCTTTTCAGATTGAATAAAATTCTGCAGGAAGTACCTCTGTGCTCCCTTTATCACTTCAGCAATTTCTTTTATCATTTCATCATTATGAAATCCAGGGACAATTGTAGTGCGAAATTCATAATCAATCCCGGCATGCATAATCAAATGGATACTTCTTTTTATTTTTGAAATGATATGTTCATTTTGAATACCGATTGTCTTTCCATATTCATTGGATCGAAGGCTATTTTTGATGTCCATGGCAACATAATCAATCAGATGCTGCTCCAGTAGAACTGCTAATTTCTCAGGATGGCTGCCATTGGTATCCAACTTTATTTTTAGGTGAAAATCTCTTATTCTGGCAAGAAATTGCGGCAAATCATCATAGAGAGTTGGCTCTCCTCCACTAAGACAAACCCCATCTATAAAAGGTTTTTGTTCAATGAAAGATAAAAAAATCTTTTCCTCAGAAATAGTTGGCAACCCTACTGAATTGATAACTAACTCCGTATTATAACAAAAAGGACAACGAAAATTACATTCACCTACATAGAGGGTTGTTACAATCATCCCTTCCCAATCAATCAATGATGTCTTTATCATTTTCTTAATCTTAATCTTTTTTTTAGAAAGAAATTTTTTCATTGAACTGGTCAATTTCAGGAATTACACCTCTCCAGGCTTCTATTTCATGATTCTCATGATCTACAATTATAATGGTAGGAGTACTCATAACGTTCAACATACATGCTTCTGATAGACCCTCTACTGTATCAATGTCACAATACTGTACTTCAATTTTGCTTTCAATCATCTTGCCAATTTTCTTCGCTCTCGGACAATGGGGACAGTTTTTTTTCCAGAAAATTTTAACCTTCATTTTATAGCAACCTCTTTTTTGATATGGATTATCTCATTTATTTATATAACCTGATAATTCCCTGATTTCCTATCCTTTAATTCTCCAATTTTATTCTTATTCCAATTATTAATCTTACTGTAATAACCTACAATTCTGGTAATACCATAGACATTACCACTATGACAGTGAGAGCAGAAATCGAGTAAACCACGGCTAACCTTCTTGCACTGATTACATACAGTAAACTCCGGTGAAATTGTAAGTTGTGCAGAAAGTGTATTATCCCAAACTTTCTTTATTAAATTAAAAATACTTTTCGCTGGCGGCTTTTTCTCACCAACAAAAGCATGAATAATAGCGCCGCTTTTAATAAGCGAATGATATTTACTCTGCTTAATTATTCGTGAAATAAGATCAATATCTGCAGAAGCAGCAAAATGAACACTGTTGGTATAGTAGCACTCGTCCTCTAAAATACTCCCCTTAATTACTTTTTGACTTTCCGGATATTCTCTTAAATCAATCTTAGCCAGTCTACCAGCTGCGCTTTCTGCGGGAGATTCTTCTAATGATAATTTTATTCTATACTTCTCTCCATACTCATTACATTTGATATGTAAGAAAGAAATGGTTTTTAATCCCCAGGCATATGTTTCTTCATTCTCATGCAGTTGGTAGTTTGTTAGAAATTGTATTGCTTCATTTAATCCGATTATTCCCACAAGATAGGTTCCTTTTTCCAAATCGACATAAGGCTCTCCATCCGGACTAATTTTACCAATCTGCCATAAAGGCCCATTCGGTGAAACCATCATCTGTTTCAGAAATATTTTCTTCTCCTGATGTGCTTTAACAATTACTGTAAGGGCAGATTCGATCTGATGGAAAAATTGATTGAATAGTTCCTGCGGATTTTTATTATCAATTTGGATATTGTTCTCCCTCAGCGTTCTATAGGCACATTGAGGGAGGTTAATGGTTACATTCTGTATTCCAGAAAACCTCAATTTCTCCGGCTTTTTTATCATCTCTTGGTCGGTAATTTCACTCTTTAGTCTGCAGCAGGCAGAAAGAGTTATTCCATCCCGATCAAAGATAAAATACGGAGAACCATTTTCTGAAGCGATTTGGCAAGCGTATTGAAGTAATTCAGTCTCCTTAGGATTTCGAAATGATTCTTCATTAATATGGAGATCCATTTTTGGGAAAGCAAAAACTTTCCCGTTAGAATCTCCTTCTTTCCATACTTCCATTAAGGCCTTTAGGAATTTCTGGGCTTCCTGCTCATAATCCTGATAGGTTTTTCCGGTATACTTACCGCCCGGTCCAATTGCAGATACTTCTTTTAAATGTTCCGGAATTCCCAAATGAACATTAAAATCTAAAAACAAACTTTGTCCTCCCCGAGAAAAGGCATTCTGAGAGCCACTGAAAATAAGGTATTGAGCCTCCTGTTTCATCTCATCATAGGACATACCAACCAGATAGGGGGCATAAAAAATATTTAGATAAGCAATACCTAAAGCTCCTGCATAATAAGCCTGCATAGATGATAGAAAAGTATTGAGGTGTCCGGTTAAAGTACGGGCATACCTGGCAGGTGATGATGAAGTATCCAGATTATCTAAATTGAGTCCATATTTTTTGATATATTCCAGCGAATGCCCTGAACAGTATATCCTGGGATATCCCAAATCATGAATATGAATTACTCCCTTTAGGTGAGCAGCTGCTACTTCCTGACTGAAAATTTCCTGCAGCATGTATTGCTTAATGGTATTTTCAGCGATAGTCAGATTAATTGCTTCAGGATTATTGGTTGCAATATTACTATTTTCTTTTGTTTTGGATAGAAATAATCGTTTCAGATCATAGGAAGGCATACCAATGATTTTTTGTTTATTCCATTTTTTTTCATAACCACGGGTAAATAATTCATTGTCAACAAGCTCTCTGATGAGGGCAGTTGAAATATTGCTAAAATTTAAATTAAATATCTTTTCTTCTACATTTTTAGCAATTTTTCTAGCTATGCCCGGTGTGATTTCAGCTTCCTTACAAAGAGCATCAACAATCTTATTTCTATCCCAGGGAGTAACCGTTTCTTTCGTAGAGGTTGATACCAGAAGAGACATCTCGGTGGTATTTTTATATTCTTTCTCTCTATTTCTTACATATAGCTTTTTTCTAATCTCATTTCTTTTATGGCGGTATAAAATATAAGCCTTGGCAACTTTGCTTAAGCCTTCCTCGATAAGTAACTCCTCAACAATGTCCTGAATTTCTTCTACCAGGGGTATTTTTTTTTCAAAAATAACCTCCAGCCGATAAATCACATGATTTGTAATCTTGCGGGCTAGGGGCTCGTTTCTTTCCCCTACTGCTTCCATGGCAACTAAAATAGCATTATAGATCTTTTCTTCATCAAAATGAACCAGATAGCCTTCTCTTTTCTTAATTTTCTCTACCAATTTGTGTTCTCCTTCGCTTTTCGATTCTACTTGTTAACTTTTTTAATCCTGTTAATTTCCTTTAAGAAACTTCCCACATCTTTAAATTGGCGATACACCGAGGCAAATCTTACATATGCCACCTCATCCAGTGCTTTAAGCCGATTCACCACTAATCTGCCAATAACCTGGCTCTTTATTTCATTACTGGAGCCCTGTTTTAATTTTTCCTCGATCTCCTCGGTAATCTGATTAATTTCAGCCAGGCTAACCGGTCTTTTTTCGCAGGCACGCATAATTCCTTTGATAATCTTTTCCCGGTTAAATACCTCCCGGCTTTCATCTTTTTTTATCACCACTAATGGGATCAACTCAATCCGTTCATGGGTGGTAAAACGTTTACTACATTTTTTACAAGTTCTTCTCCGGCGTATTACCATTTCATTTTCCATTGATCTTGATTCAATAACACCGGTCTCTGGATTATTGCAGAATGGGCACCTCATTGTATATCTCCATAGTATATCTCCATATTTAGAGCTATTACTTATAGTAATACCCTATATATATATTGTCAAGGTAAATGATAGTAAAATTTTCAAGGAGGTTTTTTCCCATTAATTTCCCTCTAAATATTCATATTTTAAGTATTTGATTGATTTAGATCCCTGTAGCAGAAAAAAAAGGGCAATCAACTTATCAAAAATTTGATTGCCCTTTTTTTTCTGCTAAAATTTATCTTAAAAACATTAAGAAAAAATTAAATGTATTTCGGCTGAACTTATTCCTCTAATATTATTGTATTATCTATTTCTGCGTAAGAAAGTCGGAATTTCTAAATCATTATAATCAACATTATTCTTTGCTGGTTCTTTGTCTATCTCTTGTTCCACCTCAATTTTTTCCTCTTTTTCTTTTCCTGTTTCAACTATTCTTTCTCTAATTTGATCTGTTTCTTCCTCTTTTGATGACAATTCATCAAAACCGGTTGCAATAACGGTAATACGAATATCTTCACCCAGGGATTCATTGATCACTGCTCCGAAGATAATATTAGCATCCGCATTGGCAGCTTCTTGAATAATTTCGGCAGCTTGATTAACCTCAAAAAGGGTCATATTTTTGCCGCCGGAAATGTTAAATAATATCCCCCTTGCGTCTGTAATTTTAGTCCCCAAAAGAGAGCTATTCACCGCATTATGGGCGGCTTCAGTAGCACGATCTTCACCATTTGCCCTGCCAATTCCCATAATTGCTGTCCCGGCATTTTCCATAATCATCTTAACATCAGCAAAATCAACATTAATCAAACCGGGCTCAACCACAATTTCTGAAATTCCCTGAATTCCATGAAGTAACAATTCATCTGCCACCTTGAAAGCTTCCAATACCGGTGTATTTTCAGAAATTATCTGTAATAATCGATCATTAGGAATTACAATCAAAGTATCTACATATTCCTTGAGAAGCTTAATACCCTCTTCTGCCTGCTTCTTTCTCTTAATTCCTTCAAAAGTAAAAGGTTTGGTAACAATGCCAACCGTTAAAGCACCTAATTCTTTAGATATCTGAGCAATAACCGGACTACCGCCTGTACCAGTACCCCCGCCCATTCCGGAAGTGATAAAAACCATATCTGATCCTTCCAAAGCTTTACTGATTTTATCCTTGTCCTCTTCGGCTGCCCTTTTACCGATATCAGGATTGGAGCCACTTCCCAAGCCCATAGTAATTCGACTACCAATTTGAATTTTCTGTTCTGCATTTGAAAGAGCTAATACCTGGGCATCTGTATTGGTAGAAATATATTTTACTCCGTTTATCTTTTCTTCAATCATCCGGTTGACTGCATTCCCACCACCTCCGCCAACTCCGATAACCTTTATATCAACAAATGAACCGGGTCTCTCTGAAATATTATTCAAAATTAACCCTCCTTCCAATATTTAATGTAAAATTTTTAAAAGTCATTATAAAATTTTATATTTAAAAAAAATCTCTTAACCAATTAGTCAATCTGGCCAAAAATAAAGTACTTTTCTTTCTCTTTGATCTATTTAAACCTGCCAACGATTCCTGTTCAATGGCAAAGTCAAGCAATCCCATCACTGTTGAAAATCTCGGTTCATTAATCAGGTCACCTAATTCTCCCTGATAAGCAGGTCTGCCTATTCTTGCATTTGTATCAAATATTTTTCCGGCCAGAGTAGCAATACCAGGCAAAAGAGCACATCCGCCTGTCAACACCACACCCTGAGTAATCATGTGAAAATAATTTGATCTTTCTAATTCTTCCCTGATTAAGCTGAAAATTTCCTGTACCCTTGGCTCTATAATATCAACCAGATATTTTTTGGATATTTTTTCTTTCTCCTCTCCACTTACTTTGGCAATTTCAATAACATCTTCGGGAGAAATGTAATTTCCAATAACATTTCCATATTTTAACTTTAATCTTTCTGATTCCTCAATAGAAGTTTTCAAGCCAATGGCTAAGTCGTTGGTAATTTGTATCCCTCCTAATGGTAATATGGAAGAGAAAGCAATATTATCATTCAAAAAAATAGAAATATCAGAAGAGCCAGCTCCCATATCGATTAAAAGAACACCTAATTCTTTTTCTGTTTTGCTTAAAATAGCATTTCCGCTTGCTAAATTTCCAAAAATTAACTCATCCACCTCTAACTCAGCCATCTCCACACATTTTAATAAATTCTGCACTGCAGTAACCGAACCGGTAACAATATGAACCTTTCCTTCCAATCTTGAACCGGTCATACCCAAGGGGTCCAGAATGCCTTTCTGTCCATCTAAAATAAATTCCCTGGGCAAAACATGAATCAATTCTCTTTCCGGTGCAATAACACCTGCTTTAGCTGCTTCAATGACTTTTTCAATATCCTCTTCCCCGATTTCAGGATGTTCTTTGGATACAGCGATAACTCCCTGACTATTAAAAGAAGAAACATGACTCCCGTTTACTGAAACAACAGCAGAATCCATATGGACACCAGCCATTCTTTCGGCATTACCCACTGACTCTCTAACTGCTTCGGCAGCTTGATCTAAATCAATAATTACCCCTCTCTTCACACCTTTGGACGGAACAGATCCTACTCCCACGATTTCAATATGATTATCTGTTGTTACCTCTGCAATGAGTGTGTTGGTATTGCTCGTTCCGATATCCAAACCTGCTACCAGTATCTCACCTCTCATAGACGCCCTCCCGCATGCTAAACCATGCAATAAAATTTAAGATAGCCAGAGGATTAAAATCCTCTGAAACCCCTCGTTTTATTTTTTTCTTTTCGATTCTACTTAATACTTTTTTTGGTTTTTCCTACTCTTTACAATCCTGATAAAATCTATTTTCGATAGAAAAAATTGTGTATTTACTGTCTTTGCCGATCGAATTTCCTTAAAATAGCAAAATTGTAAAATACTATTCCTTAAGTATAATTGACAACCTTTCTTTATATTTCATATTGATCTCCTGAAGAGGTATCTCTTCGGAGATAACCTTATTCAGCGCTCTTTCCAGCAAATACCACTCATTAATCAATTGGTCACCGTTTTCAATCCGGACCTTTATTTCATTCATTTTATGAAATAAAAGATACTCCTCCAATGAAATAACCTGTATTTTATAAAATTGATCAGGAAAAATATTTTCTAAGGCATATATAATTCTTTTGATATTTTGGTATTCCTGGTTTCCAATGACCTCACCCGGTTTTTTGGTGCTAACATCCACCCCTGTTATAATATATAAATCAAAATGATTATCGAACTGCTCTGATAAGGAAAGAATTATCCCTTCTTCACTAATCAGATAATATCGATTATCATAATAGAGAAGGATACTGGGCTGACGCTCCACAAGTTCAATATTTAACTTATCGGGTAATATTTTTTTAATGGAAGCATCTGCAATCCATGGATTGCTTAAAAGGCTTATACCCGCGTTTTCGGCATTAAAACGAAATAAATTGGTATGAAACTTTATTCCTACCTGACTTATAACTGTTTCATCACTGAGATAATTATTCCCATCAATATTGACTTCTTTTATGTCAAACCAGGTAGAAATTAAGAAAAAGTAGAAAAAATTCCAGCCCAGGAAACCTATGATAATATAGTAAAGCAATATTCTAAACAGGTTGTATTTTCTGGTACCTTTCCGGTTTTCTTCTGGTAGAACTTCTTCATAATCTCCAATATCCTGATAACTGATAAAGCCAAATCCTCTTGTCTAATCATAATTATCGGTCTTTACTTAAAACCAATGCTCATTATTTCTCTTTTCAATGTAATACCGAAGGTTCTCTCAACTCTTTTTTCAACTTCTTCCATTAATAATAAAATGTCCTTAGAGGTTGCCTTTCCCCGGTTAATGATAAAATTAGCATGTTTATCGGAAACCTGAGCATCTCCAACAGTTAATCCTTTAGCTCCGGATTTTTCTATCAGATAACCGGCCGGTTTAGTTTCAGTATTTCTAAATATGCATCCGGCAGTTAAGTGTTCAGTTGGTTGACTTATTTTCCTGCACTCATAAAATTTTTTTATCCTGGAAATGATTCTGTTTCTATTATCTTTATTAAGATTTAAGTCTGCAGCTATAATGACATACTTTTCTATACCTAAATCGATGCCTCGATAAAAAAATGAATATTGGTCCTTGTCCATCTCTTTAATATTGCCATTATAATCATAAATAGCTATTGTCCTGACAATATCGGCCATGGATTCAGTTCCAAAACTAGCATTGTTAATAATGGCACCACCCAGAGTTCCCGGTATATGAGTGGCAAATTCGAGCCCGCTCAGTTCTTTTTCAACTGTTTTTCTTACTAAAGCTGGCAGAAGAATTCCAGCACCTGCTCTTACCATTTTACCAGAATATTCAATTTTGTCGAGAGTTCCAGAAATTTTCACAACCAGGCCCCGAATGCCTTCGTCAGAAACCCAGATGTTGGAACCATTGCCAATAATATAAATAGGTAGCTCATGCTTTAAAGAAAACTCTATCACTTTTATCAATTTTTCTTGATCAGCAGGAGTACAAAAAAAATCGGCAATCCCGCCGATTTTCCAAGAAGTATGAAATTTCATCAACTCATCAATTCTAATTTCATTTCCTAATCCATGCTTCTCGATCTCTTTCCAAATAAGTCTCTTTTTAAACATTAATTTCCTAAACCTGCTTTTGCTTCAATATTTTTTGATTCTTTTGCCAGCAGCTTCCCGACCTTCCAAACATCTCCTGCTCCCATGGTAATTATGATATCACCATGATATATTGTATTGATTAAAAATGGAATGGTTTCTTTTTTCCCGGGAAAATAATACACATTTCCTTTTTTATATTTTTTGACTTCCTGATAGACTAATTCAGCTGAGATACCGGGGATAGGCTTTTCATTGGCAGGATAAATATCATTAATAATAACAATATCGGAATTCTGAAAGGCAGTTCCAAATTGCTCCAGCAGCAGCTTGGTCCGACTGTAGCGATGTGGCTGAAATACGGTAATGATTCTGTATTCCGGCCATCCCTTCCGAATTGCCTCCAGAGTAGCCTTTATCTCGGAAGGATGGTGTCCGTAATCATCAATAATCATGAGCGAATCATGAAACTTGGCAATAAGCTCCTGCCTGCGTTTCACACCTTTAAAATAAAAGAGTATCTCTGTAATATCTTCGAATTTAATTCCAAGCTCCATGGCAGTAGAGATAGCTGCCAGGGCATTGGATATATTGTGACAACCTGGAATATTCAGTTTCAATTGCCCTAATTTGTGATGTTTATAGTAAATATCAGATGTGGAAGAATTTCTAATCAAGCCGGGATTTACTGCCCGCAGTTGAGCATATTGATGAAATCCGTAGGATATAACGCGTTTTTTAAAAAGCTGATTTTTAATAATCTGTCTTGCATTGGAGCAATCATAACCGTAGATGATACACCCGTCATCAGGTACCTTATTCATAAATTTTGTAAAACTTTCTATGGTTTTACCAAGATGTGTAAAATAATCTAAATGATCATTTTCAATGTTGGTCACAACTGCCATATTAGGGTTGAGCAATAAAAAGGAACCATCACTTTCATCTGCTTCGACAACAACATAATCTCCTTTTCCCAACTTGGCATTCCCGCCAATATCATTGACCTCTCCCCCAATTGCAACGGTAGGGTCCAGTTTCATTCTTTCTAAAATCAGACTTATCATAGATGTAGTTGTGGTTTTCCCATGGGTCCCGGAGACAGCAATGCGATAGTTCTGCTGCATGATACGGGAAAGCATTTCAGCTCTGGGAATAATTTCGATTTTATTATTCCTGGCAGCAATAACTTCCTTGTTTTCTTCATTGATTGCTGAGGAAATAACCACTAAATTTGCCCCCGAGATATGACTACTATGATGACCCCTGAAAATCATTGCACCTTTGTTAACCAATCTTTTGGTAATAATGGTACTCTGTAGATCAGATCCGCTGATTTTGTATCCTAAATCTAATAAAATTGAAGCAATTCCGCTCATTCCTGTTCCGCCAATCCCAATAAAATGAACACGTTTTCCTTCTATATTCATAAAGACACCTTTCTGGTTTAATCACAAGGCAACAATTATTTCTCTTAATAGTTTACCTCATTTTATCCATTATTCAAATAAATACTTAAAATGATTATTTTTCTTTTTTTATTTTGTAATAAATTGAACTGACTATTTCTTCAGCAGCATTTCGATTACCCATACTTTTGCTATTTTGGGCAAGCATATTCAGCTGCTCTTCATTACCTAATAGTTTTGACAATTCATAGGCTAACTTTTTTTCAGATAAATCATGCTGGAGTATTACAACTGCAGCATTCTTTTTTTCCAGATATCGGGCATTATGAAATTGATGATCCTTGGTAGCATAGGGGTATGGAATCAATATTGCCGGAAGTCCCTTTGCGGTAATTTCTGCTACCGTAGTCGCACCTGCCCTGCAAACCACCAAATCAGCAAGATCATAAGCATCTTCCATTTGATATAAATAAGATAGAACATGAATGATTTCTTTATGTTTACAATGGTCTATTTTTTCTTTCATTGGAATGTAATCATCTTTCCCGCTGATCAATAGAATCTGCCATCGATTCCAGACCGATTCATCAATCAAGTTTAAGCAATCTAAAAAGGTTTGATTGATAATCCTGGCTCCCTTACTTCCTCCAAAAATCAGAATTGTTTTCTTATCGCTATCTAAACTGGTTTTTTTAATCAGCTTCTTTTTATTGCCCTGCCAGATATTGTCTCTAACCGGATTACCCAGGTAAACCGTTTTATTCTTCTTCCAGAAGTAATTCTTTGATTCCGGAAAGCTGATAAATACTGCCCAGCTAGTCAAGGATAGCCATTGATTGGTAATTCCTGGTATGGCATTTTGCTCATGGATGAAGGTAGGAATACCCATTAATGATGAGATTAGAGCAACTGAACCACTAACATAACCACCAGTCCCTATAACCAAATCAGGATTGATTTTCTTGATTAACTTATACGAGGTAAAGAGAGATCCAAAAAACAATAATATGGCATAAAAGCTTTCTATACCTATCTTTCTTCTAATCCCCCTTACCTTTAATGTATAAAACTGAAATCCCTCCCTGGGAATAATCTCAGATTCCATGCCTTGATTGGTTCCTACAAATATTATTTCATTGAGATCATCCTTTTTTTGCAGTTCCCTGGCCAAACTTATTCCCGGGTATATGTGTCCCCCTGTCCCTCCCCCGGTGATAATAATTTTCATCACTTTATAAAACTCCACTTGTGTGAATAGTATTTTTAGAAATATTCAAAAGAATACCACAGCAAAACATATTGGCTATGAGTGATGATCCACCATAACTGATTAACGGTAAACTAATCCCGGTCGTAGGAATCAATTTTGTTACCACACTGATATTAATTACCGCTTGCAAGACAATCATCGAAGTAATACCTGAAGCCAGCAATAGACCGAATGTATCCTTTGATTTCAAGGTAATTAAAAATCCCCTCCACAGAAATATGATAAATAAAATGATAACGGAAAGAGCACCGATAAAACCCAATTCCTCACCAATTATGGAAAATATAAAATCAGTATGCTGGTCCGGAAGGTAAAAGAATTTTTGTCTGCTTTCAGCAATCCCTACACCGCTTAATCCACCACTGCCAAGAGCAAGCAAGGATTGAATAATATGAAATCCGCTTTTTAATGGGTCTTCCCAGGGATTAAGAAAGGAAAGTAACCTTATACGCCTATAACCTTCTCCCAAGGCCAGAATAATTCCTGGTGGCATTAATAGAATAATTAAAGCGAATAATTGTGTAATTCTGCTTCCTCCAAGAAATAACATAATGAAAGAGCAGCCCATGATAATAATGGCAGTACTAAAATCAGGTTGCTCCAAGACCAAAAAGAAAAAGACAAGTGTTACAATAAAAATCGGCAGAATACCCTTGATAAAGGTGTTAATATCCTTTGTTTTCTTTCTTGTTAAACAATCGGCAATATATAATATAATAGCAAACTTCGCTAACTCTGAAGGTTGAAAGGTCATAGGACCTATGCTGATCCATCTTTTAGCACCCCTCACCGGTCTGGCAAATCCTGGAAAATAGAGCATTATTAATAAGAGTATTGATAAGATTAAAATAGGAATGGCAAATTTTCGCCAGAGATGATAATCAATTTTCATGGCAATCAAAAAGACAAGCACAGCAATGATTGCATATATAGCTTGCCTAGTAAAAAAGTAAAAACTGTTACCATACCATTCATAAGCCATTATATAGCTGGAACTGAATACCATGATTATTCCGAAAGTCAGCAAAAGGAATATGGTAGCCAGTAAGATATAATCAGGTTGTTTTGTCTGCAATGAATCCATTGTATGACTATTCCTTCATCGGTCAATTTATTCATTTGTTGAATATTGAAACCATTAAAATATAGATTACTTAAAAGGATAAGAGAGTAATCCTATCAAAGCAAAAACCACTCCTATACCCCAGAATAATAAAACAATATGAATCTCATTCCACTTTAATAATTCAAAATGATGATGCAAGGGGCTCATTCTAAAAACAGGTTGATGATTAAGTTGTATGGATAGTACCTGTATAATCACTGACATCGTCTCAATTACAAAAACAATGCCTATCAGCAATAAAAATAGCTCTGTTCCAGTTATAACAGCAATGCCAGCTAAGGCACCGCCCAATCCCAAAGAGCCTACATCACCTAAAAAAATCTTTGCGGGATGAAAATTATATACTAAAAAACCGGCACAGGCAAACATAATTATTAAAGAAAATATCCCCAAATTTTTTTGTCCCTGGATAAAAGCAATGACCGCAAAAGCAATAAGGGCAATCATCATCAGACCTGTAGCCAAACCATCTAAACCATCAGTAAGATTGACCGCATTTGTCGAAGAAATAAAAACAAGAATAATAAAAGGTATATAAATCATCCAGTGAATATAAAAAGAACTTTGCATAAAGGGCACTATAATTGCCTGATTGATTGACTGGTTCTGATACAACCAAAATAAAAATAAGACACAAATAACAAACTGCATAACAATCTTTGTCCTTGCCTTTAAACCTAATGATCTTTCTTTATGATATTTAATCAAATCATCTAAAAAACCAACTAGTCCAAAGCTGCATAACAAGACAAACACAGCATACATATTACTATCTCTGGGTTGATAAAAAAGCAGAGAAAGGGCAACAACCAGGAAAATAACCAAACCACCCATGGTTGGGGTACCTGTCTTGTGCTGATGTAAATTAGGACCTTCCTGTCTTATTCTTTGCCCTATTTTATATTTTTTTTGAATTTTTATAAAAAGAGGAATCATAACTATCGGACCAATTAAAGCAATCAATAATGAACCTATGATCCTAAACATGATTGCCTTTCCCCTTTATTTTTTCATTTTTTTTCCAATATTGAACAATGTCCTCCATTTGCATGCCTCGTGAACCTTTGATTAATACGATACTATTCTTCTGCACCTTCTCCATCAGGTGAATTGTCAATTGCTCTTTATCCTCTCTATCAAAGCACAAGATTTTATCTATAGACATTCCCTCCTCCTGAGCCCCCTGAGCAATCCATCTCCCATATTCTCCAAACCCCATTAATAGATCAAATGAAAGTAATGCAACTATTTTTCCAATTTCTTTATGATAATCTGGACTTTGTTCCCCTAACTCCAGCATGTCCCCCAGAACAGCCACCTTAAAGCGACCCTTTGAAATACCGGCAACACTATTCAGTGCTTCTTTTACTGCCGTCGGATTGGAATTATAATAATCCTGAATCAATGTTATTCCCCAACCAAGTCCTAAGCATTCCATATGCATTTCCGGACTTTTAAAACTAGAGATACTATGAATCACTTCATCAATGGAAATATCCATTTTGATTCCTACAGCAAAGGCAGCCAGGGCATTGTAAGCATTGAATCGTCCCAATAAAGGCATAAAGACCTGATGACGCTTTTCTTTTTGAAATAAAAGATCAAAATGAATACCTTTTTCCTTTTCCTGTTCAAAGCTTACCGCCCTTAATCGGGCTTCTGGGTGAAACCCGAAACTAATCACATCATTGTGATGGGATACACAATTTCTAAGATAGGGAAAATAAGCATCATCACGATTCAGGATTGCAGTTCCCTTATCTTTTAGTGATAGAATGATTTCAGATTTCTCCTTGGCAATATTAACTTTGCTCTCAAATAGACCGACATGTGCCTCACCAATATTGGTAACAATGGCAATATCAGGCTTTACAATATTGGTGAGCTCCTTTATTTCTCCCGATTTTCGGGCAGCCATCTCTATAACCAATACATCATGATATGGGGCTAAATTAAGAAGCGTTAAAGGGACACCAATTTCATTATTATAATTACCTTTAGATTTTAAAACATGGTATTTAGATGCTAATAAATGAGCAATCATCTCTTTGGTTGTTGTCTTGCCATTACTTCCTGTAATACAAATATTTATGGGTTTAAACAGGGAATGATAATAATGAGCCCATAATTGGAGTGCGAATAATGAGTTATCAACCAACAAAAAAGATTGTGTAAGTTCACTGCGCAAGAACTGATGATTTTGGTAGAATTCTTTTTCTAAAACAACACCGCTGGCACCTTTTTCACATGCATCTCTAATGAATTGATGTCCGTCGTGTTTTTCACCTCTAAGAGCAAAAAAGAGGTCCCCGGGTTTGATTGTCCTGCTGTCAATAGATATATTCTGCCATTTTATATTCATATCCCCCAACGGTATTGATTCTGGTATCACACTGGCTAAATTTCTTAAGCGTAACATCAATAATCTTACCTTTTTGATAATATTTGACGGACAACTTGTTCATCGTTATGATAGATAATCCGATCCTGGTATACCTGCTGATTTTCAGGGCCCTTTCCGGCAATTAGCACTATATCATTTTTCTCAGCAATATTAAGGGCATGCTCTATTGCCTGAACACGGTCTAAAATTACACGATAATTGCAATGATTGACTGCTTTCAAACCCTTTTCAATTTCTCCAGAAATTTTTTCCAGGTTTTCGCTCCGGGGATTATCAGCGGTAATAATACTATAATCACTGTGCATCCCGACCACCTGGCCCATTTTTTTCCTGACCCGATTATCTCTTTCACCGCCATGTCCAAAGATGGTAATAATTCTATTTCTGGGGAAAAGTTCCAGTGTTTTTAAAATATGTTCCAATCCATGAAAATTATGGGCAAAATCTATAATAATCGTATAAGGTTGACCATAATTTAAAATTTTGTATCTGCCCGGAGCTCCGGAAAATTTACAAAAAGCCCTGGCAATAACCTCTAAAGAAACCCCCTGGCTTACCGCAGCAGCAATGGCTGCCAGGGCATTATACACATTATATTTTCCACTCATATTTAACAATATTTCTACAGTTCCTTGAGGGGTTTCCACCGTAAAACGCGTTTCCTTCAAATTGATAGTTATATCATGGGCATGAAACATGCTTTTCTTTTCAATGCCATAGGTGACAGTATCCACTTGAAGACAATCAATAAATTCCTTTGCATATAGTTCATCGATATTAATAATTCCTTTTTTACGGTGAACATCTTCCTCTGAGCAATAGAGTGACTGAAATAATTTCTTTTTACTATCCAGGTAATTTTGGAAATTTTGATGGATTTCGAAATGTTCATCACTTATATTGGTAAAGATAGCCACATCAAAATCACACCCTTCAACCCTTGATAAACTAAGTGAATGGGAGGAAACTTCCATAATAACATAATCAGTAGCACACCTTTGCATTTCACAAAATGCTTTCTGTAAATCTAGTGATTCCATAGTGGTCATTTTAGAAGCTATCGATTGATGATTAATGATATTCTCAACTGTTGTTAATAGACCAACTTTTTTATTTGCTTCCTCAAATATCGCTTTTAGCATATAGGCAACGGTCGTTTTTCCATTTGTACCGGTTATACCAATTAATGTCAAATGACTTGAGGGATAGCCATAATAGCGATTCGCTAACAAGGCTAATGTTTTTCGAGTATCTTTTACCTGTATGAAAGTAATGTCTGTATCCGAAGGTAGTTCTTTTTGCAGTAAAATTGCCCTGGCTCCTCTTTGTATTGCCTCAGAAATAAACTGATGTCCATCCTTAACAAATCCTTCAATACAAATAAATAAATAACCGTCTTTAACTGTTTTAGAGTTCTGAGATATTCCGTTGATATCAATGTCAGTATTACCTTTGATTTTCTCTATCCTTAAATCATGAATTAATGCTGATAATTTCATCGGATTACCCTGAAATGATAGAATTTTACATCTTTATTTAGAAATATCTTACTTAATATATCTTTCTGACGCTTTAAAAAAGTCTATATTTTATCTATCCGGAATTTCGATGAAATCCCGTTGCTATAAGATACACAAAGAATATCTTACTGAATATTTCCAGAAAAGTAAAATACTTTCTTAATTATCGCTCTGGAGGGATTGACAGATAAGGAAGCACTTTTGATGCAATTTCTTGAAAAACCGGTGCCGCTACTGTCCCTCCATAATAACTCCCCTTAGGTTCATCCAACATAACCAGGATAGCAATTTCCGCATTATGGCTTGGAGTGAAGCCCACAAACCAGGAAGTGAATTTCTCATTAGAATATCGTCCAAGAGAAAAATCAAATTTTTGGGAAGTACCGGTTTTACCGGAAGCTGAATAATTTTCCAGTTTCGCCCTGCTTCCTGTACCATCATCGACGACTTTCTGCAAAATATTAATCATTGTATTTGCCGTATTGGGAGAGATGACCTGTCGTACCTGTTCAGATTGATAGTGTTTGACTACATTATACTCCGAATCAATAGTTTCTTTTACAATCAAAGGTTTCATTAAGATGCCCTTGTTGGCAATTGCGGCTGTTGCCATAACCAGTTGAAGCGGGGTTACCGATATCTCCTGTCCGATGGATAAAGAAGCAATAGAGATTCTGGACCACTCGTTTACCGGTCTGAATAATCCGGAAGTTTCACCTGGCAAATAAATTCCGGTTTTTTCACCAAAACCAAAATTGCCAATAGATTCAGCAAAAAGGTTTTCATCCATCCGTATTCCTACCTCAATGACACCAACATTGCAGGAATTCATTACAACCTCAGTCAGATTCTGTGGACCGTGTGGATCGATGTCACGAATAACTGTCCCCTGATATCTAATCCAACCCTTGCAGTTAAAATAATCATTCAAGCTGGCATAATTATTTTCCAGGGCAGTAGCAATTGTAATAATTTTAAATGTTGAACCGGGTTCATAATTATCCGTAATGGCACGGTTTTTCCAGTAGTCTTCAGGTGAACTTTGAAAATGATTAAGATTATAGGTGGGTTTTACCGCCATGCTTAGAATTTCTCCTGTTTTAGGGTTAACTACAATGGCAACTGCCGATGTGGGATGATATTTCTGAAAAGCCTTCTCTAATGCCTCTTCGGTAATGTGTTGAATAACTTCATCAATCGTTAATACTATCGAATCACCATCCTTAGAAGGCTGAATTTTTTCCATGCTTAATGGTATTTTATCTCCCGATGCATCCCTCTCCATAACAACTAAACCAGACATGCTTTTTAAATCATCATCAAAATACATCTCCAAACCTTCCAGGCCCTGGTTATCAATTCCTACAAAGCCAAGGAGGTTGGCAGCCAGAAATTCTTTTGGGTAATACCTCGTTCTCTCAGTCACGAAATCGAGTCCTTCCAGTTCCATTTTTTGTATTTCATCATAACTTTCTTGAGACAATTTCCTCTTAATCCAGACGAAGTATTTTTCTTTTTCTAACAAAGTTCTGAGATCTTGATATTTTAAGTCAAGTTTATCTGAAAGGGTTTTTGCCATTTCATCAGGGTTATCAACTTTATAAGGCATGGCAAATAATGATTTTGAATCCACGTTGACAGCCAATTTTTTTAGATTCCGGTCAAAAATGACTCCTCTTTGACCATTCAAAACATATGAAAAGATATGTTCTCTTCTGGCAAGCTCACTGAGCTTGCTGCCCTCCACAATTTGTATCTGATAAAGACGGTAAATCAAAGTTAAAAAAATAATAATAAATGTGATAATTAATAAATGAACTCTTTCTTTTTTTTCAGTCAATTGAAACAAGATATTATGCCTCTACTATCAATCTACTATCACTATTTTATTGATTTTTAAAAATTTGTAAATTAGCAAATTCCCTCAAAAAAGTTCCTGCCTCCAAATAATATGGGCCCTGCTCTTCCTCAGTTAGCTGATTGGCTATCATATCCCTTTTTAAATTGGCAGGAAGCATGGCAATAAATTCAATCCTTTCCGGTCGATTCATTCCTAATTCCTGATATGCTATTCTTTCAATTCGGGTTAAAGAAGACAGATGTTCAACTGAATATTCCATCTGATTCTTTGCTGCTAATAATTGATCCCTTTTCTGCTCTAATTCAATTGACTGGTAACCTAATTTCATTAATAGTATATTACTGCATATATAACCTATAACCAACAGACTGATAATAGTAATAATGAATAAAAAAAAAGAGAATGACAATTTATGATTTTTTCCCTGAAACTGACCATTTTCCTCAATGAACAAGATGTCTCTCATTTTCTATACACTTCCTCTGAAAATATTTTTTCAGCAACTCTCATTTTGGCGCTACGGGCTTTATGGTTGTTTTTAATCTCATTCTCTGAAGGGTAGAATGGCTTTTTTGATAATATCCTTAATCCAAATCCGGATTGAATAATCTTCTCTTTTTCAGCCAATTCTTTGAAGGTATGTTTAACAATTCTATCTTCCAGAGAATGATAAGAAATGGTACAAATTCTTCCCTTTGGTTCTAAAAGTGTAAACGCATCTTTTAGTGCTACTCCTAACACTTCTAATTCGTTATTTACCTCAATTCTTAAAGCTTGAAATACCCTGGTGGCCGGATGGATACGCCATTTATTTTTCTTATATCTGGCATAAAGGTCAGTAATTAGTTTTGCCAGATATTTCGTTGTCTCAATGGGTTTATTTTCTCTTTCTTTTACAATAAGCCTGGCAATTGACCGGGAGAAACGTTCCTCTCCATATTGACTAAAAATTTCCCATAATGCTTTTTCCGAATAATGATTTACCACATAGCGGGCATCTAATCTTTTGCTTAAATCCATTCTCATATCTAAACGATTATCAGTTAAAAAACTAAAACCCCTGGATTGGGTGTTAATCTGATGGGAAGATATGCCTAAATCAAACAAAATTCCGGTAACCTGTTTAAAACCCAATTCCTGTAAAGATATTTTTAAATCGGCAAAATTACTTTTTACAATAATGACTTTATCTTGATAAGCTTTTAGTTTTTCTCTGGCAATTTCCAGGGCTTCGATGTCCTGATCCAGTCCGACAAGTAAACCTTCAGGATATATTTTCCTTATTATCTCTTTGGAATGACCACCTCCTCCTAAAGTACAGTCAAGATAAATTCCTTTTTTTTTGGTGATTAAATGAGTTAGAACCTGTGAACACATCACCGGAATGTGAAAATCTATCACGAATCCTGTCCTTCTTTTTCATAAATACGTTCAGCGATATCTTCATAGGATTGTTCTGTTTCCTCAGCATATTCTTTCCACTTACTTAAATCCCAGATTTCAATGCGTTCAAAAACACCGATAATCATGACATTCTTATTGATTTCAGCATAATCTCTTAAATATTTGGCAACAACAACCCTTCCCTGTTGATCAAAATGACTAATTAATGCTCTGGAAGCTAAAGTTCTTTTAAAAGCCCGGTTATCTTTTTGACCTAAAGGAAGCGCTTGGAGATTATTGGCTAATTTCCCCCATTCCTCCATGGGATAAACAAAAAGGCATTTATCTAACCCGAAGGTTATCACAAAAGGATCGCCCAAATCTTCCCGAAAGTTGGAAGGCATAATGATTCTTCCCTTTTTATCCAGGGAATGTTCATACTGACCAAGAAACATCATTTTTCCACTTTCCTCCACTTTCCTCCACTTGTATAGTATAGTATACACCATTTAAACAAAAAAATCCTCTTTTTTTAAATATTTTTTAAAAATATTCAAGAAAATTTTAAAGTAATGAGGAATATGATTAATGGAGGAAAGATAATGACTTTTTTATGGTAGTAATTAAATTCATCTCTGGTTTATTAAGATGAAGATAGATAGCTAAATATTCCTGTTCTGTCGGAATTTGAAATATTTTGTGAAGTTCTTCTCATTAGCGGCAAGCACTAAATAAACAACGCACCCGCATAGCGGGTGGTTTTAAGAAGCCTCTAAAATAAAAGAGGCTTAAATACTTTCTGGACAGTTTTCTCTATGCTTTTTTCCCTTGATATAGTTATGGTATCCTTTTGGACTATTCTTTCAAAGCAATGATTCTTCTACTTTCAACTATCACTTTGTTTAAAATATATTCAGATAGCACATCTTAATCTCTACAGTAAAACCATTTAACCATTA
>Ga0180433_10004093_pt1 | contig 20708 bp, 14 predicted proteins | sample SS_ome_8_FD_132980 | JGI IMG/M metagenome (GOLD analysis project Ga0180433, IMG submission 132980) | Hypersaline lake sediment archaeal communities from the Salton Sea, California, USA - SS_1_D_1 metaG | ecosystem: Environmental > Aquatic > Non-marine Saline and Alkaline > Hypersaline >... | reverse complement strand
GTACTTAATATCTATGAAGGTATTAAAGCGTTAAGTAATTTTATTGAATTAAGCCCAAGCAAGGAAATCATTGATAAAGTAGTAAAAGAATGTTCTTTGGAAAATATGACTACAATAGCAAAAACTTCTGAATTCAATTTTAGTGAGGCTTTATTAATTTTATTAAAATCTAAAACGCCTGCCAAAATCAAATCTTTATTGAAAAAATTTATAAATCCCAAAAAACTTATTAAATTTGATAAGCAGACTTTGCTTCATCCAGATCATATCTCAGAAAATAAAGGCGCTGTGGGCATTTGGAGAAAAGCCTTAAATGAACGCGAAAAAGTGATTCTAACACGGCGTTATAAAAAATGGTTAATAGAGGCAAAATATCCCTTAAAATAATAGTATTCTAATAAATGTAATTGCAATGGATAAAAACAGCATTTATATATCACTTGACAAAAATGTGTCCCTTTCAAAAAAAGCTATAATGCAGAAACTAATAAGATCACCCATTAAAATGCTATACTCGCAGTTTTTAATAAGCTTTAACAAAGAAACCAAGATAAAGACAAAAACCTTTTGGCATGAAGATATGCTTGTAGTTATACCTGAAAGAGTTTCAAGGACCCTATATCGCTATGGTTTCTTTGAAGAAGGATTAACAAAGATGTTTTTAAAATACCTACAACCTAGGATGACGCTTTTAGATATAGGCGCCCACTTCGGATATTTTACCCTGCTTGGGTCTTATCTTGTAGGTGAAAAAGGACAAGTTCATTCTTTTGAACCTATACCTAGCACATTCAAAATACTACAAAGAAATGTTTTAAAAAAAAATAATATTTTTATTAATAATAAGGCGGTATTTTCAATAAAAACAAACGTTGATATAAATGACTATGGCATTAAATACTCTGCTTTTAATTCACTATATGCTGCGAGGTTACCTAAAAAAATTTTACATAAGGTAACAATAGAAAAGCATGAAATCGAGACCTTGACCATCGATGATTATATAAAAAGCAAAAATATAAAACCTGACTTTGTAAAAATCGATGCGGAAGGAGCAGAATTCGAAGCCCTTCTTGGCATGCAGAAAACTATTGCAGAATTTCATCCAATAATCTCAATTGAAGTTGGTGATTTTGACGTTGAAGGTGTTCCGATAAGTAAAAACCTTATCAGCTATCTTAAAAATAAAAACTATCAACCCTATGAATTTAAGGATGGCAAATTTTCGAAGCACTTATTGAAAGATAACCAGTATAGGTATGACAATATCCTTTTTATGTAAAACTAATAAATATGCACACACGGCGGATACTTATAAATGCAATAATGTCAATATCTCAAGTTATTGTTATTAGCATTGTTTTATTTTTCCTTTATCGTTTTCTATTAAAAACTATTGGTATCGAAAAATTGGGTATCTGGTCGCTGATTTTAGCTACAACTTCAGTTACTCAAATTGCAAATATGGGTTTATCCGGGAGCGTAGTAAAATTTGTCGCAAAATATTCTGCGAAGGGAGAACCTGATAATGCTTCAAAAGTTATTCAGACTGCCACACTGTCGATTGCTATCTCAATAGGTATTATTCTTCTTGCTTTATATCCTGCCTTAAAATTGATACTAGGGCTTATTATAGTTCCAGAATCTTTGTCCCTTGCTTGTGAAATCTTGCCTTTTTCATTATTCGCTTTATGGATTCTGACGATAGCTAATATATTTAATGCCGGTCTTGATGGATGCCAACGCATTTATATTAGAAATGTACTTTTAATGGTAGGCTTTCTGCTTTATTTTTTTCTGGCATTAGTCTTAACCCCAAGATACGGACTTATTGGACTGGCCTATGCTCAAGTGGCTCAAAATTCCTTCATTTTTTTTTGTAGCTGGTTTTTTATTAAGCGGTTTATAGCTTCACTACCTGTTATTCCATACCAGTGGGATAGAAATACTTTTAAGGAAATTATATGCTACGGCATACATTTTAATATGATATCTATAACGATTATGCTTTGTGATCCAATAACAAAGGCATTACTCAGCAAATTCAGCAGCCTTAGTATGGTTGGATACTATGAAATGGCAAATAAGATGGTCTTACAATTCAGATCACTCCTTTTATCTGTTAATCAGGTGCTTGTTCCTGAAATTGCAAACCTCCAGGAAAGACTGCCGGAGAAAATAAAATCAGTCTATATCGCTTCCTATCGGTTATTTTTCTATCTTTCTGTGCCTTTATTTTCATTACTAATAGTAAGCACTCCAGCGATATCTGATTTATGGATTGGAGGCGTTAAACAATACTTCGTGATTTTTGCAACATTATTATTGATTGGGCGCTTCTTTAACACATTGGAAGGACCAGCATACTTTGTAAATTTAGGCTCTGGCAGGATCGCATGGAATGTGATAAGTCATCTAATAAAAACTGGTTTAAACTTGGGATTAGGGGCCTTTTTAGGGTTATTATTTGGGGGCACAGGTGTAGTGGTTGGATGGGTAATGTCTTTGATAATAGGAAGCTGCATCATTTTTTTCTCTTATCATATAAAAAACAAAATTTCTTTAATGGAGTTATTACCAAAGGCAAGCAGATTAATCTTAATCATGTGTTTAGTTATAGTAACTGCGAGTTTTTTAATTCAAAACGGATTAAATCAGCTTTATAATCTATCATTGCTCAATTACATTATTATTATCTTTTTTTCAATAATCATTTTCATTCTTCTGTGGCTTCATCCGATGCGACGGTGTTTAATAGGGTGGATTAATAATGATTTATTAAATAACAAGAAAGTGAAGGCATAATAACGGAAATTATAAACGTCTATAAACGCAAATTTGAATGACAATAACTCAACATAGAAGAGTAGATTCTGCAATTATGCGCTATAGTTGTCCCAAAAAAGGGCAATCTATAAAGGCCAAAGGAATCATGAATTCTTAGATGAAAAGATGCTGCAGGCACGGAAAGGAATTTACGTATCCTTGCTTTGGATTAGCTTAATGTACTATGTATTATTATATATAGCATGGTTAAATTAAAACATCAAAAGCTAATCATTTATACCGCTTAACTCTAGATACCACTGATAGGTTTTTTTAATACCCTCTTTTAATCCAACGCTGGACTTCCACCCAAGATCATTGATAATTGATAGGTCCAAAAGTTTTCTAGGGGTTCCATCGGGTCTATTCGTATCCCACGTAATTTCACCTTTGAAGCCTACCACACCTTTGACTATCTCTGCTAACTCACATAAGGTAACATCTTTCCCGCTTCCTATATTTACAAACTCTTTTATATCCTCAGCGTTACAGTGCTCCATCACAAATATTGCTGCTTCGGCCATATCATCTACATATAAAAACTCACGGAAAGGCTTACCTGACCCCCACAGCGTGATTTTATCGGGATAAATCCCAAATTGTGAGAGATGATGACTGAGAAATTCCAGATCAACATCAGATAACGAGCCATCATAAATATCTGGCTTGTTTCCAAATAACTCCAAATCGTTGACTATTAGATTATGGTCATTGTGGCGTAAAAGGTTTGATAAATGTAGCTTTCTCAAAAACGCCGGCAGCACATGAGATGTATGTAAGTCAAAGTTATCATTCGGGCCATATAGATTGGTAGGCATAACAGATATATAGTCAGTGCCATATTGCTCATTGAAATATCGGCACAGTTTTATGGCGGCTATTTTAGCTATAGCATATGGTTCATTGGTAGGTTCAAGGGGCCCCGATAAAAGATATTCCTCCTTGAGAGGTTGTGGGGCCAGCTTTGGATATATACAAGATGATCCGAGGTTCAGAAGTTTTTTAACGCCTGCATTATACGATGCATAAATAACATTTGCAGCTATTGCTATATTATCATATATAAAATCAGCCTTATACGTACTGTTGGCAAAAATCCCTCCTACTTTTGCTGCCGCTAGAAATACATTTTCCGGCCTTTCTTTCTCAAAAAAAACTTCTACGTCTTGCTGCCTTCTTAAATCAAGCTCCTTGCTTTCCCTATAGATTAAATTCCCAAAACCTTTGGCTGTTAAGCTTCTTTGAATAGATGAACCAACAAGTCCTTTATGCCCAGCGATATATATTTTTGATGTGGAAATCACCTGTTACCCCTATAATTTAATAAATGATATATCATGATTTGTATAACCAAAACCCTTGCTTTTAGAAATACTTATTCCCTCTCCTGCCGGATTAAGTTGTTCCAATTTCATATCATAGTCTACCATTATTTTAATCAAATCAGGAAAATTAATTTTTGGCTTAACTATCAAAAAGATCTCATTAAAAAATCTAAACAATAAATGAGTGATGATTTTTTAGCTGTTCCTTTTTATAAGTCCCTGCATAGCCCTTTTCTGGCAGAGGTGCAACAACTAAAGCTGACAACACGGCAAACATAAGGGCATTAGCCGGTATGTGTAAATTAAAATCTATCAGGCTATGAAACAGAATAGCTGTTACGCCAGACATAGCACCAAGTGTTACACCCCTGATTAGGCGGCTCGGGCTCCTTAGCTTATAAAAACCTTCTCTAAAGAAAGCTATTAACATCCAGATAATAATGGGAATTAACAAAACCCCGACCTCAGCAGTAAAGTGGAGATAATCATTATGTGCCTTCGTAAAATGCCTTGAAAGACCTGCCGGTTGATATCTTGGAAACGTTGCGGAAAAAGTTCCTGGGCCAGTTCCGAGCAAAGGCTTGTCTGCAATCATTTTAATAACCCCCTTCCAGGCTACTGTCCTTGCATAAAAACCCGCCTCCTCCTCTTTTTCAAAAATATTTATAGCCCTTTCGACTACTGGGGTACTGGAAAGTATAACGGTTGAGAGCAAAAGCAATGCGCCAAGTAAACTTAGGAAAAGCCTTTTTTTCTTAAAATAGTAATTTTTAACCAAGCCATAGGAGAAAAAACACATTCCAAAAAGAAAGCCAATCCACCCCCCCCTGGATAGTGAAAGAATCAGGGCGGTCACCATTATAAAAGACAAATAAATCATTAGCAAAAGTTTACCACCCCTGAAATCAATAAAAAACAGTCCCAATGCTAAGGGTATGGTCATCTCTAGATAGCCTGCCAAATGATTATGGTTGCCATAAGTAGCTGATAGAAAATCCACGCTATATTTAAGGTCTTCGTAATTCCACCAGGGAAAAGGATTATATCCAAACCTCTTAAAAATACCAAAAACCGATAAGAATGCACCTACGCTGACAATAACATATGTAAAATTTAAAAGCCTTGGTTTGTTATTGATTGTAAAGATAACAAGATAAAACACTGCCAGATAATTAATCAATAAGATCATTGCCCATAAGCTTGACCTTCTATGGATAGAAAAAACGGCTGACACTAAGCATAAGATAAAAAGAGCCAGGATTGGCTTATTTAAGGCTGTTTTTACCCATTTCCATTCCAATTTGACACATCTATCCAGCAAAAATAAAGTTACAGCAGACAAAGTTATTAGATGGGTTATGGCTATTGCCCATCCCTGGACTGAGCCCCTGGCGAGAGGAGTAAATATTAGCAATGCATAAAGGGTATAGCGGATAATTTTTATCGGTGACATGAAGTGTAATCCCTATTAAAGCAAATAATAGTTTCTTTATCAAACTTAGATTTTTTAAGCTTGTAAGATTCAATCTCATGGTACCTTCTGTGGTAATCTCTATTTTCTGGGTCTAGTTCTACCGCCTTTTTGTAATAATCAGTGGCTATAGACATATTTCCTATTATCATATAGCATTCGGCCGCCCTTGCATAATAAGATGCCCTCTCAGGGCTCAGTTTGATCGCAACTTCCCAGTCTTTTAATGCCATACGGTATTTTTTTTGCATCCATCTTATCCATGCCCTGGTATCAAAAAGCCATGAATGAGGTTTAGCTGAATATCTAATAGCAAGGGTGATTTCTTTTTCAGCCCTATCATATTTTTTTAAGCGATTAAGTATTTGGGAAAAAAGCAGATGATACTCACTTTTCTCCGTATCAAGGACAGTAGCTTTTTGCGCAGAAATTTCAGCATTGTCCCAATCTTCATCTGCCTGAGCGATCCTTGCAAGCAGATAATATGCCTCAGAAGTAGGTTTTCTCTGGTTTAAATCCATTAAAATAGATTTTGCCTTGTTAAACCTATTTAGCTTTATTAGGGATCGAGCTGTGAGAACCTCTATTGTGCTTGAAAAATTAAAATTATGCCTTGCTGCATCGAGAAGGCTGTAAAGTTCCTCTATATACCCTTCCTTCCCATAAAAATTGTAGAGGTTTTCAAGGTCTTTTTCCAGATGTCTGCTTAATGTTAGGCCCTTTATAAAATATGTTTCTGCCAGGGGCAGCTCCATATTTTTTAAATAAAGATAGCCTAAATGTATATAGTCTTTAGAAGAATTCTTACTGCCTTGCAGAGAAAGAGTCTGTTTAAACTGAGAAACAGCACCAGCCCAATCGTCTTCTTCTGAAAGAATTAAAGACATGGCCCTATAGGCATCACCCCTCAAAATGCCCTTTCTTATTGCGGCTTCAAGTCCTTTTTTGGCTGCCTCCCTTGCCGCAGGAGACCACAAAGCATCCTTCCTTATATCTTTGTATGCAGGTGGATAGACCATGAAAAGCGTGGCGATAACAGAAAGAAATATATTTGTGTCTTTATGGCAGTGATAAAGGTACCTGGAAAATTCGTAATTATATACCATCGAATTTGGCCATAGTTCTACGGCCCTTTTAAAATAGGGAAGGGCATGATAAGGATTTTCATCGTTCTCAGGAAACATATTGTTATATAATTTTTCAAGAGACATCTCCTGTATCGCTAACCTATAGGAAATTTCAGAATTTTGGGGATTAAGCCTATATGCCTCGAGGTAATATTTCTTTGCTTGAAGAAAATGAGACAGGGCCTTCTCTTCTAAGCGGGTTATCTGAGCAATTTTAAAATGTGCCCTCCCGAGCCTTTTAAAAATCCCAGCATTAGAAGAGCTGAAGCGTAATGCTTTATTAAGGGAGTTTATAGCCAACCCATAGTTTGCGTTATGAATTAGCTTATCGGATTTTTGAACATATAATTGTGAGATAAGATTAAGGCCAAACTGATAAAATAAAAAGATACATAATGTTATTAGCATTAAGGCACAAGAAAATGCTCGCAGGGTAAAAGAAATGCGTCCCTTGCTACCGCCTGTTTGCACTATTTCTTTTCTCCGTAATACGTCGAGTAATATTTATGGTAATTTTTATAATAGCCCTCCCTCTTTATATCAACCTGGCCAAGCACTATTCCAATAAGGTTGGTCTTTGCCCTATTAAGTTGCTCTATAGCCTTTGTAACCATATTTCTGTTCATGTTGCCCGCTTTAACCATCAATACGACCCCATCTGAGTAAGGCGTTAATAAAAGGGCGTCGCTTGCAGGCAATAATGGGGCTGAATCAATGATTAGAACATCAAAAAATTTTTTCAGCTTTGACACAAGGAAAGGCATGGTCTCAGATGATAATAATTCCGATGGGTTAGGCGGTATTTTTCCACCAGGGAGAAGGAAAAGATTTTCAATCCCCGTTTTTATAATGACTGAGGTAATCACTTTTTGAAAAAAAGGGGTTTCCTCCCATTCAGAAATACTCTGACTTAATATGCTTGTAAAATCTACTGGGCTAAAAAATATTTTTCTAAAACTGTCTTCAGGCATATCTTTAAAATAAAACACTCCTTCGTTAAACTGAAGGGCGACCCTGAGGCCTTCCATCATATAAATTGTAAGTGGGCCTGTCAGCTGTTCCCTTTGGAGAAATCCGCCATTCAAAAGGATAAAGCTTAGCCTTTGTCCGGTATGCTCTTGCCTCTGAACAGCCTGATTTATTTTTTCTTTATCCAGCAAGCCTGTTTTTTCCAAAACAGCAGGCAATTCATTTTCCTTAGGCCTTGTTACCCAGTCTAGATCCACCAAACTACCTTGTAAAAAACTCAATGTTAATTTATGCCCATTCCCAGACAAGTCTAAAAGCCCTGTCTTTTTTTGGATGGATAAAAGGTGAAAAAGATCATTTATGGAAACTCCCCCTAAAGAGCCTTTTTGTATATCAAAGTTATAAATCTCCGAAATTAGCCCTGTGAGGCCAGGTGATTTATCAGCACCCATAAGATGGCTAAGGGTGGTTTTTCTAAGGTCAGCATCCACCATCAAGACAGACATCCCGGATTTACTTATTGTGTATGCTAAGTTCGCTGCCGTGCTTGTTTTTCCCTCATCTTCACCAGCGCTGGTTATTAAAAGGGAGCCAAACCCTTTTTTCATAAACGAAAAATTGACATTGGTCCTTAAGGTTCTATACGATTCTGCAAAGGAGGAATTCATAGGGTAGTTATCCAAAAATAAGTTAGCCAAAACAGGTGAAATCGCATGCCCTTTTTTTGCCTTTATTTTCCCTTTGATGCCGGCCCTGCCTGCCTTTGGTATTACTGAAAGAACAGGAAGCTTTATATATCTTTGAATATCCTCCTCAGTGCGCAAAGATCTATCAAGGTATTCCCATAAAAAGGCCAAGCTCGTACCAATTACAAGGCCAAAAATAACGCTTAAAATACAATTAAGCATTTTTCTAGGTCTGACAGGACTTTGGGACGCTACAGCCTTTTCGGCAATTCTTATATTAGATAGTCCTTTATTAACAACGATATTAGATTCTTTAACCTTAGAAAGAAGTGTATTGTATAATTTTTTATTTGTCTCAACATTTCTCTCTAATATACTATATTTTAATTCTTTCCTGTTTATACCAAGGGCTTCTTTTTCAAAATCTCCTATAGTTTTCTGCAGCACAGCCTCTCTCGACAGAAGCACAGACCGCTCAGATTTAATGTTTTCAATTTCTTTTCTAAATTCTTCTTGGAGTTTGCTTCTTGTATTATCAATCTTTGTTTGTATTTGTATTGCCTTTGGATGCTTTGGTCTATACACCTTTTTAAGTCTTTCAAGCTCCACCTCGGATTCGAGGAGCTGGCTGTAAAGATTATCTATTAGTGGATTATTTATGAGGGATCGTATTCGAGGGAAATCTTCCCCCGGAATAAGGTCTTGCCGCAGCTTTTCCAATATGGAATCCAGCTCAAGTCTTTTATTCCTGGCATTTATATAGGCATCATTAAATTCTTCTATTTTCTTAATTATTACACTCTGCCTTCCCTTTATTGAAAATAGTTTCTCTCTTTGCTTATATGCCAAGAATTCTTCTTCAGCATCTTCCAATTTTTTCTTCATTTCATACAACTGGTCTGTCATCCAGCTTAATGTATTTTTAGAGGAGGATAGGTTATTGGCTATATTAAACTCAATGTAAGCCATTGCGACAGAGTTTGCCAAATCTATGGCAACATTTCTATTATGGTCATCTACATTTATCCGCAAAAGACGAGTATCTCTAACCTGATCAATGTTGATTTTTCGTCCAAGCTTTTCAATTATATATGCCAATCTTTCCTGGGAGTTTGGGGTCTCTTCATTTTTCTTGAGGAGCAATTTTATATTTTTCTTGAACTGTGCCAACATCTCCTTCCAGGGATTTATTTCTATCTCCTGCCCTATATCTAACCGATCAAGGTTCAGATGGTTTATAACCTTCTTTAAGACAGGCCGTGAGGTTATAAGCTTGAAATGGGTATTGAATGTGAGTGATTGGCTTATATAGCTTTCATAATCCAACCTTTCACCCGTCAATGGTGATGTGCTTTGCTCCTTTTCAATAACAAGGGTGGTGCCGGCCCTATATATGGGTCTTGCCAGGAAGCTGAAAAGCATTGTCAGAGATACAACTATAGCGAGGCAGGAGAATATAGTCCACCTGTACTTTGCAAGGATATAGTAATAATCTGTAAGATGAAGAGATTGTTTAGTTCCTGAAATGCTCATAGCTTCTCCATAATTATGCAAAGCCTGCATAATAAGCAAAGAGCTAACTTCCTTCTTATAATTGTCAAATATGCTGCCTCCATAATTCCTCTTACTCTATAACCATGTCTCTGGTACATATATTCTGTCACCAGGCTTCAATTCAATGTCAGGGATCTTTCCCTCCCTTACCTCATCCAAGTTAATTTTAATTATCTCCTGATTTTCCTTATTTTTTCTTATAATCTTAGTACGGTTAGGTGCAGCAAATTTGTCAAACCCCCCGGCCATTATACATGCATTCATTGCCGTTAATCCGACCTGAAAATCATAGACACCGGGTTTTTTGACCTCCCCTTCGATATAGATCTTTGATTCTGCTAAATCAAGGGTCTTTTCAAGGGGTATATAAACAACATCACCCGGCCTCAGCATTACATTAAAGCTCATATCGCCTAAGTCCAAAAGTTTCTTTAAGTCTATTTTAATTGGGTCTTTGGCAAGGATGAAGTCCTCAATCTTTTCCTTCTGTTCTATTAGCTCCACGGATTCCCTCAGTATGTAGGCTACGTTCCCTCTTTCCGGCAAGACACCGCCAGCCTTTGCTAAAAGCTCCATCAGGCTTGTGTTTGAAGACACCTCATACATACCAGGCGATTTTACTGCCCCTGATATATAATAATGGAGGCTGTGGTATTCTTTTACCCTAATATTTACTTGAGGGTTTACAAAGTAATCTCTGGCCAAAGGCTCAGTGATGGCCAATTCTAACTGTCTAACTGACAAGCCTTTAACGCTTACAGGGCCAATAAAAGGCGCATTAATTGTGCCTTGAGCAGAAACAGTGAGGTCTACTTTCTGTTGCTCCTCCCCGCCGGCGTAAATTATTACGGTAAGAATATCCCTTGGTCCAATCAGATAGTCTTCATTCTGAGCATTTGAGAAAAAAGAAAACATGAAGAGGCATACCCCAATAATAAATGGGGCTAAAAAAATATTTTTTGAGATTTTAAAAAAATCATTCATTATTATTGGAGATATGAAACAAAGATGAGGCAAAGAAATGAAAAAGGCAGATAACCAAAACCTCTATGCTTACTGCCTTTTTTAGTCTTCTATGTATTGACAAAAGCTACTTTTTCCCAAGATTATAACTGAAGTCCATTTTTGCCATATAATACCTGTTGTCATAGTCAAAGCCGGCAAGATTAGAATTACGGTCCTCATAACCGGCGGTTAAAGAAAAGGTAAGCCAGTCTAAAAATTTATAGCCTAAGCTGCATGATAAATTATATATCTTATCTTCACGCAATTCTATCGAACCGGATGGCGTAATCCCTGTTGTTATTTCATAATCGCTATTTTGGTAATAACCTTGAGCAGAGGCTATTATTTTTTCCATAAATACATGCATTGCCTTTAAGCTATATCTTTGGGCCTTAAAATACTCTTCACGTTCTCCATAATCATTTAAATTTTGTTCAGCAACCAACTCTATAGAACTCCTGGGTTCCGTATTCTGTTTTGGTGGATTCTGCCCTATAAGGCTTACCCTGTATGTAAATAAATCCATATCATCTATACGGTTAGCATCAAAACTTCTATTATGGTAACCCGCACCTGCTTCAACTGAAAAATATTTAAATTGTTTCATAAATATCAGCTTAATTTGATCCGAATCATAGTCTGAGCTTGCAAGGTCATAGTCCATTCCCCAGGTTTGATACTCGAGATTAAGAGTAGTTTTCGGCTTTAAATTGTAAGTCAATGTGATGATAGCCCTGTTCTCTTCAGAATCTTCATTGGTTGATTTATCGTAGTCTCTTTCTTTATATCTATACCTAAACTCAGATGATAACTTAGGGCCAATCTCATATGAAACCCAGGGAGATATCTGATTTACAGTATATTTGTCTCTCGAAATTGAATTGCTGAATCTGTCTGAATCTGCTGGTTCACGTGTCTTGTCGTATAAATCCTCCAAGCCCAAAAGGAGTCTGTCTGTCGGTTTATAAGTATCTCTAAATATTAACTTATGTCCTGTATAATCTTCCCTGTCCGCAAGGTCCTGCCCGGGCATTAGACTACCCTGATCATCATAGTTATAATTATTTAATGTGTAGCTGAAGGAAAGCAGGTTTTTGGCCGTTTCAAAACCCAGGTCTACTCCTGGCTGAAAAAGATATGTATAAACCTCCCTTTCATTTACCTCAGATTTATAAAAATTGTCATCAACCTGCCAGCTAGCGGAAAACCTTGGTTTTATGGTAAACCTTTGAGCTGCCATAGCAGTCCCGCCGAGGATCAAAGTAAATAATATGACAACCAATAAGCATAAGTTGTGTTTTCTGAGTAGCATTTATTTTCTCCTTTTTAATTTTTTCATAAAGATAAAGATTGTAAGAGAATTATGATCTTATTGAATAACTTACCTTTTAAATTGGGCTGGCCGGCTCAATTTCCTTAATTAACAGTTTCTCCTCCTCGGGTAATCTATAAGGCTCAGGTATTATGGGTTCAATGCCGCACGCGCGGAGTATTTCTATAATCCTTTTTTGAATTTGGTCAAGCTTCTGGATAAGTTCATTAGCATCCTTGAATACTTCCCTAGCCTCTGAAACTGTTTTTGGTGAGGTGCTTGTTTGAGCAATATACGAAGATGCATATATAGTCTGAGTGGTAGCCTTTGAGATGTTATAGTGAGTTTTCAATGCGTCCTCTGCGACCGAACAATAATCCTCCTTCTTCATTTTATCTAATACCTCGGTAATCACCAAGGATGTTTCTTCTACCACCTCTGATAAAAGCACTGTCGCCTCGTTAGCATTTTCTAAGGCACTTTTAGCAAGGCCTAAATCGCCGACACGTCTTGCCTCGCTGGCAGCTTCAAAACCATTTTTGGACAAGTCATCTGCCTTTTGAAGTTTTTCTTTCAGGGTTATTTCCGCGGATAAAAAAGGTGCTGTTAAAAAAAAGGCTAACGAAAAAGAAACAACATATAATGCAAATATATTATGACGCAAAAATTTTTTCATAACGCATATCCCCCTTTTAAGCCTGACTAATAGGATTTAGCAACCGCATATCATGTTATTGTTTATATTGATTAATTTAGCCCTTAGACTTTATTTGTAAAATGTGTTTTTGACATTTTTCTCTGAGATTGATAAATTAACATAAATTACTTTCATATATAGAAAAAAAAGTCAATAAAAATAAATATGGACAAATATCTGGACATTTAATAATCAATTGTATCGGCTAAAGATTTTTATTAAAATTCAACATGTTATCACAGGGAATATATTGCCATGGATACTATTAATTCAAATGAATTGAGCGCTCAACCTCCTGTAGCGGTTATTGGCTCAGGTTATTGGGGGAAAAATCTTATAAGAAATTTCTATAGTTTAGGGGCACTAAAATGCCTTTGCGATAAAGATGAAATACTGCTGGGCCATTTTCAGGAGCAATACCCGGGCATACAAACATGCCTCGCATTGAATGATATTTTGTCCAGGCAGGATATCGAGGGTGTAGTTATTGCCACACCAGCAGAAACACATTTTACAATGGCTCGGGAGGCACTGCTTGCTGGAAAGCATGTTTTCATTGAAAAGCCAATGGCCCTTCATAGTCAAGAGGGTGAAGAGCTTGTATTTTTAGCAAAGAAAAAAAAAAGGATTATTATTGTTGGCCACTTAATGCATTACCACCCCGCCTTTGTACGCTTAAAAGAACTTGTAGGCCAGGGAGAACTTGGCAGGATTAATTATATCTACTCAAACAGGTTAAATTTAGGAAAGATTAGAAGAGAGGAAAATATACTTTGGTCCTTTGCCCCCCACGATATCTCCATGATACTGTCTATTGCGGGAGAGAGGCCGGAGACCATTATGACCGCAGGGGGAAATTATCTTCACCAAAGGATTGCGGATGTTACCATCACCCATTTAAATTTTCCCTCTGGCCTAAAGGCACATGTTTTTGTAAGCTGGCTTCATCCCATCAAAGAACAAAGACTTGTGGTCGTTGGCGATAAAAAAATGGCCGTCTTTGATGATACCCAGCCATGGAAATCTAAGCTGCTCCTGTTTGCCCATAAAATAGAATGGATTGGTACAAGGCCGATACCTACTAAATCAGAGCCTGAGCTTGTAGCCGTAGAAGAAAAAGAGCCTTTAAAGGAAGAGTGCGCGCATTTTCTAAACTGTATTAAAAATGGCGAAAACCCCATCACAGATGGAACTGAAGGATTGAGCGTGCTTGAGGTGCTTAATGCAAGCCAGTTTTCACTTGAAGAAAACGGCAGGTTAGTAAATATTGAAGAAGTATCAGAAAAATATATAGTGCCGGATGCCAAAAAAAGATATTTTATACATCCTGCTAGCATAGTGGAAGAAGATGTTTCAATACAGGACGGGGTAAAAATCTGGCATTTTTCTCATATTCTTCCCGGCTCAAGAATCGGAGAGAAGAGTAACATTGGCCAGAATGTGGTTATAGGCCCTGATGTTACTATTGGAAAGAACTGCAAGGTGCAAAACAACGTTAGTATTTATAAAGGCGTAACCCTTGAGGACGGTGTTTTCTGTGGGCCATCAATGGTTTTCACCAATGTCTATAACCCTAGGGCAGAGATTAGAAAGATGGATCAGCTTAGGGGCACCTTAGTAAAAAAGGGTGCTACCATTGGCGCAAATGCAACCATTATCTGCGGTATATCTCTTGGCCGTTATTGCCTGATTGGCGCTGGATCAGTTGTTACAAAGAATGTCCAAGATCATGCCTTAATTGCGGGAAACCCCGCAAGGCCAATCGGATGGGTCTGCGAATGTGGGGAGACACTGGAAGATAATCTCATATGCACAGCCTGTGGAAAAAGATATAAAAAAACCTCTAAGGGGTTGGAACGGGACACGGATTAGTATAAGTCAACTACTATCCCTGAAAGGGATAGCGTGAGGGTCCGAGGCACACAGGCACTGAGTTGGCGAGGGTTTGTCTCCCATTCCCCGAAAGAGAGAATAAGGGACATACCATGGAATCATCGGGCAAATGGGATTCCAAGAATCCTGATAAAGCAATGATGACCCTAAATAAGCACAGAGATTACAAAAACCGGCAGTTAATAAAGCGTTTAAAATACATAATAGTTTATTGATAAAAAAGAGATGGAACCTTTTCGAGCTAGCCTCAAGCAAAATGTTGGTCCGACTTCTGAGAAAATAAGGGAATGCGCACCAAAGACCATTGATGAATGGCGTGAATACTACTTTACAAAAGTAAGTTCTAAAGAACATATTGAAGCACTTGGTAAAAGACTTTATAGGAAAATCACTGGAGCCAATCAAACTGATATAACGGAGATCACGGAAAAGGATTGCGTAGATTACATTACACAGCTGGTTATTGACAGGACTTTTGATAGCTATATGACGGAAATCAGAATTGTTTATGAGCACCTTGAAAAAAAACTCGGAGTTAAGATAGAGCCGGCCCCTGATGACTGGGGCAGCCAATACAATGTTGATTTCTTTATTGAAGTCAAGGGAAATTATATAGGAATACAGATAAAACCAGTCAATCAAGGCTTTCAGTCATTTCAAACGTTTAAGGAAAATAATCCATCGGCTGAGACCCAAAAGGAATTTACCCGCCAACATGGCGGCAAAATCTTCTCTATTTTTTCATTTAAGCTTGGAAAGGGGCAGGAGATTTTGAATATAGAGGTTGTAGATGAAATAAGGGATGAAATAAGACGGCTAAATAAATAACTCCTTACACCGCAAGAGGGCGAGTAACAGCTTTTTTGTCTAAATTGCAACCCGGTGTTGGATACGTTTTATTCATTAACTATACAAGGATAATAATAAATGCCTGATTCTTTAAGCAATATTTCTGAAAAGGCGGGGATGCCCCCGGGTTCCCTAGTTCATGTAGGCAATACCCTGGAAGAGGAATCAAGAATATCAATTATTGATTATAATAAAGAGAAGATCCAAGAGCAGCAGATCCAGTCAATAGACCAAACCTTAGAGTTCACAGAGAAAGGCACGGTAACCTGGGTTAATATAGAAGGGTTAAAAAATGTCAACATAATAGAATCTGTTGGCAGGCTTTTCAGCATCCATCCACTTGTACTCGAAGATATACTGAATACCCATCAAAGACCTAAATTCGAAGAATATGACGACTACCTTTATATTGTCTTAAAGAGCTTATCCCTGGGAAATGAAAAATTTACGGTTAATTATGAGCAGGTAAGCATCCTGGTTCTTAAAAATTTGGTTTTAACATTCAAAGAAAAACAGGATGACCTATTTCTTCCATTGAGACAAAGACTACAAAATAGCAAAGGAAGATTTAGAAACGAGGGGTCAGATTATTTAACATATGCAATCATAGACACTATCGTTGACCAAAATTTTTTCCTGTTAGATTCCCTTGACGAGATTCTTGACTCTCTTGAAAAGGAACTGCTTAACGATCCAACCCCTAAGACACTTTCCTCCATTCAAAGGGTCAAACGGGAATTGATACACATAAAGAGATCCATTTCGCCACTAAGGGAGCTTTTAACAGCAATTTTGAGAAGCGAGTCTACATTAATCAAAGAAAAAACCCATATATATTTCAGGGATATATATGACCATATATTAAGTATTACAGATGCGATTGAGTCAGACAGAGATATGCTCTCTGCATTGCTGGATATCTATTTGTCTATAACAAGCAATAAAATGAACGAGGTCATGAAAATCTTAACCATATTTGCCTCTATTTTTATACCACTAACATTTATAGCCGGTATTTATGGTATGAATTTCGAATATATGCCCGAACTTAAATGGAGATGGGCCTACCCGACACTATGGGCCGCATTTATTGCAATCCCCGTCATATTAGCAATATATTTTAGAAGGAAAAAATGGCTCTGATACTTATTTACAGGAATTAGGCTGATAACGCATTTTAACTAAAGGCAATTTCAAAAATCCTTGTTCTTTAACCGCTCCGGCTGAGTTGTTTACCCGCAAAAATAACCAAAATCAGATAGTGGAGCCCCACGGGCAAGCCCGTGGCACCACTTGGTTTCGCCGATTCGCTTCGCGAACGGCGGGGCTTAGTGGTGCGACATCCCGACTATAGGCGCATTCATCCACGGCTAAAGCCGTGGCTTTCTGCGGTCGTGGTAAAAAAACAGGTAGAATCTGTTGATTCTTTTGAAATACATTGCTCAAATATATTGTGTTATAGCTTAATGGTGGGTATATTTACACGTATTATTAATGAAATATATAAAGAGAGGGATCAATAGAACCAATATGAAATTCAATGAAATTTTTTCAAAATTATGGCGACGAAATATAAAGCCCTCACGCCCTGAACAAAGCCCTAAAAACAGAGAATCTTACCCCACACAGCACCGACAGATTAGAAATCCATATGATCAATTCCTTACTACACACCTGATCCTTCGTGATCAACTGGCAATAGATAGAACTGTCCTGGCCAATGAGCGTACTTTCATGTCTTACTGCAGGACAAGTTTAGCCCTTATTTTCTCAGGGGCAGGATCTATTAGGTTTTTTGACATGTTTTACGCTGATGTTGCAGGTTGGGTTCTAATCGCCCTCGGCTTGATCGTTGCAGTTATTGGATCTCTTCGTTTTATTATTATGAACAAAAAAATCCGGACAACCCGAAAGTTACCAGTACAAAATAACGCCCAGGGTTCAGAGGCCGTTGAGGAGATAGAATAAAATAGACAGGATGAATGAAATGCCTCACACTGAAGGACTTTTTTGGCTTTGCCGACAATGTTGAATAACCTTTTGGATTCAGGAAAAACACATGTCAAAAATGACAAGAAACGGAAATAAAAAATTAATAGAGGTATTAGGGCCGGTTGACAATTTAGAAAGTTACGTAAAGGCTGATTGGTGGCGCCACCTCTTTAATGCAAATTACCTTAGAACGGATGGAGATGTTGTTGAAGATGAGGATATTACTAAAAAGGAGGTAGATGCCTTCCTTTCTGCTATTGATGTCTTCAAGGAAAACAGGATACTTGATCTCTGTTGCGGCCAGGGACGTCATGCTATAGAGATTGCGAAAAGGGGGTACACAAACGTCTATGGCTTAGACCGGTCGCATTACCTGATAAACAGGGCAAGAAAGATTAACAAAATAAATGGCCTAAATGTCATTTTCAAAGAGGGTGATGCCAGAAACCTGCCGTTCCAAAATGACTATTTTGATGCTGTAATAATTGCTGGAAACAGTTTTGGTTACTTTGACTCCGTCAAGGATGACATGAGAATCTTTAAAGAAATCATGCGAATCTTGAAGCCCAATTCTAAATTGTTGATAGACATTACAGATGGCGCTTACATGCGGGAAAATTTTCAACCTCGTAGCTGGGAGTGGATTGACAAAAACTATTTTGTCTGCCGAGAACGATCACTGTCTGAAAACAAGGAAAGGCTGGTTTCCAGAGAAGTTATAACTCATGTAACTAAGGGGGTCATCGCGGATCAATTTTATGCTGAACGGCTTTACTCCAATGATGAGCTTAAAAAGCTAATGCTAAAGGCAGGATTTGAAAAGCTTTGCAGCTATCCAAAGGTGCGGTCCGAGTCAAAACGCAATCAAGATTTAGGAATGATGGCCGAGCGTATAATCGTTACTGCAATCGCAAAAAAGGAGTGGTCGCCTGTCAAAAAATATTCTAAAGAAAGGGAGTCCATACTTGTTTTGATGGGTGATCCTAATAAAAAAGATTTGGTTAAGCCTGATTCAACCTTTGATGATGACGATTATCATACTATAAACGAATTAAAGAGAGCTTTATCCGAGCAATTAAAATATAATTTTATGTATCTTTCCAACCATGACACCTTAATAAAAGACCTTCTAAAGATGAAAGGGAAATGCAGTTTTGTATTTAATCTTTGCGATGAAGGTTTTAACAATGAAGCCTCAAAGGAATTACATATTACAGCACTCCTGGAGGTGCTTGGATTTCATTATTCAGGAGGCACTCCCCAGTGCCTTGCCTACTGTTACGACAAATCCCTCATACGAGGCATAGCAAAGGAAATGGACATTCCTGTGCCACGCGCATTTATGATAAAATCAGAAGATATACAATTTGTTGAATTGCCCCTTATGTTTCCTGTTATTGTCAAGCCCAACTATGGAGATTCCAGTTTTGGCATTACTCAAAAAAATGTCTGTTACGATCTTCAGTCACTAGAAAGTGCGATTGTAAGCATAAGAGAAAAATTTGGTTACAACAATCCTGTTCTGGTAGAAGAGTTTTTGACTGGAAAAGATTTAACAGTCGGTATTATCGGGAATCCAACTACCTCTTATATCATACTGCCCGTAATTGAGGAAGATTACTCTCGCTTACCCGAAGAATTGCCCAAAATATGCGGCTATGAGGCTAAGTGGGACCCAAGCTCACCATATTGGAAAATCAATTCTATCCCCGCCAACTTGTCAGAAGATGTTGAGAGGTTTTTAAGTGCAAGTTGTATCAATTTGTTTGAACGCCTGGAATGCCGAGATTATGCACGCTTTGACTGGAGACTCGATAAAAACGGCACACCCAGATTATTGGAGGTTAACCCTAACCCCGGATGGTGCTGGGATGGGCACATGGCAAAAATGGCTAAACTGCAAAATATGTCATACAGCGATATGTTGTATGGCATTTTAGATGCGTGTAAAAGCCGAATTTCGCTATCTAACGGTTATGAAAAGGGGCTTGCGAATCATCGTACTGCCGGCCAACTTTCCACTCCCCTTGAAAACAGCCAGCTTGCCTAATGCAAATGAATGTTGAGAGTAATAGAAGGTCAGCATTAATTATTGCCACCTTAAGCGCTTTTCTAACCCCATTTATGGGATCCTCAATTAACATAGCGCTTCCGGCGATACAAAAAGAATTTAGTCTTGATGCCGTCTTGTTAAGCTGGGTTGCTACCTCCTATATACTGGCCTCGGTTATATCACTTGTTCCATTTGGCAGACTGGGAGACATTTATGGGAGAAAAAGGGTATTTACCTGGGGCATCTCGATCTTTACCATTGCCTCCTTTATCTCTGCCTTTTCTGTTTCCGCCTCCATGTTGATTTTCTCAAGAATTATTCAAGGGATTGGAAGCGCCATGATATTTGCCACCGGAATAGCAATACTCATCTCTGTGTTTCCTGTAAGCCAAAGGGGCAGGGTCCTGGGCGTAAATGTAGCAGCTGTCTATATAGGGCTTTCTATAGGCCCGTTTTTGGGTGGATTCCTGACCCAGTATTTTACATGGAGAAGCATATTTGTCTTTACCATACCCCTCGGGTTCATTATCATCGGCCTTGTGCTTTTGCGGTTAAAAGGAGAATGGGCAGAGGCAAAAAATGAAAAATTTGATATGCCAGGCTCTATTATCTACGCTGCTTCATTGGTAGCACTAATGTATGGCATTTCAGTGTTGCCAAAGCAAATAAGTATTTTAATCATTGTATTGGGGGTCGGGGGTATCTTTGCATTTGTGAAATGGGAGATGAAGGTTACAAACCCGGTTTTTAACCTGACCCTGTTTAAGGTAAACAGGGTATTTGCATTTTCTAATCTTGCAGCCTTAATCAACTACAGCGCTACATTTGCGGTTGCATTTCTCTTGAGCTTATACCTTCAACACATACGGGGACTGAGTGCTCAAAACGCGGGCTTGATATTAATTTCCCAGCCAGTCGTGCAGGCTATCTTTTCACCCTTTGCGGGAAG
>Ga0180433_10004092_pt1 | contig 20711 bp, 17 predicted proteins | sample SS_ome_8_FD_132980 | JGI IMG/M metagenome (GOLD analysis project Ga0180433, IMG submission 132980) | Hypersaline lake sediment archaeal communities from the Salton Sea, California, USA - SS_1_D_1 metaG | ecosystem: Environmental > Aquatic > Non-marine Saline and Alkaline > Hypersaline >... | reverse complement strand
TGGACATTCTGCTGGGCGGTAATCCCGAACACATAGCCAAAGAAGTTCTGACGAAAAAACACCGGGGAGATGAAGAAATCCCAGAGGAAGAGCTGGAAAAAGAAACCGCAGACGCCAAAAAAGTCACAGATCCTGAGCATGAACAAGTCGTTGAGCTCGGCGGGCTCCATATCATCGGTACCGAGAGGCACGAGGCACGCCGGATCGACAACCAATTGAGGGGCCGAGCGGGTAGACAGGGTGATCCGGGATCATCCCGGTTCTATCTCTCCCTGGATGACGACCTGATGCGTATTTTTGCCAGCGAGCGAATGGCCGGATTGATGGCGCGCATCGGCATGGAAGAGGGTGTCCCCATCGAACACAAGATGGTGAGCAGAGCCATCGAAAGAGCCCAGAGACAAGTGGAAGGGCAGAATTTCTCAATCCGAAAACACCTCCTTGAATACGACGATGTCATGAATAAACAGCGGGAGTCCATTTACGGCCTGCGGCGGGAAATCCTTCACGGAAAAGACCTGAAGGACAACATGCGGCAGCTCACCGAGACGCTCGTGGATTGGGCGATGGAAAATCACACCAATAAGGACCAATCCCCTGATGACTGGGATGTGGACGGCTTCAAGCGTACGATTGGAGCGCAATTCGGGATCGACCTCGATGAATTGAGGATTGACTGGGACACGGTCAACCATATCGAGCTGAGAGAAACCGTTTTGAAGACTCTCCATTCCGCCTACGATGAGAAAGAACGCATCATCGGCAAAAAACGCATGAGAGAGTTTGAGCGGGTGATCATGCTTCAGATTATAGACACGCAATGGAAAGATCATCTCCTGGGGATGGACTACTTGAAAGAGGGAATCGGACTCCGCGGTTACGGGCAGAGAGATCCTCTTGTCGAATACAAAAAGGAAAGCTTCGACATGTACCAGGGTATGATGGAGAGGATAGAGGATGAGACGATCCGCTATCTCTATTTGTTGCAGCCAGTTGTCGAAGAAGAGCTCCCCGAAAGAAAGGAACAACCCATGTACTTCCAACAGCCCCAAAATGTGCCGGCGGGGAGCAGCAAAAAAGCAAGATCGACGATTCCCAAGAAGAGAAAAAAGAAAAAAAAGAAACGATAGGGGGAAACATGCTGGATGACAAGATCAAAGAGGGCCTGACATTTGATGACGTTCTAATCCTCCCGGCCAAGAGTCATGTGCTGCCGGCAGATGCCGATATTACCACGAGGCTCAGCCGGAACATTCCCCTCAACACGCCTTTTGTCAGTTCGGCCATGGATACGGTCACAGAATCGCGAATGGCCATCACTATGGCTCAACAGGGCGGCATAGGCATCATCCACCGAAACATGGACATCCCCAAACAAGCCGAAGAGGTGGACAAGGTCAAACGGCACGAGAGCGGCATGATCGTCAATCCGATCACGATGAATCCTCAAAACAAGATCTTTGAAGCCAAGGAAGTTATGAAAAAGCACGGAATTTCTGGCCTGCCGATCATTGATGACAACAATATCCTGGTCGGCATCTTGACCAACCGGGACATCCGGTTTGAAACACGCTCAAACCTTCCTATAGAAGAGGCCATGACCAAGGATTTGATCACCGTTCCTCTGGGGACATCGCTCGAAGAAGCGGAAAAACTCTTCCACAAACACAAAATCGAAAAAATATTGATGGTGGATGAAGAAGGTCATTTGAAGGGATTGATCACCTACAAGGATATACTTAAAAGGATACAGTACCCCCATGCAGCCAAGGATGGGTTCGGCCGCTTGCGGGTAGGAGCCGCCATCGGGGTTGCCGATGAGACGATCGAACGAGCCAGAGCCCTCATTCAGGCCAACGTGGATGTTCTCATTGTCGACACGGCCCACGGACACTCCCAAAAAGTCCTGGGCACAGTAGAGAAACTCAAGCAGGAGTTTCCTGATCAGGAGCTCATCGCCGGAAACATCGGTACGAGAGAGGCGGCAGCTGATCTCATTGCGGCAGGTGTTGATGCGGTGAAAGTCGGAGTGGGGCCGGGCTCGATCTGCACGACCCGGGTCGTGACCGGCGCTGGCATTCCCCAGATAACCGCCATCGCCGATGTCTATAAAGTCACTCAAGCCAAGGGTATCCCCCTCATTGCTGACGGTGGGATCAAATACTCCGGGGACATCACCAAGGCCATAACTGCAGGTGCGGATTCTGTGATGCTCGGAAACATGCTGGCCGGTACCGAAGAATCTCCGGGCGAGGTGGTTATCTATCAGGGACGATCCTACAAGACTTACCGTGGGATGGGCTCTGTGGAAGCCATGCGTCAAGGGGGGGGGGATAGATATTTTCAGGATTCTCTGCCGACTCAGGCCAAGCTCGTTCCCGAAGGAATCGAGGGCCGGACTCCATACAAAGGGAGTGTGGCCAACATCATCCAGATGATGGGGGGCGGACTCAAAGCAGGCATGGGGTATGCCGGATGCAAAACCCTGGAAGAGATGCAGAAAAAGGCAGAGTTTATCAAAATCACGAGTTCCGGCATCAGGGAAAGCCACGTCCACGATGTCATCATCACCAAGGAAGCCCCTAACTACCGGCTGGATTAACTAGAAGGGGTCGCGTCTTAACATTTAACATTCAGCCATAGAAGACTATCCGTGTTCAAATTTATTTTCACAAAATTCATAGTATTGAATGTCTCCAAGATATGTTCAATGTTAGGATGTGACTCCTTTTTTCTTCGCAAGGTGATTTATGGTATGATATGACCTTTTACAAGAGATTGGGCGAGAAACGAATTCAAAGATAATTCATAAAAATATCCTATCCTCCAATCTTAAAACACAATCTCAAGAGCTAGTGATTTATTCAACGAAAAAGGAAGAAAAAATGACAGAACATGCGGGATTCGATGCAAAAAGAAAAGGATTCTTCAGGCATGTCATCATGATTCTATGTGTGTCTTGTGTGACGCTGCAGACTCTACAGGCACAACCGCAGGAGCGCCAAAAGCTCAGTCTGAAAGAGGCCCAAAACTATGCCATTCAACACAACTATGATGCCATTAAATCCCAGCTTGATGTCGAAGCATCAAAGAAAAGGCGAAAGCAGACCGTGGCTGACGGCTTACCCCAGATCAACTCCTCGATTGCCTACCTAAACAACCTGGAATTGCGGACGGTTCTGATTCCCAATTTCTTTGAAGGGAAATTTGAGGAAAAAATCCCTGTTCAGTTCGGCACGCAACACAACATCGATTTCGGGATTACCGTTGAACAAAAAATCTTCGATTTCAGCTACATCGTCGGTCTCCATGCCTCCAAAGTCTATCAAAGATTTGCCGACCAAGGATTTGAACAAACCAAACTCGACGTCAAGGAAACGGTGACAAGCGCCTATTTTTTGATACTGGTTTCAGAGGAAACTGAGAGGATCATCAAGGCCAATATCGTCAATCTGGAAAAGACCCTTTACGAAACAAAGGAGCGATACAAGGAAGGATTTGTCGAGGAGACAGACGTCGACAATCTTCAAGTATCTCTCACGCAGCTCGAAAACAGCCTTCAAAGCACCCAGAAACAGACAGAAGTTGCCTATAAAATGCTCAATTTTCAATTGGGATTGCCCTTGGGGCAGGATCTTATGCTCGAGGATACTCTCGAGGATATCCTGAGGGAAATCAACATTGGAGAGTCACTTTCAGCCGAATTCAGCCTGAGCCAGAACATCGATTTTCAGCTATTGGAAACACAAGAAAAGCTCGCTGAACTGTCTCTCAAAAATGAAAAAGCCAGGTATTGGCCCTCTATATCGGCTTTTTACACCTATCAACAGAGTGCTTTCCGAGATTCGTTCGATATTTTCAGCGCCGATAAAGAATGGTTCCGCAGCCAAATTTTCGGGGTCAATGTGCGGATTCCCATCTTCAAAAGTGGAAGTCAGAAAGCAAAAGTTCAGCAAGCGGCTATCGCACTCGAACAGGCGCGCACGTCAAGGGAACAAGCCTCTCAGGGAATATTATTGGAGGATGCCAATGCCAGAAACAACCTCTCGGCATCCTACGAGAACTATCTCAATGTCAAGAGCAATATGGAATTGACGCAAAAAGTGTACCAATCCACACTTATCAAATACGAAGAAGGTCTCGCTTCAAGCCTGGAACTCACTCAGGCCAACGACAGATATCTTTTGGTGCAGTCGAACTATATAAGAGCCCTATCAGAGCTCCTGAATGCCAAGAATACCTTGGACAGACTCAGGAACACTTATTAGTATTGGTATTAAGGATAAGCATCATGAAACACATTCAAGTTTTTGCTATTTTGGGCATTTTGCTCATTGCCGGTTGCGCTCCGAAAGACAAACGGGCACAATTGGCAAAACTGGAACGTCAGAGAGACAGGCTCAACCAACAGATTGAAAAGCTCAAATCGGAAATAGGGCCAGCGGATGAGGCCGCGGCACAAGAAGGCAAAACCACCTATGTCGCTGTCCAGCAGATCAGTCTTTCCTCATTCAGACATTTCATCAAAGTGCAGGGAAGGGTTGAATCAGACAACAACATTCTGATTCCGGCCCAGACATCGGGTCTTGTGAAAAAAATCTATGTCGACGAGGGAGACCGAGTCTCCAGAGGGATGCTGCTGGCTGAGTTGGATGGGGCCATTTTGGAAAAAAGCATCGCGGAAGTGGCGAATTCCTTAGAGCTCGCCCGAACAATATTCGAACGTCAGAAGCGGCTCTGGGATAAGAACATCGGCAGCGAAATAGAGTTTTTGCGGGCGAAAAACACCAAGGAAAACCTGGAAAAGAAACTGGAAACGCTCGAAGAGCAGCTCAAATTGACAATGATCACTTCCCCTATAGGCGGGACAGTGGATGACATCCTCATCAAAGAGGGGGAAATGGCCGGAGCAGGAAGGGGCGCTATCCGTATCGTTCAATTGTCTCAGCTCAAAATCACCGCTTCCCTATCAGAGAATAACATCTCACGGGTGAAACGCGGTGACATTGTCCATGTGGCTGTTCCTGTGGCCGGGGAAGAGCTTGATCTGACCATCAGTGCCGTGTCCCAGGTGATTGATCCGGACAACAGGACATTCGAGATCGAAATCGAAATTCCTCGTGACGTCAAGCAGCTAAAGCCTAACATGTTAGCTGTCGTGACAGTCAATGATTACACCAACCACCAGGCCTTGGTTGTTGCACAAAATATCATCCAGAGAACTGGAGACCAAAAGTTTGTGTTTGCGGCCACCGACGACAACGGACAATGGATCGCTCAAAAGCGAATTATCCGGGAGGGTGAGAGTTATGGGGGAAAAACAGAGATCACAGAGGGACTCCAGGAAGGCGATTTAATCATCACTTTTGGATTTCAGAACTTAGCGGACGGCCAGCCGATTGCCGTCGAAAAAACAAACTGAAAATTTCCTTAATCCCTTGAATGAAGAGAAAAAGAAGCCATGAAAAACAGAGAATTTATCCTGACAAACGCAGCCGCAGAGAACAAAACGACCGTGTACATCTTTCTCGTCCTGCTGACCATTTTCGGAATTCTTCAGTATGACGCAACACCGAAAGAAGAATTCCCGGAGATTGTGTTTCCCTTCTTTGTCATCGCCACGGTGCACCCGGGAACGTCCCCCGCTGAAATGGAAAACCTGGTGACTCGCCCAATCGAGAAGCATCTCAAAGGCATCGATGGTGTCGAGGAGATCAACAGCAAATCCATCCAGGATTTCTCATCCATATTCATCGAATTCGAGATAGATGCCGATGAAACACAGGCCTACCTCGACGTCAAGCAGGCTGTCGACGACGCCCGGACAGAGTTGCCCTCAGATCTGTTCCAGGAGCCGGAAATCACACAGATTGAGTTCTCGGAGAGACCTATTCTTTACATCAATTTATCCGGTGAGTTGGGTCTGGTCAAACTCAAGCTGCTCGCTGAAGATCTTCAGGAAGAGATCGAAGGTCTGGAGGAAATACTGCGCGCCGACATCGTTGGTGCCCTGGACAGAGAAATACAGGTGAACGTGGATCTCTACAAAATGCAGGCTGCGGGTTTTTCCTTTGCCACGCTTCAGAATGCCATTGCTGCGGAGAATTTAACGATTTCGGGCGGCCAGATCGATAAAGACAACATGAAGAGAAACCTCCGCATCGTGGGCGAATTCACAGATGTCGAAGAAATCGCAAACATCCTTCTTGCCGAAGGTGTTTACGTCAAAGATATTGCCGATGTCGTCGATAGCCATGCTGACCGGGAAAGCTACTCCCGGTTGAACTCCCAGGATGTCATCACCTTGAACATCATAAAAAGGGGTGGAAAAAATCTGATCTATGCCGTGGATAAGATCAACGGCATCCTCGAAGAATTCAAAGAAAGGGCTCCTCAGAATTTGGTCATCACTCTTTCCGGAGACAGCAGCGAAAAGACGAAAAACAGCATCAGCGATCTTATGAACACGATTATTTTGGGTTTTGTCGTGGTCGTGTTCGTGCTGATGTTCTTCATGGGAGAGACAAACGCGATATTTGTCGGCGTCGCCATCCCCCTGTCCATGGTCATTGCCTTCATTTTCATCCCACTCGTCGGGTTCACTCTGAACAGAGTTGTGTTGATGGCCTTTATTCTTGTCCTCGGAATTGTGGTGGACAACGCCATCGTCGTCGTGGAGAACATCTACCGGCATTTCACGACGACAGACAATCTTCCTATTCTTCCGGCCACAAAGAAAGCTGTTGGTGAAGTGGTCCTGGCTGTTTTCACAGGAACGCTCACGACCATAGCACCCTTTTTCCCCTTGATTTTCACGCCGGGAATTCCCGGAAAATTCATGTCGTTTCTCCCCATAACCATCATCATCGCTCTTACCGCTTCCATGTTTGTGGCCTATGTCATGAATCCCGTGTTTGCCGTTTCCTTCATGAAATACAGAAACTTGGCTGAAGACAATCCTCGACCAAAAAAGCTCGCAAAAAAGACTCTCGTGATCTCACTCGCGGGGTTAGGGGCAGCTCTCCTGTTTTATGCTTCTGGAATAATGCTTTTAGCAAATCTTTTGGTCTTCTTTGTGCTCATCTATTATCTGGCAAAATATGTCCTTCGCTTTCTCGTCCATAAATTTCAGTGTTGCGTTCTTCCTGTCATTATGGATACATACAGGAAAACGCTTGTATTTTTTGTTAAAGGAAAGCGTCCCTATGCGGTGATTTGTTCCATTGTTCTGCTGCTTATATCCTCTGTCATTCTGTTAAGGGTGCGAATGCCCCAAATTGTGTTTATGCCCAGCGGGGAACCCAACTCTTTGGATATCTATATCACCATGCCGGAGGGCACGCATATCGAAGTCACCAATCAAGTCGCTAAAAGAGTGGAGGAGAAAGTCTATGAACTGGTCGGGAGGGACAACCCAGATATCGAATCCGTCGTGACCAATGTGGCGGCCAATGCCGGGAGCGAGCTTTTTGAGCGGTTCACCGAAGATAAACTGGCCAAAGTCACCGTCAACTTTGTCGAATACAAACTGCGTCAAGGATCCAAATCCACCCAGGAAATTTTGGATGAGCTGCGGGCCGAGTTGAAGGGCATTCCCGGAGCAGAAATCCGAATCGACCGGGAAAGAATGGGGCCGCCAGCAGGCATGCCCATCAACATCGAAATCAGCGGTGATGATATTGAAGAATTGATTGCCATATCCGATAGACTGGAATCATTCATCAAAGCACTCGATATCCAGGGGGTCGAAGAGCTTAAATCGAGCATAGAGGTCAGCAAGCCCGAGATTATCCTGAGTGTCGACAGAATCAAAGCCAACCAATTGGGCATCAGCACTGCACAAATAGGAATGGCCCTACGGACAGCCATCCATGGAACCGAGGTGTCCACGTTCAGAGAGGGAGAAGATGAATACCCCATCCAGCTCCGGTTGGCCAAGAGATACCGGACCAACATCGATGTGCTTCTCAGCCAAACCATTGAGGTCCGCTCGAACTCTGGCGGTCCCCCGGCTCGAATCCCTTTGGCTGCCATTGCCGACGTATCCTATTCATCCAGCTACGGAGGCATAACGCGCAAAGACAACAAACGGGTGATCACCCTCTCCTCCAACGTGCTGTCCGGCTACAATGCCAACGTGATTATTCGACAAATCCGGAAAGACCTGCCCAAGTTTGAGCTCAAACAGGGCTATGAGATCATGTTTACAGGGGAACAGGATATTCAGGCCGAAATCGGAAGCTACTTCATTAAAGCGCTGTTTATCGCCATCGGTCTGATTTTTACTATCCTGGTCGCTCAGTTCAATTCGCTGTCCAAACCTCTGATCATCATCATCCAGATTTTCTTCAGTTTAACGGGCGTTTTACTGGGATTCTCGCTCTTCGGAATCGATATCTCCGTTCTGATGACGGGAATGGGAATCATTGCCGTGGCCGGGATCGTGGTCAAAAACGGCATCATCATCATCGATTATACAGACAAGCTCATTTCCGAGGGGATGGAAAAAATGGAAGCCGTAGTGCAAGCCGGAGCGACCCGGCTTACCCCCGTGCTTCTCACGGCGTTGTCCACAATTTTAGGATTGCTGCCGCTGGCCATCGGTATGAACTTTAACTTTCAGACCCTCTTCACCGAGCTCGATCCTCAATTCTACCTCGGCGGCGATAATGCCGCATTCTGGAATCCTCTTGCCTGGACGATTATCTTTGGACTGGCTTTCGCAACAATACTCACGTTGATCGTCGTTCCTGCCATGTATACCCTGATCTTCGCACAAAAGAAATGACTGATGCCAGAGTTTGATATGTACATCAATACGCAAGTACCATCAACTTAAACGGGCCTTTTGTATCCTTGACAATCTCAAAGACAGAATCTACTCTGTCAATACGCTGAAGGGAAAAACTTGATAACTTGACAGGTAACGGCAGTGCACAAAAAAGACAAACAGATTTTTTTCGAGACGAAATGCATTATAATAATTGCGGACACCATCTAAGCAAGGAGGGAAAAATGGCCAGAGTTCCGAATACCGAACAAAATATGGAGAAGTGTATCTGCGATGATTGCCCATCCTACAACCAATGCATGAGGGATAAAGACGAGGGCTTTTACTGCGCCGAGGGCAAAAGTGACTGCGATTTTGAAAAACGCGGGTGCTTGTGCGGGATGTGCCCTCTGACAGCCGAGTACGACCTTGAGAAACTCTATTATTGTGACGTCGGCGCAGAAGAATGAGATCCTGCTGAAAGTGAGATGGCGATGTCTTTCTTCACAACCAAACTGATCCTTGGCTCAGTTTTTTTTCTGGTGGGATTGGGTGCCACTATGACAATGCTCACTGTAATGGGGAAACCGGAAAAAAAGATGAGCGTAGCTAGCCTGCGCAAGACACATAAATTGTTGGGTTTTGTTTTCCTCATCCTTTTCCTGATCCTGGGAATAATGGGATCCCGGTTCTGGGGCGTAACAGGGGATGATCTCTCGACAAGGGCTGTTCTGCACGCCGTGCTCGCCTCTGGGCTTTTCATCGTCTTTATGCTGAAAATCGTGATCATCCAGTTCTATAAACAATTCATGAGAATGGCCCCTTCTCTGGGGATGACGGTCTTTTGTCTGTCCTTTGTCGTCTTTATTATCTCAGGCGGATACTACACGCTGCGGACACTCAGCACACCCGTTGTCCCGGTTGAACAAGGCCAGATCAACTCCAGTGAGATTCAAGGAAATTTTGAAGCTGGAAAAATCATATACGACACAAAATGCGCATCCTGTCACATGGCTGACAGCAAAGAGAAAAGGATAGGCCCGGGCCTCAAAGACCTGCTGTTTAAGAAAGCGCTTCCCCACAGCGGCCGGCCGGCAACCGTCGAAAATATCATAGCCCAACTCGAAAGACCTGTGTTGACGATGCCCGCATTCAAAAACTTCTCTCAACAGGAAAAGGCCGACCTGATTGCTTATATGAAAACACTCTGAAAAACAAAGACATAGATAGCAAGAAGCTCTTTATAATTTTTGTGATTGGGGAGAGAGGGTGGATTCATTTGAAATTTTTTCGATTTTCCTCGCCCACATCTTGAGTTTTCCTATATTTCTGCTAATATAGATAGAACTAAATATTAGAAATTTCGGAGGAACCATGAAAAGAAGAGAATTTATGGAAAAGACAGGGTGTGGTGCTTTGGCCGTGATGCTTTCACAATTGGGCCTGAAAGCCTTTCCTGTTGGTGATGACCTTGAGGAAAGGAAAGAGATGGTCAAGAAGATTCTCATGGCGAAAATGGGCAAGACGGAAGCTGAAGCTGCCGCCATGATCAAGGAGATGGAAGAGAAGCTATCCATGGTCAAGACCATGTGCATCTGTAAGACCTGCCCGAGCTATGTCAAAGAAGAAACAGAAGTGGCTTTCTGTCATCCTCTCATCGGCAAAAGCCACGTCATCGAAGACGAAAAAGGATGCAGCTGTCCACAGTGTCCGGTCTACAAAAAAATGAAGATGAAGAACGGCTATTACTGCACCAGGAAATCCGAAATGGAACAGGAGATGGCCAAACAGATGTAGCCTTATTAATATCCACAGGATAATCCCGGCTCCCTCAGCGAACAACACAGTCAATCTAACAGGGTTTTTATAAAACTCTGAAAACTTGTTGTATAATACGCAACTAATTTGATCAAAGGAACAGGTGGAGATGAAAAAATTCTGGCGCTGTCATGTCTGTAACGATATTCACCTCGGTATCAAGCCTCCCGAAATATGCCCGACATGCGGATTCACGAATGCTTATGCGGAAATCTGCTCAGAAGAAGCGAAGACAATTGTTGATGCTGTGACGATTCCGATGGACAAGGACAAATTCCGTCAAGCCATCGAAGAGTTTGCTTCCAAAAACGAGTTTCAAGTGAATCCCGATCAAAGCCGTGTGGACATGCTCATCGACGGGACTTTCAATTGCGAAAAGAACCAGGGGATGAAGTACTGCCCCTGCAGGCTTATCACCAAAGACTTTGAGGAGGATTTAAAGCTCGTCTGTCCATGCAATTTTCTGATCCACGAAACCTACAAAGACAAAGAAGACGGAGAGTGCTGGTGCGGACTATTTGTTAGGAGAAAAAAATGAGTAAGCTGATCATGTTTCATGGAAAAGAGTGTCCCCACTGTCGGGCCATGATGCCCCTGGTGGACAAACTGTCTAAGGAAGAAGGCATTGAACTTGACAAGAAAGAAGTTTGGCACAACGAGAAAAATGCCGACCTGATGAGGTCCTTCAGGGATATCATAGAACCAAAATGCGGCGGGCAGCTCCGAACGCCCACCTTCATGAACACCGAGACAAATGATATCATTTGTGGCGAAGTGGAGTACGAAAAGCTCAAAGAATGGGCAACTCGCTGATCCGTTATCACTTATTCTGTTAGAATTGCCGCTTCTCAAAGGAGCATTTACTGACAAACTTAAATTGACTGACTTCAAAGAAAGGGCCGGATGGGTCCTTCGCCAAAAGCTCTGATCATGAAGCCTGTCAGGCTGTTTCCCTATATGGCACCACCAAAGAGAATTGGATTGGGCCTTAAACTTTGCCTGCGTGAATCACTCACCGGTGGCAGAATTGTGAACCCACATGTTGTCGATGAGACGAACCCTGCCCACAAACACAGCCAGGGCAATGAGGCACTCATTCGAAACTTCCTCTATCGGCTCGAGTGAATCTGTATCGACAATGGCCACGTAATCTATACGCGTTTCGGACTCTGCTAGGATGATCTCTTCCATCTTTCGGAGAATCGAATCTGCCCGCCGCTCCCCAGAGCTTAACATGCGCTTGGCCTCCTGCAGACTCTTATACAGACAAAGGGCTGCACGCCTCTGATCCTGATTCAGATACACATTGCGAGAACTCAGAGCCAGGCCATCCTCCTCTCTCACGATGGGCAGAGCTGAAATGACCACCGGAGAATTCAAATTCTCTGCCATTTTTTTCAGAATGATGACCTGTTGGGCGTCCTTCTGACCAAAGAAAGCCATGTCGGGTTGAATGATGTTGAAGAGTTTCAAGACCACTGTGCACACACCCCTGAAATGACCCGGCCTGGACTTCCCGCAGAGTTTATCCTGCAGGCCCTGGACCTCTACAAAAGTCCTGTAATTCGGAGGATACATTTCTTTATCGGCAGGATAAAAGAGATAATCAACTCCCAAGTTTTCCAGAATTTCCGAGTCGCGGTTCAAATCCCGCGGATATTCCCGGAAATCTTCAGCGGGGCCGAACTGCGTGGGATTGACGAAAAGACTCACAACGGTGATCTCTGTTTCTTTCAGTGACTCTCTCACCAAGCTGAGATGGCCTTTATGCAAAAACCCCATTGTGGGCACGAGGCCTACTGATTTTTTTTGCATTTTCAGAGTCGCGGCCACATCTGCCATTTCATCAATGCTTCGGATCGTTTTCATCAGAATTTGTTCACCCCGCACAGTCAGTGTGACATATCTTCACCCAAGCAGCGAAAAGTTTTTAGACAAGTTCTTAGTCTTTAGCAGGTTTCGATTTCAGCAAAGCTTCCAGGTTCTGGTCGGATTTGAAGTGATAAGAAAAGGTGTCGTCGGGAAAGCTGCCGGCCTTGACTTCGTCGCTGTAGGTCCGAACGGTTCGAGTCAGCGACTCATAGAGATTGGTATATTTTTTCACGAATTTCGGCATATAGGAATCCAGATAGCCGACAAGATCATGAAAGACGAGGATTTGCCCGTCGCATTCAGGGCCCGCTCCAATCCCGATTGTCGGAATATCCAGTCTGTCGGTTATAATCCGGGCCAATTCCAGGGGAACACACTCCAGAATCAAGGCAAACACTCCGGCCCGCTCCAGATTTTGTGCTTCTTTCAAGATCCTTTTGGCCTCTTCAATATCTTTTCCCCGCACTTTAAATTGGCCCAAATGAAGAATGGATTGCGGCGTCAGGCCGATATGGCCCATGACCGGAATCTCAGCCTCGACGAGCGCCCTAACCAGATTCAATCGTGCTCTCGAAGCTCCCTCTATTTTCACCGCATGGGCTCCTGCTTCTTTGAGGAATCGCGAGGCGTTATGTATGGACTCATCTTCAGAGACATGGTAGGAAAAATAGGGCATATCGCCCACGATGAGTGCTCTGCGGCAGCCCCTTGCCACGGCTTTTGTGTGATGAATCATATCCTCCATGGTCACGGGGATCGTGTTATCATAGCCCAGCACAACCATTCCCAAAGAATCTCCGACCAGGATGACATCGACGCCGGCATCATCCACTATTTTAGCTGTGGGAAAATCATAGGCGGTGAGAGCCGTGATCTTTTCTCCTTTGCTCTTCATGTCCAAAAGGATTGGGACTGTTACTTTTTGCTTTTTTTTCTCAGGCATGATCAATCCTTTCTCCCCATCCCGTCTCTGTCACCGGGATTGAGGTAAAGTTCGAAAATATTCAATTCTGGATCACACTCCTTTGTCTATTCTCCCTTCAGATCATCTTTCGAGGATTTGTCCAAGGGGACATAATAGAGCGTGTCCTTTTTCATCTGGATTATTTTTTCGATCAGATCATCGACATCTTCATCCCTCGTGAAATCCAGGCTGTCGGCTTTGACCACAAGAAGCGGAGTAGCCGTGTAGTTAAAGAAAAAATAATCATATGCTTCGAGGATATCCTCGAGGTACTTTTCAGAGATATTCTTTTCCAGCTCATTCCCTTCTTTCGTTATTTTTCTCAAGAGAACAGGCATGGAAGTCTGAAGATAGATCGCAAGATCGGGTCGGCTGATCCTTTCGGCAAAAACGCCGTAGATTTTTTCGTAAACGATAAGCTCATCATCCGTGAGTGTCTGGTAAGCGTAAATTTTATCCTTTTCGAAAATATAGTCACAGATGATCCGTTCATCGAATAAGCTTCTCTGCATCAAGCTCGACTGCTGATGATATCTGTTCACCAAAAAAACAAGCTGCGTCAGGAATGCCGCCCCCTCCTTTTCCTCGTAAAAATCCTTCAGATAGGGATTCTCAACGCTATCCAGGATGACTTTCCCCCTGATCCGCTTGGCTAAGATGTTTGCCAGCTGTGTTTTTCCGCTGCGCAGCAAGCCATCGATGGCAATGTGCCTGAACGGAATCTCTTTATTACCGGACATATCTCAATATTGCCTAGCTCACAAAGATTTTCGATTGGCGCTCAAAAACGTTCCTTTAAGATAGCGGAATATCCCCCTCAAGTCAATCAGGCGGAGCAGTCAGGAAGCGTCTCTATCTTCTTGATGGCGCTAGAAACAGGGTGCATTATTGAGAGATAAGAATGTGTGATGGCAAAAACCGTTTGAAGGCCCCTGATGCGGGCATGTTTCACTGAGTGCAGGATTGAGTCATTCGGTGAATCCTTATCCATTTCCGCCGAAGACTCCACCACCCACCACTATGCGGCTCCAATGGATAGGAATTCACCTCTCTCTGCGGCACCCCTCCTCTGCTCCTCACACAGACAAGGCCTCACCTTTGTAAATACCCTTAAACCGAGACAATTTTCCTCACTTGGGAACATTGGCGGATTTTCGGGCCGCACCAATCTATTCCCTCGCTAAGCCTTCCACCAAGGATTTTGAAGATGCTTCGCACTGGAATACATAGGGGAAATATACTGACGAGCTTAGGAACCGCCTTGGTCATCTGATGCTGTCACAGGTTGGGGGGGGACGACGATCCAGGCAATAATGTAGAAGAGTGCGAAAGGAAGAAGAGCGGTCAATAATGTGAAGGCCACAAACAAAAGGCGCAGCAGCGAGACATCCATATCAAAATAGTCTGCGAGGCCCCCGCACACGCCCCCTATCATTTTTTGGGTCTGGGATCTATACAATTTTTTTGGCATTTCCCACTCCTATATTGCGGGATTCTATCGATTCTGCTCTGCCCTATCCCACATAATGTAATACGGAAAGCTCACGCCAAAGTTCCCAGAATTTTGTGAACAAGCCAACTCTCTTCAACGAAAAAAATGAGTCGTATGGCCTTCCCTATAGATACTTAATGAGGCCTTCAGATGCTAGGCTTCATCCTTCAGAGAGAAAGGCATTCAGATCGTCAACCAGAGCCTGGGGATGGGCTATGCCATCTTCCTCGAGCAGCTTACCCAAAGTCCCCCAGACAGGTTCTCCGCATCTGATGCAGCGAACACCCCGTTTGGTCAAGAAGCCCACAGCCTTCGGGAATTGCATGGCCAGGTCTTCGACATCGGTGTCGAGAGTTATTTTGGGTTGCATCAATCTCCGAATTTGATTCCTTGCGCCAGAGGAAGTTCTCTGGACCAGTTGATGGTGTTTGTCTGGCGCCGCATGTATCCTTTCCAGGCATCCGATCCGGACTCCCGGCCCCCTCCTGTCTCTTTCTCGCCTCCAAACGCGCCCCCGATTTCCGCTCCCGATGTGCCTATGTTCACATTGGCAATACCGCAGTCTGAACCGGCATGAGAGAGAAAGGTTTCGGCCTCCAACAGGTCCGTCGTAAATATGGCGCTCGAAAGACCCTGGGGCACGGCATTGTGCATGGCAACCGCATCCTCCAAATTTTCATACTCCATCAAGTAGAGGATGGGCGCGAAAGTCTCATGATGCACAATTTCGGTTTGTTCGGGTATCTTGACAATGGCCGGCTCGACGAACCGCTCGCCTTTATCCGGCAGCCGGTTCCCTCCATAAATCACTTCCCCGCCCTGCTCTTTGGCTTTCACCAGGGCCGCCATCATGTCTTCCACAGCGGCATCGGTCACAAGCGGTCCCATCAAAATGGCATCCTCCATGGGATTCCCGATGGGCACTTGCTTATAGGCATTGGAGATTTTTTCAGTCAATTCTGTTGCGATGGAGGTGTGCATGATGATCCTGCGCGTGCTCGTACAGCGCTGGCCGGCCGTTCCCACCGCCCCAAAGAGAATTGTCCGAGTCGCCATGTCCAAGTCCGCATTGGCCGTTACGATGATAGCATTGTTGCCGCCAAGTTCGAGGATAGTGTTCCCAAAACGTCGTGCGACAGCTTCTGAAACTCGCCGCCCCATCTGCGTGGACCCGGTAAAGGAAATGAGGGGAAGCCTCGGGTCGTTGATCATCCTCTCGCCGACCACAGCACCCCTTCCGATGGTAATGTTGAAGATGCCTTTGAGACCATGATCACTCATGATGCCATTGGCAATGTGCTGAATGGCAATAGCTGTTAACGGAGTCTCAGAAGATGGTTTCCAAACAATGGTATCCCCGCATGCAGCGGCAATGGCCGCATTCCAGGACCAGACAGCCACGGGGAAATTGAAGGCTGTGATCACACCAATGGCCCCGAGGGGGTGCCACTGCTCGTACATCCTGTGGGAAGGACGTTCGGACTGCATGGTCAAGCCGTAGAGCTGGCGGGAGAGGCCTACGGCAAAATCACAGATATCGATCATCTCCTGGACCTCGCCGATCCCTTCCGGCCTGATCTTCCCCATCTCAAGCGTCACCAGCTCTCCGAGCGGCTCCTTAAAATCCCTCAGGGCTATTCCCAAATCCCTAACGACCTGTCCTCTCTGGGGCGCTGGCAGAATCCGCCAATTCTTGAAAGCATCAACCGCTTCCTGGATCACTTTTTCGTATGTGCTCTCGGTAGCCTGAAGGATCGCGGCAATCGCTTCCCCCGTGCTTGGATTATAAGAGATGATCTCCTCGCTGGCAGAATCCGCATACCAGTCATCAGGCCCGGCACAGGATCCCGTGTTCACTTCGGTGATCTTAAGTTTTTCAAGTAAAGCTTTCATTGGATAGTCCTTTCTTCAGAATAGCCTATTCCTCCCCCAAAAAAGGATAGCGGTAATCTGTGGGAGGGTTCAGGTTTTCTTTGATGGTTCTGGCACTCACCCAGCGGAGCAGATTCATGAAAGATCCGGCTTTATCGTTGGTTCCCGAACCTCTGGCTCCTCCAAAGGGTTGCTGTCCCACCACAGCCCCGGTGGGCTTATCATTGATGTAAAAATTCCCTGCCGAGTGACGCAAGGATCTGCAGGCTTCAACGATAGCAGTCCGGTCATTGGCATAGATGGCCCCGGTCAATCCGTAGGGAGATGTCGAATCACAGAGCTCCAGAGCTTCGGAATACTGGCTTTCAGGGTAGACATAAATAGTCAGGACAGGACCGAATATCTCTTCGACCATAAGTTTGTGCTTGGGATCAGTGGCCACAACCACAGTCGGGCTGATGAAATACCCCTTGGCATCATCGTATTCACCGCCAAAAATAATATCAGCCGCATCCGATTGTTTGGCGTATTCAATGTACTCAACAATGGTATCGAAGGCGGGCTTATCGATGACGGCTCCCATGAAATTGGAAAAATCTGTAATGTCTCCCATTTTGAGTGTCCTGAGTTCATCCAAAAGCTTCTCTTTCAGGGCAGGCCAAATATCTGCCGGCACATAGGCCCGGCTGGCCGCCGAGCACTTCTGACCCTGGTATTCATATGCGCCTCGAATGAGCGCCGTGACAGTTGCTGCGATATCCGCGGAAGAATGGACAAAGATGAAATCCTTGCCTCCCGTCTCTCCGACAATTCTTGGATAGCTTTTGTAGTTCATGATGCTGGCACCGATAGTTTTCCACATTCCCTGAAACACGGCCGTACTCCCAGTAAAATGAACACCGGCCAGATCAGCCTTTTCCAGAACCGGATCCCCGACATAACGCCCTGGTCCGGGAATGAAATTGATCACGCCATCGGGCAATCCCGCCTCTTTCCAGAGCTGTGTCAGAAAATAGGCCGAATAAACAGCGGAGGAGGCAGGCTTCCACAAAACGACATTTCCCATCATTGCCGGCGACGTGGGCAGGTTCCCGGCAATCGAGGTGAAATTGAAGGGTGTCACCGCGAACACAAAACCCTCAAGGGGACGGTACTCCACATAATTCCAAGTGGCAGCAGAATTATCAGGCTGCTCTTTGTAGATGGATGTCATGTAATACGGGTTATACCGGTAAAAATCAATGAGTTCGCAGGCCGAATCGATCTCGGCTTGATGAGCGGTTTTGGATTGGCCGAGCATTGTCGAGGCATTCAGAATATCACGGTATTTCGTCGCCAACAACTCGGCTGCCCGCAGAAAGACGGATGCGCGCGAGACCCAATCCATCTCCGACCACTCTCTCCAGGCCTTCATCGCCTCTTCCACAGCCAGATCGATCTCTGCGGGCCCTGCCTTGTGATAACGCCCCAGAATGTGCTGATGATCATGGGGGCACCGGCAGTCGGCCAGATTTCCTGTCTTGACCTCCTTCCCACCGATTATGAGAGGGATCTCGATCTCTTCTCCCAACATCTTGGTCACCTGGGCCTTTAGCGCGGCCTTCTCGGGTGATCCGGGAGAGAAACCCAGAATTGGCTCATTCGAGGGTCGAGGTATCTGTATGATTCCGTTCATTGAAAACTCCTCCTTTGGTTATCAAAAATTCAAAGTAACATTATTCTCAGTGTATCCCCATTCGAGGCTGTCTGCCTAAACATGGGTACCAAACGGGCCATAATTATACATCAATCGTTTTTTGACGTCATCAAAATGATTATACAAATTGCACCTTCGTGTCCAGGGCAAAAAAAAATGGCCTCAGCAATGAGTGTGCCCAGGGAGGGATGTGAAACAGGTCTTCGCCAAAACGGGTTCTGTCTCTCGCGTAGTTCCTCCAACCTGTATTTTCGAGCAGATCGCTCGGCCATTCGTCCACTAAAGACCGAGATCCGTGTGGATACCCTGCATGGCCTCCAGACATATAGTGATAAATTCGTCCAAATCCATTTCAATTTCCGTGATCTGTTCGATCTCTTCCCTCTTGGCACCTCGAGCAAAACTCTTTTCCTTGTACCGTCTCTTCACAAAACCCAGATCCACATCATTCAGTTTTTTGGTCGGATGCATGAGTGTGGCGGCGATGATAAGTCCGGTGAGCGGATCGATGGAAAAAATCGAGTAATCCATTTTGCTTTCACAGGGAACCATCGCCGCGTGGGCTCTCACCGTATGGATAATGTCAGGCTCGATGCCATGTTCCTCAAGGATTTTGACTGTCTCTGTCGTGTGCAGCTCGGGACTCTTCTCTGTTATCTCATAGTCCAAGTCATGCAGAAGCCCCGCAAGCCCCCATTTCTCCACATCTCCGTTAAATTTTTCGGCCATGGCTCTCATGCAAGCCTCGACAGCAAGAGAATGCTTGACGAGATTTTTGTTTCTGAGATACTGTTTGACAAGCGCTAAGGCGTCATCACGGTTCATTCCTAATCTCCTTTATTTTTCTATTATTAAAATTCATACCCTATGCACCGGGTTTAGACGTTCCTTCCCAAAAATGCCTGCACCCATAAATTTATCTCAGCGCATTTGGGATCTCTTTCTTGTTCGACTCGGATTCGGGGTTTTTTCTGATGCGAAAGAGGACAACGGCGTTCTTCTTTTCCTCTGTGTCTTCAACCACAACTTCTATAACATAGAGGCCTGTTTTGTCAGCCGTCCAGGTCCACTGGGTGGATGCCGATTTTTCCTGGACAATGCTTTTTTTGCTGCTCAGGAGAATGAAGGACGTTGCGTGAAAGCGCATTTTGACAACACGGTGAAGAATGAACTCAACAGCAGGCTCTTCGAAACCTTTGACGGCGGCTGTGAACTGAATTTCCTCCCCCACGGATTGCGGAGATGCTTTTGAGAAGGCGAGAGTCACTTGGGGCTCTTCCTTTTGAACCACAAAGGGAACAACCGTCTGAGCTCTTTCTTTTTCGTCCTCAACCTTGACCCGAATCCCGTAAAGACCTTCCTTTTCGGGAAACCATTCCCATGTGTTTTTTTCGGACTTTTCTTGAACAACCGTTTCCGTGCCCTTTTGCTCGAAAAGAATGAAAAAGTAAGGATTGATATGGATCTTTTGCAAGTCACACACAGAAAATTCATACTCCGGCAAATGGAAGCCGGAGGGTGCGGCCGTAAACAGAATCTGAGTATTTATTTTTTGCGGCGGTACCAAGGATGCTTTCAACGTAACAGACACCTCTTTTTGGGCTACGAGTAAGGCTCCTTTGTCTTGCGGGGAATCGTAGAGATTGATGAGCAAATAGGGTTGAATCCATATGGGATTCGAACGGATTTCCCGCTCAGCCTCAAAGGTTCCGACGGTCTTTCCGGACCGGGTATTGAAGCTGACCAAAACAGGGGATAGAGACGTAACAACAATTCTTTTTTCGACGATGGCCAGAGGGTACGCACTCCTGGAGGGAAGAGCGGCCCACCACTCGATTGTTCCGTTTTTTTTATTCAGGCAGTAGAGAACATTGTTCAGGCAAGAAAAGAAGCCCCTTTTTTCATCAAAAACAGGGGGGACAAGAAGCTTTCCTCCGGTTTTGATCCTCCACTTCTTCTTTTTTTTTATCGAGTCATAACAGTAGATTTCTTTGCTTTCCGTCCCAAAATAGAGATAGGAACCGTTTGATGCCAGTGTCTCGCCCGTAATTTCGCCAACCTCGAATTTTTTAGCGAGCTTACCCGCATGATTCACCAAATAGAGGCAACCGTCATCACATCCGAAAGCGATGGCTCCGGGCGTGGTGACAACATTTGACTGAATGGCTTTCGCTGCTTGAAAAACCCAGAGAGTCTCCCCTTTATTGACGCTGAGAGCCATCAACTT